>OGUM01000057.1_pt1 | contig 88618 bp, 71 predicted proteins | sample 1553631 | NCBI WGS metagenome assembly OGUM01 (sample SAMEA2580228, study PRJEB22360) | human gut metagenome | biome: human gut; feature: human-associated habitat; material: faeces | place: Denmark | collected 2008/2010 | reverse complement strand
GTCGGAATTTCTATAGAATTGCAACAAAAATCCCCATTAAATTTCTACTGCCCCCCTATCAGTCAAGGATTTATCAAGATCAGATGCAAAAAAATGACATTGACAATTCTTCAACAGCCGAAAACACAAGACACATCAACATCCTAATTCGAAAATTCGTAAGCATCTATTTTCTTTATTCCGGGAATGGCAAGATACGTCTCACGGAAACCAAACACAGACAACACCTTGCCGCGATTTTCAGGATGTTCCTTTAGATTGAGTTCCTCACGTATTTTCTTTGAGCATGACGTGAGGCATACTGAAACCACATGAGAAAGGTCAGCTGTTGCTGGATCGTCAGCCAAGAGTAATGCTGTATCGTGATCAAACGGAGGATCAAAATCATACCGTTTCTTACCATTGGCGCCTGTTGCCGAACCTACGATGTAGCCCTTCACCCATACCTGATCAACTATAGGCTTACTGATAAACGTCTCTACATCCACAACATCACCATAAGAAATGCCTGTATCATCATCATACTCACCATCGCCTTCATCTTCATCATCCGAACCGGTGTCCTTATCCGTTCCGCCGACAATCTCCGTTCCGTCATCTATGCCTTCTTCCGAATCATCATAGGGTTTGTCGCATGCAGAGAAAAAGAATGCTGTCAACAACAGCACAAACATAAACCTGATTTTTTTCATAATATATTATGTTGGTTAACGATATACAAAAGTAACAATATTTTTCATAACAGACAAACTATCACGGGCAAAAACAAAAAGAGGTTGACGCAGGATGCTGTCAACCTCTGACGATTTCGTTAAAACTTCGAAATCATAAATAAGATGTCGCAAATATAAGGCATTTCAATGACAATTGCAAGTTTTTTGATTTAAAAAACTAATATTTAACATTTAGGCTACATAAAATGTTAAATATTTTACATTTTGGCATTCTGCATTACATATTGCAAAGTGCTGTAAATCAAGGCATATTACAAAAAATAAAACAAAATAATACACACAAGCTTTCGTATTCAAATTATATTCACTATATTTGTACCAACAATCAAAAAAATAATAACATATATTAACTTTACGTATACATTACAAACTTAGTTTTTATGAAACAATTACAGACATTATTGCTATGCCTACTGTTTCCGCTTGCCATGACGGCATCAGTATGGGAAACGCAGTACAAACAAATTGAAGAAAGCATCAGGATGCCTAAGTTTGCCGACCGTACTTTTGACATAACAAAGTATGGAGCATCGCTAAAGGCCAGTGCGGCAAAAAACCAGAAAGCCATCAACAAGGCTATAGAGGCCTGCTCAAAAGCCGGTGGCGGACGTGTTGTAATCCCACAAGGAACATGGAAGACTGGCGCCATAAGAATGAAGAGCCACGTTAACCTTGTAATCGAAAAGGGTGCTACCCTATTCTTCGAATTTGACAGAAGCCTTTATCCTCTGGTTGAAACACGCTGGGAAGGCCTCGACTGCATAAACTATTCACCGCTGATTTATGCTTACAAGGAAACAGACATCGCGATAACCGGAGAAGGAACTATCGACGGTAACGGTTCTGACGACACATGGTGGCTGATGAGCGGAAAGACTCCTAAGAGCAAAGACATTGTTGTTGAGGAAAAGCAGCAGAATCCAGGAGGACGCGCCGACCTGCTTAAAATGGCAGAAAACGGAGTGCCTATCGAAAAACGTATATTCGGCCCGAAAAAAGGTCTGCGCCCTCAGATGGTAAACTTCAATCAGTGTGACGGTATTCTGATTGAAGGCGTAACTATGGTACGCTCACCGTTCTGGGTAATGCACCCGCTGCTGAGCAAGAACATAACCGTAAGAAACGTAACCGTACACAACGACGGCCCTAACGGAGACGGCTGTGACCCTGAATCATGCGAGAATGTTCTTATTGAGAATTGTGTGTTCGACACTGGCGACGACTGCATCGCAATCAAGAGCGGACGCAACGAGGACGGACGCGAAGGCGGCAAGGGCCGTTATGTAGGACGTCCGAGCAAAAACATAATTGTGCGCAACTGCGTAATGAAAGACGGACACGGAGGAGTGGTTATCGGCTCTGAGATTTCAGGCGGATGCAACAATGTATTTGTTGAAAACTGCAAAATGGACAGCCCAAACCTTGACCGTATTCTCAGAATAAAGACAAACTCATGCCGTGGCGGCGTGATTGAAAACATCTATATGCGCAACGTTGAAGTTGGCCAGTGCGCCGAGGCTGTGCTCAAGATTAATCTTGACTATGAGCCGAAAGAAATTGGCCGTCGCGGATTCTACCCGACGGTACGCAACGTCTACATGGAGAACGTAACCTGCCAGAAGAGCAAATACGGAATCATGGTTGTAGCATTCGACTCACTGACCAATGTATACAACATCAATCTGAAGAACTGTAAGTTTGACGGCGTTTATGACAAGCCGGTTTACATCAAGGGCAAAACCCGCAACATGAACTACGACAACCTCTTCATCAACGGTTCACTTATCCTTGCCGAAGCTCCGTTCAAGAACTACAGCGAGTGGATGGTACACTCAGAGATGCAGCGCAACCCAGACCCATGCATGATTGACTTCGCAAAAAAGCCAAAATGGGGATATGTTGTAGGAATAGAGCTCGAATCAATGCTCGACACCTATCTGGCATACAAAGACGAGAACATCATAGACTATCTGAAGCAATACCCGGCTAAGATGATTGACGAAAAGGGCAATATCACAGGATACAAATATGAAGACTTCAACCTGGACAATACACGTCCGGCACGCTATATTCTGCGCATGAACAACCTCTTCCCCGAGAAGAAGAATGAGAAAGCCCTGAAAACTCTGTTCAAACAGCTCGAAAAGCAGCCTCGCACAAAGGACGGAGTGTGGTGGCACAAGGCTATATATGCACACCAGGTATGGCTCGACGGTGTATATATGGGACATCCGTTCTACACAATGGGAGCACCTATACTGAAAGGCGAGAAAAAGGCAAAGAAGTATTATGACGACACTTTCGAGCAGATTTCAAAGACATACAGCCGTACATACGATGAAAAGACTGGGCTGTGGAAACATGCATGGGACGAAACTCAGAAGATGTTCTGGGCTAATCCTGAAACAGGCTTGTCTAAACATACATGGGCACGCGCTCAGGGATGGTTTGCAATGGCTATACTCGAAGTGCTCGACGTTCTCCCTGAAAACTATGAGAACAGAGGTAAGCTGATTGATATGCTGAACAACGTCATGAAGGCAACCGTAAAATATCAGGACAAGAAGACCGGCTTATGGTATGACGTGCTCGACGTTAAAGATCCGCGCAACTATCTCGAAGCAACAGCTTCTTCAATGTTTACATACGTCCTGCTGAAAGGCTCACGCCTCGGCTACTTCTCTAACGACCTGAAAGAAGCCGGACTGAAAGGCTATAAAGGTATACTGAAAGAGTTTATCAAGGTGAATGCAGACAAGACTGTATCACTTACACGCTGCTGCGAAGTGTCAGGCTTAGGCCCCGACAACGCAAAAGGACGCCGCCGCGACGGCTCGTTCAACTACTACATGAGTGAACCTATACGCGACAACGACGGAAAAGGCGTTGGTCCGTTTATCTGGGCATCACTGGAGATGGAGCGCATGGGCTACGACGTTGCCAAGCTCAATCAGTAATCAGCAGCAAGACAAAATCTACTTAAAAGCATCTGACATTTATTAAAACAGATATAACAAAAGATAATTCTAACATCATTTAATGAAAAAGAAACTCTTAATGACAACAGCAATGGCAGCGAGTGCCATTGCTGTTTCTGCGCAAGCTCCCGCATTCCCCGGAGCTGAAGGTCACGGACGCTACGTAACGGGCGGACGCGAAGGAAAGATTGTACATGTAACTAATCTGAACGACAGCGGTACAGGTTCTTTCAGATCTGCTGTCAGCGGATCTTCTAAGAAGATTGTCGTATTTGATGTTGCCGGAGTAATACCTCTGAAATCTGATATCAGCATCGGCGCAAACACCACCATTGCCGGACAGACAGCACCCTACCCCGGAATAACTTTAAGATATTATACTGTAAGACCGGGAGCAAACAATGTCATAAGATTTATACGCGTGCGCCGCGGACAGGAAAAAGACAAGAACGACGGAGCAGACGCAACATGGCAAAGAGAAACAACAGGTATTATTCTTGACCACTGCTCTTTCAGCTGGAGCATAGACGAAGTTGCCTCATTCTACGACAACAATAACTTTACAATGCAATGGTGTACTGTTGCCGAGAGCCTTAACAATGCCGGACACGGCAAGGGCGCACACGGCTACGGAGGCATCTGGGGCGGTAAGCTGGCAAGCTTTCACCACAACATGATAGCACACGTAACCAACCGCGTTCCGCGTTTCAACGGCGCACGTTATGAATGGAGCGGATACACGGGCAACAAACTGTACAGCACATATAACTGGAAAAACTCTGTTCAGGCCGAAAATGTTGACTTCCGCAACTGCGTGATGTATAACTGGGGCAACAGCAACGGTTGCTACGGAGGCCCCGGCGGCGGACAGATAAACATAGTGAACAACTACTATAAAGGCGGTCCGTCTACACCGGACAGCAAAGCAAAGAGAGTTACTGAAATTTCTGTTGCAGCTGACGGAAACTCTGAAGGACATCCGAAGGTCTTCGGCATGACCAGCCGCTACTACATTGCAGGCAACACTACAGAAACTCACGGAGGTTCAATAACTCAAAACAGAGACTGGAGCGGCGTAAGCTATGACGACGGCACATACACCATCAATGGCGAAGAATATTCTAAGGACGTAAACAACTATTACGGAGATGCCGTTGAACACGTAGCAAACAGCGACGGCGAAATGTGCGTCAGAATTAAGATGGACGAGCCAGCTCCAATGGGCGAGGTTACAACCCACAGTGCAGAAAACGCATTCAGCAAGGTCATGCTCTACTGCGGTGCATCTCTTTATCGCGACGAGGTTGATGCCCGCTATATGGAAGAAGCCCAGACAGGAACGGCTACATATACAGGCTCTGTGACCAAGCAGGAAGGTCTTGTAGACCTTGTTTCTGATGTTAACGGATACACCGAAGCCAACTTCCCCACCGGTCAGCGCCCTGACGGCTATGACAGCGACAACGACGGAATGCCCGACGAATGGGAAATTGCCAACGGCCTTAATCCCAACGATGCCTCAGATGCAAGTCTGTATACTATAGACACACAGAAAGGATGGTACACCAACGTTGAGGTTTATATCAACTCTATCGTTGAAAATATCATGAAATCTCAGAACACGGATGCCCTAAATACCGTTGACGAGTATTATCCTTCATGCGTATCTACAGGCATAAGCAATGAAGTTACCACTTCTGAAATAAAGAAGATTGAATACTTCACACTTGGCGGAGCCAAATTAAATGCACCGGCTAAAGGCATAAATATCAGAAAGATAACCTACGAAAACGGAAAAACGAAGACTGATAAAGTTATAAAATAAATTCGTTTTATTAGATCTTGATGAAGAGAGTGAGGACTTTAATGTTGCTCACTCTTTTTTTGATAAAGAATATTAACCACATTTTAACATAAAAAGAATTGTCCAATACAAATAAAATCTATATTTTTGTAAAATAGATAACAATATTAATAATTAAAAAAGTTATGATTATGAAGAAAATTTTACGCTTATCTTTAATTGCAATACTGTCCCTTATATGCGGAACAGGATTTGCGCAAACTACATTCGACTTTACCGCATTATATGGCAACGCAACAATTAGCGACATAACAGAAATGCCACAGACTGTTGACGGTATAACTGTTTCATTTGCCAAAGGCAACTCTCAAAATCCTCCTGCATACAATAAAGCCGGAGAAGTACGTCTTTACGGAGGAAAAAGCACTGAAGTTCTTGACGGATGTAAAATGACATTCACATCTGCAACAGGCAACATGACAAGCATCACTCTTGAGCATGGCCAAATTGACAAATGGGGTGTCCTCACAGCCAGTGTCGGCACTATAACTGAAGACGCTGACAAAAACATTACATGGACCGGAGATGCTGCCGAGGTTACATTCACAGCTTCACGTGACGCCAACAACTCAAGTGTATCAACTCAGAACCGCTACAAGAATGCCGTAGTAACACTTGCAGGTGGAGTTGCAAAGAAGAACGCAGAACTTAAGTTCAGCGAAGATGAGGTTTCTGTTGAACAGGGAACAGAGTTTACAGCTCCTACATTTACTAAAGCTACAACAGCAGCCGTTACATTTGCATCTGACAATGAAGGCGTTGCTTCTGTAAACAGCGAGGGAACTATCACATTAGGTGGCGAATTAGGAACAGCTGTTATCACAGCCACTTCTGAGGAAAATGATGAATACTATGCAGGCAAGGCTACTTGCACAATCGAAGTGTTCAAATATAACACTTATAAGAAAGTTGCTGCCATAACAAGCGGTAAAGAATATCTTATCGTTGCTCAGCGTGACAATAAGACATACTATGCATATCCGCTTTCTGAAAATTACACATACGGCTACTTGAATTCAGGCTCTATTGATGAACTTACTGACGTTATCAAAATAAAGAGCACATACGATGACAGCTTCGTATTTACAGAGAATGGTTCAGGCTACACAATACAGGACTGCTACGACAGATACATGTATCAGAGCGGAACATACAACTCATTCAATGTAGGTTCTGAACCTAGCGTTTGGACTGTAGAGGCTCAGACTGACGGTACATTCAAGATTGCCAACAACGGATATTTCATCCAGTGGGGTGACGGCACTTATACAACATTCGGTGTATATACAGAAAAGAAGGAAAATACAGTATTGCCTTTCCTCTATCAGCTTGACGAAACAGGCACAAGCATCAGCGGCACAACAGTTGAGAAGTTTGACGCAAATGCTCCTGTTTACAACCTCGCAGGTCAGCGCGTAAGCAAGAACACAAAGGGCATTCTGATTCAGAACGGCAAGAAATTCGTTAACAAATAATCTTAAACAACAGATTATACATCATAAGGGATGCAGCTGTCATGGCTGCATCCCTTTTATTTTAATATATTCAACTGGAATGAAACAGACTGAGAAGTCTATATGAATTACGGCTTGTTACGACACATAAAGCTAAATGAAGGGATGTAAAAGTTTTCTAAAATCCGAACCTTTAACGTGCGCAGAAAGGCCATCGCGAAAATAAAAGATATCCCTAGCCTTAAAATCCTGCATTTTACAAGTCATACGATAAAGCATTGGTTATCAGTACTTTATAGCATTCAGGTGTTAATTCACACTGTATAATAAAAGCAAAAGCATACCTTTCAGCGTGTAAAAGGTATGCTTTTATAACATAAAATGACATGTTTTGCAGTGTCAAAAGGCTTGTTTTATAGTCAAAAGTCAATGGTTTTCATATCAAAACTCACCTTTCAGGCTGCTAAAAGCCATAGATTTTGAATGTTTTTAGGCCAATGACAGCCATCTGAATCGCTATTTCGCGATTTTAAAATGTCATGACTTTTTACTCGAGAAAATGTCGTGTTGCCAAACAAGTTTTCTGTTTTATCACTTCACATCCACGCTTATACGCTTCAGATCCTTGTCAGCGCTCGATGTTCCGACCATGATGTCATACCTGCCCGGCACCACTCTCATGGCATTACTCTGAGCATCCCAGCCCTCAAAAGCTTCACGCGGAAAATCTATTTCTACGGTCTTCGTCTCGCCTGCCTTCAGTTCAACACGCGCAAATCCGCGCAATGTTTTCAGCGGTCCTTCTGCATCTGCCGTGTTGCGCATATATGCCTGCACGATTTCTACTCCGTCACGACGGCCGGTGTTGCCAACATTCACCTTTATCTTGCCGGTTGAGGCGTCATAAGACGGCTTGCCTACAGCAAATGTCGTATAGCTTAAGCCGTATCCAAAGGGGAACAGCGGTTCGCCCTTGAAATAGCGGTAGGTGCGGTTTGACATATTGTAATCGTCAAACGGAGGCAGCTGACTGTCGTTCTTATAGAATGTAACAGGAAGCTTGCCGCCGGGATTGTAATCGCCAAACAGAACATCTGCCACAGCCGTACCGCCCTGCTCACCTGGATACCATGCCTGCAGAATTGCATCACATGTCTCGAGTTCTGGTGTAAGCGCAACCGCACTGCCGCTGCAATTGACCAGCACAACCTTCTTGCCTGCATCATGAAGAGCCTTGATAAGTTCGCGCTGAACTAAGGGAAGTTCAATGCTGGTACGGTCGCCATTGTCAAATCCCGGCTCCGTAACCTTAGCCTCCTCACGCTCCAGATTGGGCGATATACCGCCAACGAACACAACAGTGGATGCATCACCAACAGACTTGAGCACACCGGGAACTGTGAGTGTCTGCATTCTTGATACGTCAAAACTCAGCGAAGCACCGTTGCCAAACTGGATATAGTCGAGCTGCACAGAATAGTTGGCGCCGGCTTTAACCTTAATACGGCGCTCATTAAGCCTCACCTCGTTCTTATTATTTCTGTTTACCAAAGTGTCTCCGTTGACAATAAGGCGTATGCGTCCGTCATTCAGATATCTCACACACAGCGTCTCTGTCTTGTCAGCCGTAAAGTTTCCGTTGAACCTGACAGAAAAATCTTTCAGCTCCACTCCCGGAGCAAATACAGTGTTGCCGCCGGTGTCAAACTGAGGATGGCTCGAATAATTGCCCTCATAAACAGGCTGTCCGTCCATATCGGTGTTATTCCAGAACTTTGCTGTCATTCCGGCCTTGCCGTCAAGTCCTGTCATGCGTCCAAAAATGCTCTCACTCTCGGTCATTGACGTTATGTCGCATCCCTTGACATATCTTACGCCAGAGCCAAGCTTGTTGCGCATTCCCTCAAGCACCGTGATGGTGTGTGTAGGCTGACCGTAATATATGCCCCACATCATTGTCGAGTCGGCAGCATTAGGTCCCATAACTACAATATCAGAAGCGTCCTTTGCCAACGGCAGAGTGTTGTTCTTGTTATGCAGCAGCACCATCTGCTCGCGTGCCATGTCGAGCGCCAGCTTCTTGTGGGCCTTGCTTGCTATAACACTTTCAGGAATGCGTGTCCACTCAACAAGTGAGTCAGGGTCAAAGTCGCCTAGTTCAAAACGCGCCTCAAGCAGCCGTTCTACACTTGTATTTATCTGTTGCTCCGTTATGGCTCCGGCCTTTACGGCATCAGGAAGAGCCTTATAGCTGTTTCCGCATTCGAGGTCGGTGCCGCTTATAACGGCTTTGGCCGAGGCAGAAGCAGCATCGGGTGAAACTTCATGGCAGCCAGGAGTCCAAAAATCACTGATGGCGCCGCAGTCGCTCACCACAAGCCCCTTGAATCCCCATTCGTCACGAAGAATCTGCCTAAGCAGCCTGTTGCTGCCACAGCATGGCTCTCCCTCAAAACGCTGATATGCACACATAACCTCCTTTACGCCTCCCTTCTGCACAAGCGCCTTGAAGGCCGGCAAATAAGTCTCCCACAAATCACGTGGCGACAGGTTTTCGATGTCGAAATGATGGCGCGTCTTCTCAGGACCGCTATGCACGGCAAAATGCTTTGCGCAGGCATAAAGCTTCATATACTTATGTCCGGCCGGTCCCTGCAGGCCACGCACCACGGCAAGTCCCATGCGCGCGTTCATATACGGGTCCTCACCATAAGTTTCCTGCCCGCGTCCCCATCTCGGATCACGGAAAATGTTTACGTTTGGAGTCCAGAACGAAAGACCCTGATAACGGCCCACGCTGCCCTTCTTTCTCTGTGCCGTATTCTTTGCACGTGCCTCATCGCTCACCGCCGTATATATACGCTCGAGCAACACATCGTCGAAAGACGCAGCCATTCCGATACATGAAGGGAACACCGTGCAATAGCCGTTGCGTCCGACGCCATGAAGGGCTTCGCTCCACCATGCAAAGCCGGGTATGCCTAATCGGGGGATTGCTTCTGACTGATCGAGCATCAGCTTGGCTTTCTCCTCAAGCGTCAACCTTGAACATAAATCAGCAGCACGTTCCTTTGCGGAAAGATTAGGATTCTGGTAAGGAAGAGTCTGAGCACCTGAAACAACAGAACAAAAGACAGCCGCTACAACAAATAGATTTCGCTTTTTCATCGTTTTCTTGGTATTATAGATTTTAAACAGTTTACAAGAACTCAAAAAGACTTTAAATAAAGTCACGATTTATCACATATGCAAAGATACTTAAAACCAAAGAAAAGTAAAAATATCACAAAATGTTTTTTATATGGTTCATCTGTTTATATACAAAACAAAATGTAAATGAACCAAAACAGGGAACAAAGCCTAATAAACAGACTTCAGGTCAGTCATCATAATCAAGCCAAAATGGTGCTTTATATTAAGCGGATTATTGTCTACTAACCAAAATCAGTCTGAATAATTCTGACAAAACAGAAAATAAGAACTTCCTACAAACGCTTTTTAAAACAAAAAGGCAGAAGTCATTATGATAATGACTTCTGCCTTAATAATTATTTTATCTGCTGTTTAAACGTTCTATTTAACAACAAACTTCTTGCCGTTACGGATATATATTCCGGGCTGCAATGAACCTTTCATTTCTACACCCTGCAGATTATATATCTTTCCTGCATTCTTTTCATCAGTATTGATTTCAGAGATGCCGGTTGGAGTAGTTGTTGTGAGAGAAAGTTTCCATACACACTGCTTGCCGGCTGCCTTAAACGTAAGTGTGCCTTCGGCAGGTGAAACAAGTTCTATATCATAAGACTTATACACCGGAGTTGTGCCTATTTTTGCCGGGAACACATAGTCAGTCTCTGAATATTCCATGCCGTTAAGCTCTGCAAGATAGCTGTCACCGTCAGCATAGTTGTCGTATCCATAGATGCCTACTTTTGTAACCTTCTTGCCTGAAGGAATGTTCACTGTAAACTGCACTCCGCTTGAATACTTGACACAGCCCTGCTCGCCTTTCGAATAGCCTTTACCGCCATCATTAGAAATGCTGAAACCGTTGTTGAAAATCCATAAAGCAGAATTTCCAGAATCAGAATTAAGATATGTATCTGATGAAAGTTCATAAACAACAGTCTCACCATCTGACGGGTCGTTGTCATCATCATAAATCTGATTGCCGCTAAGAAGCGTTCCGCCTTCATTGCCAGCCTCCATTATCTCGGCAACAATACTGTTCATGTATCTCTCAAGATTTGAATATCCGTCAGCTCCTATGGTCTTTCCGTCACTGGCATTATTCTTGTCAAGTCCGTTTGCGTCTTCCCATGCATCAGGCATGCCGTCGCCATCAGTATCTAACGGAGCTGCCTCAGATTTCAGTTCAGGCCATGCGCTCCAATCATCTCCTGCATCAGGGAAAGCCTGCTTCAAGTCGTCCTGGCTGTCAATAATGCCCGGCAACTTGCTTGTTGCACTTGATGTACCTGTGCATGACGCACCGCCATTACGCGTATCGTTTACAACGAGTTCGTCAACCCAGTCTCTGTGCAGTGACGCACCTGCATAGGCAAGCACCCTGTCATAAGCCATCTCAGCCGAATGTGTTGTTACGGCCTCAAACGTCAATGGTTCTGACATGCGCATCGTGTCGCGGGTCTCCTGTGTGAACGTATTGTCGTTGCCGCTATTGCTTATCTGATTGTAAATACCGTATGTCCAGTTGTCATTAGTAACATCAGAATATTTTGGATTTACATTTCCGTCTACATAAAAGTCGCCCCAGACGTGCCACATTACATCCCATTCATTAGGTTTGTCTGTATCGTGATCTGTGTATTCAGAAGTACGGATGCCGATTCCTGCTATCCTCTTCTGCATATCAGTCTTCCTTGTATTTGTAGCAGGTCCTGGCTTATAATAATTGTTCACAATGTTAACATTCATGCCTTCACCGCCGTAACATCCATTTCCGGCCCAGTTGTATATAACATTGTTGCGCATATCCATACGCTCGTCTGTCTGTGTATCAGGACGCGGGCCAAGGCGTGGAGCACGTGACTCATGGTGAGCAAGAAGATTGTGGTGATAAGTTGCACCAGAACCACCCCAGTTACCGCCATATCCATGAGCACCCTTTGAATGGCCTGACTCACGAAGACTCTGCGCAGCAATACACCACTGAACTGTTGTGTTCTCGCTTCCGTATACAGACAAGCACTCATCTATGCTCCAGCTTACAGAACAATGGTCGACAATTATATTCTTGTTATCTGTACCTCCAAGACCATCGCCTTCATGGTCATCTACATATTTGTTTCCAAGTCGGAAACGCAAAAAACGCATAATAACATTATCCGTAGCTATTACAAAGGGATGATCAGCAATGCATATACCGTCACCAGGAGCTGTCTGTCCGGCAATCGTCACGTTACCGTTACGCAGTTTGAGTTCACTCTTCAAATGTATTGTGCCAGACACATCAAAAACGATGGTCCTAATTCCACTACGTTCGCACGCCCAACGAAATGATCCTGTACCGCTGTCATTAAGATTGGTTACATGGTATACAGCACCACCTCGTCCACCTGTGGTATAACGTCCAAAACCTTCAGCACCAGGAAAGGCTATCGGCTTATCCTGTGAGTATGCTGTCTGAAAAGAAGACAAGCACAACAATAATGATAATACCTTAAAAATAAAACTTGTTTTATACATAAAATGTAAACAACGAAAAATAGTTTCTTTATTATTAAAACAACGAACTGATAAAGCCCGTGAGATGAGTAAAATAAATTTATCTATAATATTATACCCAACTATGCTAATAAACGAAAATCAAAGAGGAGCAGAAAAGCCCTGCCCCTCTTTGATTTTATGAATGATTATTCTGCTGCGGGCCACCATCTTGGGTCACCAGCACCTGAATTATCTAATGTTCCTGAAATGAAGTGGAAGTCTGCATTTGCCGGATCAACAAACAACTTATCTGATGTGTAATCAAGAATTGTTATGTTGGGGAAGCCCTTAGACTTATAGAAGTCGCTTGCGCAATATGAGTTCACAACTTCAGGTTCAATCTTTGCTCTGATGTTCTTGTTTGTTGCCTCATCCGGAGTCTTACCGAATACGCAGTTAAATACAGAGAACGTCTCAGGACCATAGGTCTTATCGTTGAAATCGATAAAGTACTGACCGCTACCGTTGTTGTTATAGAAAGTACAATACTCCATGTAGATTGAGTTCATGTTCACTTTCTCACTATAGATAAAGGTCTTACCCGTAACACAGATATTCCAGAAAGTGCTGTTTGTCATCTTAATGTTGTTAACATATACAGCCTGGTTTCCATTGTCATCAACATGTATGAATGAATATCCTGAGCCAAGATCATGCATCAAGCAGTTATCAATAACCAGATTGTTGATAACCTTAGCCTCGCTGCCCTGCAGGCGGAAGAAAGTATTCTTCATACCAGAAACTTCACAGTCAGTGAATTCAATCTTGTCTACAGTACAAGCCTTGCTCTGGTTAATCAGATAGTTAGCGCCAGAACCGTCATCAACAATCTTCAGATGCTGGAATGTTATGAAGTTATGTGAACCAGCGATGTCAATACTCTTCAGCAGACGCAATACAGGTGTTTCACCACCACCACGGCCAAAGAAGTTAACAGACATTCCGTCAGGAACTGTAAGTGCACCCGGATCGCTCTGAGTATCATCACCAATAACCTCAATTGTCTTGTCTGCCGGGAATACAATTGTAACGCTTACATTACCAGAACCTGTTGCAGCCTGAGCTTTTGCCAGGATTTCATCCATAAGAGCCTGGTTGAATCTTTCAATGTCAGCATCAAGATACTCTGTATAACTTGCTGCAGGAGGTGCAGCAGAAGTTGTAACAGTCTGTGTACCACGCTTAGCCTCACCATTATATATTATAAAGGTGTAAGTTGTCAGAGGAGTCAGACCTGTAAACGTATGAGTTTGCTCAGCCTTATCTGTTTCAGTCAACACATAGTCAGTTGTGTCTGTGCCCTGAACAACCAGGATGTTTGTTACAGAATCAGCCGGTGCATTCCAGCGTAATGTAACCTCAGAATCTGTATAGTCATCAGCCAGCACCTCATCAAAGATCTGCTCTGCCTGAGTTTTAAAAGATTCACCTTCTTTATAATAAACCCACTTAGACTCTGCCTTTGTATCAGACATTGTCTTTATTCGCATATAATACTTAGAGTCACCGTCAAGACCTGTCAGAACAACAGGAGACTTTCTGATTTCCTTGTTCAGTCCAAAAACTTTGGCACGCTCACCGCCCATTGCGATTTCGTCATACAAAGAGTCTTTGCTGACCTCGATAACAAAATATAAAGAGTCCTTTGTGGCAGACATTGCCGAGAAAGTAACAGTTGCAGTTGTTGCAGTTGTTTCAACAGTAATGTCGTCCTCTCCAACTCCAAACAATCTGTCAAAAGCACTGTCCAAGCCCCAGTCGTTTCCGTCTGTACAAGAAACCACAGAGAGACCTAAAAACATTATCAGTATTGAACTGAAAAATTTATTAATAGTTTTCATCCTTTTTTAATTTACTGTAAATTAATAACCGTATGAGTTACTTAAGTATCCCTGTGAGTCAGAGATTGTTGTCAAACTTATAGGCATCAAATAACGATTCTTAACAGCAACACCTGCATCCATCGAATTTACATCATTGCCAACAAGTCCGCTACATATAGAAGGAAGGTTTGTATTTACCTGAGTATCTGTTCCTGATTCAAGATCAGCCTTTCCGAACCAGTCGCAGCTGTCTTGATAATCTGCCTCATTAACTTCCTCGACAGGTGTATACCATGTCACAGAAGAGAAATCGATACGACTCTTTGAGTCATCTGTATAGTTGAAGAACACTTTTTCAGGATATGTTCCATCAGCAAGCTGACGCAGATATGCCTGCTTAAACTCATAAATCTTCTGAACAAGCAGGTTCCAACGAATCAGATCATATTTGCGGAAACCTTCACCTGCAAACTCCCATGCATTCTCCTGTACGATACCATCGTTGAAGAATCCTTCCTTATCTGACGGCAGAGAAGCCACATAAGCCTGTGCTTCAGCCTTATGCTCGTCATCGTAAGCACGCTCATGTACGAGAGCCAAAGCCTGACGGGCTGTCAAGCCAGCATTATCAGGATATGTTGCATCAGGACCTCCAGCCAATTCGTTCATACACTCTGCATAGAAAAGCAGTACATTAGAATAACGCATCTTAACAGGATTGATACCAGTCATGTGCTTTGAGTCAATCTTCTGGTTGTCAGAAAGCCATGTTTCAGACATCCATCTCGGATTCCATTTTCCTACATAAAGTCCAAATGGAGCATTCTTAAGCATCTTTTCAACAGCCTGCTCAGCTCTATTGTCGCTACCGCTTGTAGTAGTGATTTCGTAAGGAGCAACAGTTACGTCACGGCGTGTATCGTTCTGCTTATAAGAATAGAAGAAAGGAGCTGTCAACTTAACTTTACCGCTAGAGTTACCATTACCAAATGTAGCATTATCCTTTGTAATACGCACACCAATTGTATAACCAAGCTCACTTGTAACGTTATACTTCATAGGTATCTCGAACAAGTTCTCCTGATATGTCAAATCCAATGTCTGCTGATTGATAAGATACCACTCATTCTCGAACGAAGGATTCAACTGGTGCTTGCCAGATACGATAACGGCTGTAAGATGCTTCAATGCCTTCTCATAAAGAGCCTTGCGCTCCTCTGCACCAGGACGCTGTGTCGGATACACAGGATCTGAATAACTAGCTGTCTCATATCCGTCCTTAGCCTTCTCACGTATAGCATAACCTGCACGTGTCATGGCTATCTGTGCCAACAGGGCGTGAGCATAGCCCTTTGTTACATGCTCTGTGGTATATCCATTCTCACCAGCCCAAGGCAAAAGTTTTGTAGCTTCCTCAAGGTCAACCATTAATGTGTCCATAATAACATCGCGGTCAGTCTTGGCCATGAACGCATTGCTCAAATCAGGCTGAGATGTTTCGAGTTTCATAGGAATATCACCCCAATAACGCAACATGTCAAAATATACCATAGCTCTGATAGTCAAAGCTTCACCGAGATAACGGCCCATTTCCTGATATGAATCATTGCCTTCTACAAAAAGTGGGCTCTGACGAATGCCTTCAATAATATCATTAGCATCCTCAATGATTCCATACATTGCAGTCCACTCATCTGTAAGAGTGCTCCATCCTGTAGAAACATTATAGTTTCCGGCACCACGGTTGCCAGAATCATAAGCACCGTTTCCGAGACCGTCAACAAGCTCGATATCACTGTTTATATTGGTTGTAATACTCCAATCCTGTGAATAAGTACGGTCTTGGCCCATACCACCATAAAGTTTATTCACACGCAAACTTGTGTAATATGTTGAGTTATACACAGTTGTTTGATTCATTTCCGAAGGAGAATTCTGATCCAGGAAATCAGAACAAGATGATAGTCCCAAAATTCCCGCAGAAAGAATCATCATTGAAAATATCTTTTTCATAATTTCTATATTCTTAAAATTTAGAATGTTACGTTAATACCTCCTACAAATGTACGGCTCTTAGGATATGCCGCATAATCTATACCAGGACACATAGGAGTCTTCTTACTGCTTGTATCAACTTCAGGATCATAGCCATCATATCCTGTGATACAGAAGAGGTTATAACCTGTGAAATAGAGTCTGATATTCTCAATATTCATAGCCTTAACCCACTTCTTAGGAAGGGTATATCCTATTGTAATATTCTGTACGCGCAAGAATGAAGCATCCTCAACTGCATAATCAATAAGGTACATCTTTGAAACACCTGCAGGGTTATACATAACCTTACCCTGGTTGATTTCGTTCAGACGTGCCATAACAGCCTCAGGGCTTCCATAAGCGGCAATTGTATTTGTTGAAGGACGACCTAAATTAAGACCCGTTTCAGGATCAATCCATGTATAGCGGTTCTCAAGATTGAAGTCTGCAACCAGGTTGTAGTTCTTGCTTGAACCTGCATAGAAAGAGTTTGCAAGTTTTGTACCATTAACCAGTTTATTGCCAAGAGAATAGTTGAAGAATACATTAAAGTCAAAGCCTCCGATTCTACCATCAACTCCGAAACCTCCTGTAGTCGGTGCTATAGTGTTGCCTAGACGCTGCTTAATAGGATCGCCATTCTCATCCACCTGCACTTTCAGTGTTCCGGGATATAGGCCTCCAAAGAATGAAGAACTATTATCCTTTAATCCTTCACGCAAAGTCCAAGTTCCATTTGCACTCAAAACCAAATCACCTGTACCTGTTGCTGGGTCATAAACGGTATAATAACCATTTGTCTTATATCCCCAAAGTTCACCAAGACGTCCACCAGAAACTACGCGGAAATCTTCATATTGTTGTAATGTAGAACCGCTCCATCCTGAACTTTGCCATGGACTACCACTATTAAGTTCTTCAATCTTGTTACGGTTATAAGATATGTTGAAATTAAAGTTCAATCCAAAGTTCTTCTTGTCTACAAGAACTGCATTGAGAGCAAATTCAACACCCTTGTTTGAAGTCTTACCAAAGTTCTGGAACTGAGTTTTATATCCTGTACTTGAAGGTATCACTGTTTGCATAAGAAGATCTTTTGTTGTATTCCAGTAGAAATCCAAAGTACCGCTGATTCTATTATTCCAGAAACCAAAGTCAACACCTATATTACGTGTTATGGTTGTTTCCCACTTCAAATCAGGATTATAAAGATATTGTCCATGCTCTAACATTGAGCCTGTAACCCCATTAAACTCAGGTGCCTTTGAGGTATTAGAAGCCATTGAATATAACGGCTCGAGCAATCCTGAATTAATACGGTTGTTACCTGCTGTACCAAAGCTCAGACGAATTTTCAAGTTAGAGAGCCAGTCAGACGCGCCCTTCATGAAGTTCTCTTCTGACATACGCCATGCCAATGCAAGTGAAGGGAACCAACCCCAACGGTTATTCTTGCCAAACTTACTTGAACCGTCAGCTCGGAGAGTGAATGTTGCAAGATATTTGTCAGCCATTGTATAGTTGATACGACCGAAGTATGAAAGAATGTTTTCCTGTGCCTTAATATCACCTTCGTTAGGAAGAGCTGTTCCTGCTGCTGTATTAGCAAGAACTTCATCGATTGTCATTTCCTCAGGGAATGCAACTGAAACATTTGTACGAGTAATATCCTGTGAGCTGCTCCATTCCTGACCGATCATTACGTTAATATGATCACGGCCACCGAACAATTTTCTGTTATCATAAGTAACAGTGTTAGCATTGCGCCAATTCTTATTCTCCAGTCTTACAAACATAGCCTGCGGCTGTCCGTTATATCCATATTTAGAGTTTGTAACGGCTCTTGCACCCCAAACCTGGTCTGTATCATTATATTTCCAACCGTAACCAAATTCAGTACGGAATGTAATGTTCTTGAAAGGTTTCCAGTTCAAACCTACATTATAGTTCTGAGAGAAACGCTCCTGATACTTATATGTATCGCTGATACGCTCAACCGGATTGCGTCGTGTATTAGAGCTGTTTTCGCTGTCATCGTCAACAGAAACCAAAGCCTCAACAGGATTCCACTTAACAGAGTTTGCTACAGCAGAGTTTGCAGCATTGCTTTCATTGGTGTCAGCACCACCATTAAGACCTTTGAGCTTTGTGAAAGCCATACGGCCGTTGAAGTCAAGAGTCAACCATTCGTTAAGTGTAGCATTGATTTTTGCGTTAACGTTGTTCTTTGCATAACCAGAACCAAGCATGATGCTCTTTTCATCGTTGTGAGAGAAACCTACGTTATACTTGATTTCTTTTGAACCACCGCTAACATTAACATTGTATTGTTTCTGCAAACCAGTACGTCCGAAAAGTTCATCCTGATAGTCACGTCCTTCGATTGACTTCCAGATATCAAGGTCATCATAGTTTCCGTAAGCATCATTACCAAGTTCATACTGATAATATGCATAGTTGTAAGGATCCATTGTCTTGATAAGCTTAGTAACCTTCTTCCATCCCAGAGATGCATTGAAGTTAACCTGAGTCTTACCTTCTTTACCGCTCTTTGTTGTAACGATGATTACACCGTTTGCACCACGCGCACCATAAATAGCAGTAGACGAAGCATCCTTCAATACGTCGATGCTCTGAATTTCGCTGGGTGCAATGTCGCTGATGCTCTCAACAGGGAAGCCGTCTACAATATAAAGAGGTGAGTTGTCCTGAGACAAAGAACCTCCACCACGCACACGAATCTTGATGTCGGCGTCAGGAGAACCTTCTGTTGTTGTGATGTTAACACCGGCCATTTTACCTGTCATAGCCTCACTTACGCTTGAAACAGGAATGTTTGCGATGTCTTCAGCACTAACTGACGCAACAGAACCAGTCAAGTCTCTTTTCTTAACCGTACCATAACCGATAACGACAACGTCATCAAGATTTGTTGCCTCATCTTCAAGTACAACGTTGATGTTTGATTTTCCGGCAGCATTTACAGTCTTAGCCTTCATACCGATGTATGAAAACTGCAACTGTCCGTCGCCGGTTGTTTTAATAGAGAAATTTCCATCAAGATCTGTCACGGCGACATTCTTGGTACCTTTCTCCTGGACAGTCACACCGATGATCGGCTCACCGTTGGTGTCCTTCACATTACCTTTAACTGTTTGTGCAGAAAGACCGCTCACCACAAAAGTGAAAAGCACTAAAAGCACAATTCGAAAAGTTTTCAAATTACCAGACATAAATGTTATTAATTTAATTAAAAATAAAAAATATAAATTCATCTTACGACAAAACCACCATAAAGGGCGCAATTATGGCGTGTCCAAAACAGCCAAGCGCCGGACCCTTACGTACTCTATATCGCATAATAAAGGCTCATCAAACAAACATTTACATTGTTATTACCTTGTTTTTTGATATTAGTTTTTATAAGTTTGATAGTTTTGCCTGCAAAGATACGAAAAAAATACATTCCACAAAACAAAATCATTATTTTATACATAAAAAATTTAAATATATAAAACCCATAATTTTATTAACATATATAAATCTTCATGAATACGACTACAACAAAAGATTGTTAATTAGGATGTAGGTAAAAAGGATGTGAAAGTATTAACTTTTCGTATGTTCAAATAATCAACAGACAAAAAGCGACGGACAAAAGGAACAAAATAAATGCAGCATAAAAATACAATGACAGACAGAGACTAGTGCATACAAACATTCTAAAATAAAAATGGTGGATACACATTTAAGCGCATCCACCATTACGTCTAAAAGCCCTTAATAACTATCTAATAATTTTGGTTGCTATCTGCTTACCGTCTTTCAACGTTTCTACTTTAATAACAATACCTTTATAAGAGCTGCCAACACGGGCACCCTGCACATTGTAATATGATGTGCGGACAACATCACCACCGGCTACAACAGAATCAGATATACCTGTAGTTGTTGTTGAACCCGGGCCGAAACCTCCACACTCATTAGCAGCACGTACAGAATACTCAGAAGCATTTCCTTCTGTGATGTCATAAGAAGCTGATGTTGTCATTCCGACGAACTCACCATTTCTGAACACTGCATAAGCCAAAGCTCCGTCAACAGCATTCCATGTAAGTTTGTTTCCGTCAGCCTTCAGCACGTCCATGCTCTTCTGAGCCGTGTATGTTGCCGGATACCAGTTCCATGATTTAGAAATTGTCTCGAGTGAGTATTCTTCAGCCTGTTCTGCTGTAAGTATTGTTTCATAAGTATTGCTCTTGCTGTCCTTTGTAAATGTACAAACAAGTGAAGCTGGCGAAATCACCTTTCCGCTCTGATCCATAGTGTTATACTCTACAAATCTATCTGCAGGCACGTTCATTCCACCGAGAGTCCATCTGTTTTCGTTAAGACGCTCAGGCTGCAGCAGAGTTGTATTTATATAAGCGCAACGCGGGGTGTTGTTCCATGCACGGCCGTAGTTAAACTTCTCTGCCTTGCTGTCAATTGTACAACCGCTGAATACATAACCAAACTTGTTTCCATCTGATGAATTTGTAGAAGGAGCTGTAAGTGTACATTCACCTGAGCCGTCGGCATTGCGGGGTTCTACAGTAAGTGTACAGTTGTTAAAGAACACATCACCCTCACCGCAGATAAAGTCTACTGTTCCGTGAATATCAGAATTCTCGAAATAGAAGTTTGAGTTGCTGTTTGAATAATATGTGTCCTGATAAGAAAGCATGCGTACATTCTTGCAGACAGTGTGCTTACCCTTATCCTGGATAACAACGGCACGGCCGGCAAATCCGGGTTTGTAGTAGTCGTAAGCATTCTTCAGGGTAAGATCCTGCAGATAAGTATTTTCACCTGTAATGAGGAATGTTGCAGAAACTCCGATACCTTCCTGCTCAGCCTCGTTTACGATTATTGTGTTATCCATGCTCTGACCAATTACAGAGATGTTGTTTCCTGATATAGGTGTAAGCACGGCATTGCCGAGATCATAAGTTCCGTCCGGCACGAACACATAGGTACGTTTGTCTGAAGAAGAAGCCGCGTTTGCGATTTCAAGAGTTGTAAGGAAGTTGCCGCCGTCGTTTGGCTTAACTACATAATAGCCCTGTTCGTTCATCTCAATAGGAGAATCTTCAACATTTGCTATCACGAGTTTGTGCAGATAAATTTCATTGCTTGACTTAAGAGTGACAGTTCCTGCCTGACCTTTATATTCGAGCATAACGCTCTTGCCGTCTGTTGAATCATATCCAGGAGCAGTAGCAACCTCATTGCCTTCTGCATCATAGAGAGTGAGTGTAGCATCCTGCTTGCTGTAACGGCACAGTGTTGCAATAATATAAGCATGACCGCCGACCAACAGGTCTATCTTGCCGTTTGACTCGAGTGTCCATCCGTGTGCCGTATCGTGGAACTGGGCCTTCTCAGCGTTAAACGCCTCATGGTCTTCATCATAGAAATATTCGTCAGTGAGATTGAATGTATAGCGTGCAGATGTGCTTTCTGTCTCTATTTCTGTAACACCTGCATAAAGATTAAGGTCAGAAGTAACGACATCATCTACAGTAAACTTACGTCCACCATCTGCCTCAGCAAACCAGCCGCGGAATTTCTTTCCTTCAGCAACAGTAACACCTTCATCATTTCTCAATGTAGCGATGCTTGCATCTTTCTCCACTTTCTGTGAATTTTCCAGCACGCTTCCGTCTATATTATAATAGGTAAGGGTGAAGTAAGGCTTGTGAACGAAAGTAATCTTATATGTCATAACGTCCTCGTTGGCCTTCACCTTTATTGTAACGACAGATGTTTCACCGACAGTTTCGTATGTAACGTCACCGTCAACCTCACCATTGTCGCAAGTTATGTCTGTTACAGGATTCTCCAAAGACGGCAGTGGAGTTGCATTGGGCACCTCGATAGTTGTAGTCAGCACGCCGGCAGATGTCTCTTCGAAGATATCAGCTGCATGGTATGTCTCGTTATTGTAAGAGAAAGTTCCGAGAGACGGAGTAAGCGACATGTCTACATTACCATAAATGTCAAGCTGCAGAAGATATGCATTCTGATCAGTTGTGAGATTAGTAAACTTCAACTGACAGTTTGTTCTGTTGACATCACATGTAACTTCACAGCCGGCAGCCGGATTAGCCACACTTTCCGACAGGACAACCCAGTCGGCATCGCCGTCACCTTTAGCCCAAAGTTTCCAGCCACGGTTTCCGCCTGTGGCACCATGTATAAAGTGAACCTTTGTTACAGAAGCAAGTTTTGAAGTAATAATATAAGGATTGTCGCTCTTTGCGGCCATCAGCATACCGCCAGTCCAATCAGGGAATTTACCAACATTATAGTTGCTTGCGCCAATCTGTGTATTGAAGATTGAGAATGATATCTCCTCATGACTGTATTTGGTATTCCACTTTACAACAGTTTCTTCTTCTTTGGCAGCAGTCTCATAATCTCCCCATTCAGAAAAATTGGTAGAATACAATTCCTTTTCCTGAATGTTTGAGATGAATTTAACCTGAACACTATAAAGATAAGAACCTCCGGTTGCTATTACCTCAACATAGCCTTTCTCCAGGTCCTTACTTTTAACATTATAAGTTGTTACATCTGACGTTGCAGCAACTCCGCCCACAGTAAACTTATACTGACCGGGGTAAGACTTCACAGTAACAACATCGTTTACAGATTTTACAGGAACCTGCAGGATTGTTCCTTGATTAAACTGTGCATAATTGTTTTTCTCTGCGTTCAATTTGCCGTTTGTGGCGTCTACATGCAGCACAACACCATCAACGTTAGATTTCAGGTCGCCAGTCTTGCCTTCAAAATTCGTACTGGCACAAATGCCTAAAGGACTGTTATGCTCCCAGTCCCACAACGCAGTAACATCATTCTGTGCCTTAGCTACGATTGCAAACAGCGCAAAAAGGCACATAAGGGTCACTTTTTGTAACGATTTTCTCATATTTAAATTAGGTTAGTTAATATATTTTAGTAAATTATTTTTCAATACTTTATATAAAGTTCGTTTGTTGCGTGCAAAGATATGAATAAAAAACAAATATACGATAAAAATTGATAAAAATATGGCGACAACTTAATCTTTAGAGAAAATGCTGATTAAAACCATTAACTCAAAACATGCCAAAAGATAAAATATTTTCGATTTTTATCCATTAAGAAGCATCTTATTAAAATAAATTATTATCTTTGCAGCGAAACAACAAGCTACGTGGAATAGAATAAAATATTATATCTTTTTACAAATCAAATTATTAACTAAAAAATTAAGTCTTATGAAAAAAATTTTTACTCTAGTAGCCGCTGCTATGATGGCTGTATGTGCTAATGCGCAAGGAACTTACGCTGTACCTGACGATGGTTCAACACCTGAAGACAACATGGTGATAACAGACGTTGAGAACATCACCGTCACACTCGGAACCGGATTCAAGGAGAACAAAAGCAACACTAACCTTCCTGAATTTGTTGCCTACACACAAGGAAACAGCAATGCTGCTTTCGGAGAGGATGGTATAATTCCTGTTTCTGGAACATACTATGAATTCAAGCCTGCAGTAGACGGCTCACTGAAAGTTGGTGCCGTTATCGGTAACGGTAAAGAGTTCCGTGCAGTATGCGACGGCGCATATATGACACCTGGAACAGACTTCACTCTGGTTAACAAAGACGGCGAAACCGTTGAACTTGCAGAGGACAACACTCTCGCAGAGAAATTCTACGGATATGTAAACTTCGACGTTAAGGCAAACAGCACTTACTATCTCTACATGAAAGGTTCTAAGATGAGCTTCTACGGCTTCATCTTCTCAACAGGCGGATCTACTGGCATCTACGACATAACAAAAGACAACGTTGACGCCAACGCTCCTGTATACAACCTTGCCGGTCAGCGTGTAAGCAAAGAAACAAAAGGCATCCTTATCCAGAACGGCAAAAAATTCATCAATAAGTAAATAATATAGTTTACGTTATAATAAATGAAAGGGACAAAGCTCAAAACGACTTTGTCCCTTTTTATTTACACCATCAATAATCTTCCAGTATCTTTTCAAGACGCTTGCGTCTCTTTTCGTGCTTATGCCCCTTAAAATCAAAGAGCTTGAACATATCAAACGAGAACAAGCCCGACGGGGCCTTAAACTGTTTTGCATATTTAGAAACCTCACCCTTTTTGATGCACACTATAGGTGCCTTTGCCGTAATGACAACCTCATCGAGCCGGTTGAGTTTGGGCATAAGCCATATTGTGTCACAAAGTTCCTTTCGGCTGTATGCCCTGCTTTCATAACTTACATGTGAAAAAGTAACGCCGTTACACGGCTGACTGATTACAAAACGTCCTCTTGAATCGGTAATCACGGTTCCTTTCGGATTGATATACACTCTTACACCGGCTATCTGACGTTTGGTCTCCATATCGAAGACCACACCTGTTATTTGTGCACTGCCATCAATGCATATCAACAATAACACGAGACAGCCAAAAAGTCTGACAAGAAACATACATCCAAATTTTAACCTCGAAAGGGATTCATGCAAATATAAGAATTTTATAGGCTCGAAATAACATGGCAGACGACCAATTATAAAACTTTCACGTAGTTTTAAGCCCATTAAGACCATGAACAAGATGAGGTTATTCAACATGCATATATCCATATAAAGGAATATTCAATATAACAAATCAGCCAGACTATCTATCCGGATAAAAGCATCTGTTTGAGAACTATTTTCCACAATTTAAACCAACAGCAGAAATATAGCATAAAAAACTGTAACCATTTCAATCACTAAAGATTACAGATAAAGTGTTTACGCATAGTCACACAACAATTCTTTAAGCAACTAATACGCATTTACGTTCAAACTGTTAATGGCTGGTTTATGCATCGTAACTCGGCCACTTTTTAACCGTAAATGGCCGAGTTTTTATGTAAAACTCAATCGTTTATTTTTGATCTTTTACAGTGTATCTAATTTTGTTTGCAATATATTGCAGTGTACAGGATTTAGTTGACTGTTCTCCGTGTTAAAACTATATTTATTTCCAAATCTTTTTTAAATCCAAATCAGGGTGTCACTGCCTTTATTAAAGTTCATCTTTGGTTGTAGTTTGTCATGCGCATAAAGTTATAACACTTCATCGTGTAAAGATCACAGCCATCACTATTTTTATGGCATGATGACAGACTTTTATAATAAACAAAGAAAATCAGATCGGAAGGTAACTAAACATCTTATTATATAATTAAAAGCATACCTCTCTTTCAACAAAGAGAAATATGCTTTTAATCGCCAAGAACGGACAGTAAAAAAATATTATAAACCGTCCATGAATCATTAAGATGTTTTATAGCGGAGTATGCTGCTCCGTAAACATCTTCAAATTATAATGCTAACTTAAATATCTTTTTCATGCCGGCAGAAGATATATGCACCAAACAAACACGGGACAAGATAAACATTCTCCTTTTTGTCAGATGCATCTTTCCGCTAATTTGCGGCATATCTAAAGTTCTGTCCGCCGACATCTATTATATCTCAGTTTGTGGATTTATGCGTTCACAATGTAGCCTGCTACTTTATGATAATCTTGCAACTCTCGCTTTTTCCTTTCGTATAGACCGTTACTACATAAAGGCCTTTAACCGGAACATACAATGAGCCTCCGTCAATAATTTTGTCTACTATTGTTTTCCCGCTAAGATCTGTTACCACAATTCTGTAAGCGCCTTCTACAGAAGCTGAGACATTATGGCCTGACACAACAAGCCCGATTTTGTCTTCCTGCAAGACTGAGCCTACAGATACTGTACTTTCATCTTGCCAGCTTAGTAGCGGAAATCCATTATTGATGCCGTTTGCGTCTTTCTTCCATGCGTTTTGTCCGTTGTCAAGCGCATACAGGAAGTCATCGCTCTTCATCTCGTCTGCCGTCTTCTTGACAACAGCACTATTATCATCAGTGGCTCCTTCTTCTGTTTCAAGATAATAGCAATTTTCTATTACAACACCGTCTTCTGTAGTGCCTACAACAGCATTACCTGTAAAGTCGCTTAATATCTCTCCACAGTTATAGCAGTTTCTCAATGTACCGTCTACCAGGAAGCCGACAAGTCCTCCTGCAAAAAATCCGGTAAAGACTATATTGCCCCTGTTATAACAATTTTCGATTACTCCTCCACGGTCTACATATCCTGCAATGCCGCCTAAGTCTGTACTGCCCGCAATATCAGCGTCATTGATGCAACCAGACACCGTGCCGCCATACATTGTGCCGACGATTCCACCCTGCCCCAGGCCCTGGGTTATTGCTATAGATGCCTTGTTTACGCAGTTCTCAACCCTGCCGCCGGTCATTGCTCCAACAACAGCGCCAGAGCCGTCGGTGCCTTCAACAACCGATTTTTTGCCTATTGTAAGATTCTTCACTACGGCATTTTTTGATATACAAGCAAAGAGTCCTGCGCCGCCTACGCTGTTTTGGGCGTCTATAAAATATATGTGCACGTTGTCCACGGTTTTACCGTTGCCGTCAAAAACGCCTAAAAAATATTTTGACTCGTCAATCATCTGACCCGGATTTTCCAGATCAGCATACTCGTTAAAAAAGCCTATAGGCGAAAACTTGTGCAGTCCACCTCCCATGTCAAGACTGTTTACAAGTTTAAAGAACACACCCTCATAAGTTTCTCCGTCAGTAACAGTCTCTGACAGATAAGCCAGATTTTCTCCTGTCTCAATGAGATACGGGTCTGCTTCGGTTCCGCTTCCTTTTGTCCAAGCCTTTGCAGTACCGTCCCACACCTGTGCATTTGCAACCATAAATGCAAACAAACTCAAAATCGTAAAAATGATTTTACTCATAAATCTAATTAAGTAAACTTGTATACATCCGTAATTTGTGCAAAACTAATTATATTTTTGCATAAACAAAACATTCTGTATTAATTTTATACCATATTGCATATAATGAAGTATGCAAAAAGTAAATTATGAGCATTAAGTATGACTGATAGAGGAAGAATGGAAATATTATATCAACTGATAAAATAATGTTTTCATCAGTTGGGACAGCATAAATGTCATATAAATTTAAAATAAATTCATCCAGTCATGCAATATTTTAAGATTATTAGGGTTTTATAAGAAGTAATCGCACTAACGAAATCTTATGAACATCTACATATTATGCATTATCGGGGTATTCATCATCAGTGCCATATGCGGTTTTTTGTTTATCCCGCTGATACTTAACTTCTGCAAGTCGCGTAAGCTTTATGACATACCCGACGCACGAAAAATACATCACAACGCCATTCCGCGGCTTGGAGGAATATCCTTCATGCCCAGCATGCTGCTGTCGTTTGCCGCAGCGTTGTATGTAATCAACACTACCGACAAGCAGGTAACAATCAACCTGTGGAGCATTTATTTCCTGCTGAGCATGCTGATGATATATGTAATGGGCATAGTTGATGACATTTTGGGGCTGTCGCCGCTCATCAAGTTTATCGTGCAGATTATCGCAGCCTGTGCCCTGCCTTTGTCAGGACTGTATATCAACAATATGTACGGCTTTTTCGGTATTCATGAGATTCCTTATTATATAGGTTTTCCGCTGACGGTGCTTACTATTGTGTTTATCGACAATGCCATCAACCTTATTGACGGAATAGACGGCCTTGCGGCCAGTTTGTCAATAATAGCCCTGTCTGGTTTTCTCTATATGTTCATCGTTCAGAACGTATGGAGCTATTCTATACTGATTGCAGGCCTGATAGGTGTGCTTGTGGCATTTATGTACTTCAACCTGTTCGGATCGGCTGAAAACAACCGAAAGATATTCATGGGCGACTCAGGAAGCCTTACGCTGGGTTACCTGCTCGGTTTTCTCTGTATAAAATATTCTATGAACAATACGGCTGTGATGTCTCACCACAAGTTCGACTTCATCATAGCCTTTACCCTTCTTCTGGTACCCATGTTTGATGTTGTCAGGGTTTTCATGATGAGGATTTACCACAAGAGGTCGCCTTTTTCTGCCGACAAGACACACATTCACCATAAGTTTATGAGTGCCGGATGCACTCAGCACAAAGCTCTTGTAGCAATATTGCTATTGGCTGTATTTTATGTTGCAGCCAACCATTTCATGCTTATGGCAATGAGCAACACTGTTGTATTTATCATAGACGTGTTAATATACATCGGCGTGAACCTTGCGCTCAACTATATAATAATGAGAAAGCATTCGCACGTAGGCGATATAAAAGTTGCTTCTGAGAGAGTTAAAAGTTAAACAAATATCATCAAGATTATTAAAAGCGTCCATTTGCAATGCGAATGGACGCTTTTTTATTTGTATAACATCACCTTTTAAAATGCAGGAAACAATCTTTTACAAGCTACGGAAAATATAGATAAGATAAACATGTCGCTGCAGCCATTACTGCATAAAAATAAAAATGTGGCATGAGCCACCTGCAAATACCATTTTAATGTTCAAAATACTAAATCAAGAAACATCAAAATCACGGCACTCGGCTCATGCCACAGATATCAAATAATTATAATTTACATCACCCAAAAGCGTGGCGCCAATTGTATATATCCCCAAAACACTCAGACAGGGTGGTCCAAAACCACGGATAATATATTTACACTTGTATCTTAACGGAGTACAAGTTTATACCCTGACTACAATTTTTTGAAATACATACGATAAGTACCCGACAACAATATCATCTTGTTTCCACTAAGACTTTCTATGGTATACGTCTCGTCAGGCGCCACAATTCCAAAAGGATTAAGCAGCGTAATGTCCTCAAGGGGCTTGTCACCATTTTCACGATCATAAATATAAGGATCGTAAAGACGCAGGGTTGCACCATTATGTTCAAACCTCATCAACAGGCTCTGATGCATCCCCGACTTATCGTCGAGCTGCAACAGCCTGGCCTGAAACGACCAGTAGATTCGCTCATTGCCAAGATCTGCTGTGGTCGACGTGGCCAGCGTGTCTACTCGCGTCAAATGCCACATACCGTCAAGGTCGCCATTGTCCAGCGTCCGTATCTCACACGCCCCAAACATCATGGAAACAACAAAAGCTATAAAAATATTTATGTAACAATGTTTCATCTTCATATACGTAATTATAAATTAAGAAGTCCAATCTTTGCCACCGTCAACTGAAATCCGTAATTGTTGCTAAGTATGCTGCCAAGATCCATGCCATAGGCACCCTTAACGCTCCATCCCTTCAGCAGTTTGCCGCCAAAGGCGTATTGTCCCTCAAGCATAAAGCTGAAATTGTGGCGGGTCTTGCCATACGGGTCGTCATAAGTACCCAGGCCTTCCTGCCACGAAGCCAGCAATCTATAGGTAAAGCGCTCAATAGGACATCCGTCTATACCGAGATGGAAAGCCATGAAGCGGTTGTCCTTCACACATATCGTGCCGTCTGAATTATACAGCGGCGAACGGTAGAGCGGATTGCCCATCACCTGTCCCCAATGCTGCCAACCTGTATACATTCCGTGATTATAGAAATTATCCTTGCCTCCTATATGGTCGGGTATCGTACTTGTATGGTCGTGATAAATAGGACCGCTCTGATATTTCGAATAAATATACTCAAACACCACGCCGTTCACCCATCTGTCATAGTTCATTCTGAACTCTGCACCAAGCATAATGTCTTTAAAGTCATACAGAAGATAGCGGCTTTTCTTCTTTTCCTGCCACTCGTTTCCCTCGCCATATCCGTCATAGTCAACCAGGAACATGGCAGAATGATCTTCAAAATATTTGTCGGCATAGATGCTGAAACGCCACAAATCCTCTTCCCAGTTAAGGCGCACGAGCCAGCTTCCTACCTGATTGCCTTCAGCGTTCTGATAAGTAGTCTCGCCAACATCTGCTCCGCCTGGAATAAAAGCATTCCAGAATGCACTGAAACCGGTGTCGCCCTTTATGGCTGTCATGCCTCCATTTCCGTCAGGAAGATACGACGTTCCGCCGAAAGTTGAAGCCATCTCTAGTCCAAGTTCAAACGAGAAAGGACAAAAGAAATTCTCATTTCCAAACTTCAAATATCCAGCCTTGCTGTGATACAGCACATTGTCGGCATATTTGCTCTTCTTTCCTGTAAAGTCATGCTGCCATCCGTCATCGGTCATCATTCCGTAGGCAATGTGTCCCTTTAGGTGAATCCAGCCGTTGGCAAAAGGCAGAGTCCAATAATCAGGCAGAGCCAAACGCACCTGTGGCACAGGTCTTGCGTTAATGCCGAACGTCTGCGAACCGCTGCTCAGGCGGTCGTCCTTCAGTTCCATTGGATACTGTTTGCTTCCGACGGTAAGCACTCCATGAAGCCAGCGTGCCTCAACGAAAGCCTGCTGGACAACGAAATTGCTTGTATAATTATAAGGCACGGCAAGATCTACGCCATAGCCTACTCCCCACCGTCTGGCCGAATCAGTGCGCAAGGGTCTGAACAGGCCAGCCCTGACATATCCGTTAGTTTCGTCGAGCGAGCTAAGTCCGTATCTGTTGGCATTGAGCCAAAGCGGCGTACTTCCCGAAGAGAAGTCGGCCTGCATCTCAACATTATATTTAAGTCCCTTGTCGAGACGCAGTTTCTCAGGCTTGTCTTCTTCCCATCCTTGTGAAAAAGCCTGACCGGCAGATGACAATAATAATAAAGCGAGTAATAATGATTTCATCAAAAACAAATTTTAATATATAACGCCATTTATTAAAAAATATTACATTTACCATTCAAAAGACTTATATCAGCCTTTAAATAAAGGATTTACGACACACAATCAGATATAAAACAGCACTGAATATAACGTAAAAATACGGCATCTATATGCAGAATAAACACAAAATAGGGATTTTCCCCCTTGAAGTTAGGGAAAAACCTTTTTACATATGAATAATTATAGCTTTCTTTGCATACGGTTAAAAAGAAAACAGAAAGGCTTTGACATGAACAAGTTTATAATAATACTGACAACCCTGCTGACACTCACCACCGCAACAAAGGCGATGAGTTATAGTCAGGCACGCGAACAGGCACTGTTTCTGACGGACAAAATGGCCTATGAGCTGAACCTGAACGAGGAGCAATATGATGCAGCATACGAGGTGAATCTCGACTATCTGATGAGCATCAACACATACGATGACCTGTACGGCACATACTGGACACAACGCAACCTCGACTTCAGCTACATTCTGCTCGACTGGCAATACAGGGCATTCTGTGCCGCAACATACTTCTACCGCCCGCTTTACTGGACATCCGGAGTATGGCACTTTGCAATTTACGCCCGCTATCCCCGACGCGACTACTTCTACTTCAGCCATCCGACTGTATACATATCATATCGCGGAGGCCACAGCTGGCACCATAACGGAGGATGCAGCTGGTATAAAGGGCGCACGTTTAACCACGGAAGTATAAACAGAGGCCACGGCATGAGAGACAGATTTGACCGCGGCGACTACGGAAGAGGCCATAAAGGTGCTTTCTCCGGAAGAGACAGAGACAACAGGCGGCCAAGAGAAAACGGATGGGGCCGCAACTTCAACCGCAGACCAGAAAACATAAAAACCATTCAGAATGTAAAAGGGAACATCAACGGAAGCAACCTGAAGGGACAAAAAAGTTTCAGAAGGAACAACCGTGAAAGCAGTACGCGGACAACAGCAAGGCCGAGACCAAACGGCAACGGAAGCATGAACTTCAACGGGAACAGGAGGCAAGGCATCAGCCGCCAGATTAAGACTCCCAACAATACTTTCAGTCCACAGAGGTCAACCAAGAGCTTCAGCGGTAACAGAAGCACTCCCACACGCTCATTTAAGAGCAGCGGAAGCAGCAGCCGAAAAAGCTCATCTGGCGGAAACAGCAGCAGACACTTTGGCGGACGAAGATAAAAGTAAAGCCATGCAAACAGACAATATCATAACAGCATGAGCCCGGCATCATTGACACGAGAACAATTTGCCGTAAACATAAACGACAAACATGGACGTTAACAAAGAGTAATGCTGCCGACAAGAGGAAGAAACATTAAAACTGATAACAAAATAAGTGACTGTTGAGGACTGAAATCTGCAATTCCTACAATAAAGACTACTTCTTAAACAGCAAGATACATGGTCTTCAACAGTCCTAAAACACCAGGACCGACAGGAGAAATCCTCGTCGGTCCTATGTATTTTGCCGTAATCAGCGCCTTATGCAATCGCATAATACAGACAATACTGCACCTACGGAGAACATCAGACGGCAACAGACAACAACCAGATGAACTGACATAAGCGCCCGGCAGACTTATAGCCTGCCAAGACTAAAGCATCAGCTGCCTTACCTCCGTATTGCGCATAGGCGCAATATCCTTCATTTCCTTGTCATAAAACACAGCCTGAATGGCCTTGTTTATAATGCCATGCCCAACGGCAAGCACTCTCTTTTCAGGAAAATTTTCACGTATAAAATCAATAAAGCGCCTTGCCCTTGATTTCAAAGCGTCAATTGTCTCTATGTCATCAGGCCATTCAACATCCTTCAAGTCAGGTATGTAACGTCCGGTAAAGCTGCCCCAGTCGCGCTCTCTGAGCAGTTCCGTAGTAATAACTTCAGCCCCGTAAGGCTCTGCTAATATTCTACATGTCTCAACAGCACGCCACAAATCGCTCGCCACAAAGACATCTATATGCTCTGATGACATCTGCACAGCCAGTTCGCGAGCCTGCTCACGTCCTTTGTCGTTAAGCTCGCCCTGCGTCTGTCCCTGCATGATGTGGTTTGCGTTGTCCACAGTCTCGCCGTGCCTTACAAGATAAAGCGTTGTCATATTTCTTTAGTTTTCAAATCAATGCAAAGGTAATACATAACGAGAACAAAACAAAATAAAAGTCAGCTTAAGCCTGATGTTATCTGTTTTTTAGCTGACGGCAGGACACGAAAGCCTTTGCATGCATATTAATGGCACCCATATACAGTGCCGGCAGCGGGATAAAGTCAAGCCGGACACGGCCAGCATCACTTTGTTATCATTCTTTGTATAAAATAAGTTAAACTTATTGTAAACAAAGACAAAACGCACTATCTTTGTAAGAAAGAGCAAAGAACTTACAGCCAGAATGCCGCATGACCGGCAGGAAGAATAAAACTGCATAATGGTTGCATAACAATAATAATCCTTAAGGACTATATATAAAAGAAAATCTAAATAAAATCTACAGACATGAAAGTATTGCAAAGTTCTGTTTTTCGCGCTATATGCGCAATAATTATCGGCATACTGCTGATAAACAACCCCGACAACACCGTGAAAGGCATAACCATTGCCATCGGACTGCTGTTCCTCGTGTCGGGTGCAATATCGTGTGCGGTATATCTGAACGCCAGGGCGCACGCATCAGACACTGAAATTTACGACGCTCAAGGACGACTTATTGTAACGGGCAAGCCTACATTCCCTATTGTAGGAATAGGCAGCGTGCTGCTCGGTCTGATACTGACCATAGTGCCCGGTCTGTTTGTCAAGTCGCTGATGTACTTTCTCGGAGCCATAATCATCCTCGGAGCCATAAACCAGTTTATGGTTCTGGTCAATGCCAAAAGGATGTTCCGCGTGCCACTGTGGTTCTGGATATGCCCGTCAGTGATATTCCTCACTGGTCTGCTTGTGCTGATTAAGCCAATGGAGACGGCATCGCTGCCGCTGCTTATCATAGGATGGTGCCTGCTGCTGTACGGCGCAACAGAATGCGTCAACGCATTTAAGATTCACCGTGAGCGCAAGCGCATCGAGACAAATCTGACAATAAAAGACAAAGACTAATAACAATAAAGGCTGCCGTGACAATGTCGGGCAGCCTTTATTGTTTTGTTATAAGAATGAGGTTTAATGCCGTCAACGCTACAATGAAGAGGCATTAAACGTTTACAAGACTCTCAATGTATTTACAAAGGATGTTTATTCCCTTATGATTCTCTCCTCCCTGCGGAATTATGAGGTCGGCATACTTCTTTGTAGGCTCGATAAACTGTTCGTGCATGGGCTTAAGAACTTCGAGATAACGGCTGATAACCATGTCTACGGTGCGCCCGCGTTCGAGCACGTCGCGCTGTATGTTGCGTATCAGACGCTCATCCGAGTCGGTGTCAACAAATATCTTCAGGTCCATCATGTCGCGCAGTTTCTTGTTGAGCAGAGTCATGATGCCTTCAATGATTATCACCGGTTTCGGCTCAACGTGCAGCGTCTCTTTCAGTCGGTTACACTTGATATACGAATATGTGGGCTGCTCAACGGCCTGTCCGTTTCTCAGTTCGTTTACCTGCTTGATAAGCAGTTTCCAGTCGAAAGCGTCAGGATGGTCAAAGTTTATGGCATGACGCTCCTCCTCGGTCATGTGCGACGTGTCGTTATAATATGAGTCGAGCGGAACCACAACCACATGATGCGGCGGCAGCGCCTCGGCTATCTTTCTCACAACGGTGGTCTTGCCCGAACCTGTTCCACCGGCTATTCCAATAATGGTCATACTCTATATGTTTTTTAGTCGCAGGCAGTTGTCTTATATTTAATAAAGGTGGATATGCCCTGCGGATTTATGGTTAATAACTTTATTGCTTAAATAAGGCCAAGTTGCCTGAAGGCTTTTTCATAATATTCGGCCTTACGCTCAATCTTCATCGGATATGCGCGCGAACTGCTCGGCATGCGGTATAGCGTCAGACTGCGGCCTAAGGCAGAAAAGCCGATGCCCTCGCCCACCTTCGGCTGCTTTATTCCGAAGTAAGAGGCAAATGTGTCTGTGGCCTTCTGTCCCGTGGTTATCACGGCGCGGCATGTTGGTATGGAGGCCAGCAGCGAGCCGAGGTCGGTGGCTTCAACAATCTCAAGGTCTTTGTCTGATGCCGTATTCTTTGTGCGGCACACCTTACACGCCGTGTCGTAGAGACCTATGCCCTTTTCGTTAAGGAAACTGATGATGTCCTCACGTCGGAAAGTCTTCGCCTCACTGTCTACAAAATGCAATTTGTCGCCGAAGAATATATGGCCGAATATGCGCCACATGTCATTGATGAAGTTGGGATAAAAGAAATCCATACACCAACGGTTGCGTGCCGGCGGAAAACTGCCGAGCATCAGCAACCGTGTGTTTTCAGGCAGAAAAGGCCTTAGCGGATGTTCTTCTGTAACGCTCATTTCTGCTCTTTTACCAAGTAAACAACAACAGGCAGGTGGTCGCTGTATCCGTCGAGCCAGATGCCTCCTCCGTGTGTACGCTTAGGCGTGCCCTTGTATTTTCCTTCATTATTGAAGAGATAATCGCGGCGGAATATCTGATTCTTCCAAAACTTCAGTGTCGAGAAGTCTTTCTTGCCGTCGCGGTTAAGCATGTTTGGCGTAAGCACTATCTGGTCGAAAAGATTCCATGAGCCCTGATATGAGAGCGTGCCCACGCCCTGCTTGGTCAGGATGTTATACCACGGATTATACATGTCGCCGTCCTTCACGTCCTTCACTTCGGCCTTTGCTCCCAATATGTCTTTCATGCTCTTGTTTGTCGGGTCGTCGTTCATGTCGCCCATAACGAGCACCTTCATTGCCGGATTCTCGCTGACAAGCGAATCCTTGATATTCTTGACGAGTTGTGCAGCCCTCTCTCGATATGAAGATCCTGAGAAACGGCTCGGCCAGTGGCACACGATGACCGTAACAGGCTCGCCTGCAAGCTCGCCGGTAACGGTGAGGAATCCGCGCGTGCGGAAGTTGGCAGGCATGGTCTCGTCGGGTATGTATGGCAGCAGCGTAGACTTATTGACTGTGAACATAGACGGATTGTAGAGCAGCGCACAGTCGATACCGCGGCTGTCGGGTCCTTCAATATGTACATATTTATATCCACGCGCGCGAAGAGGCTCCTGCGCCGTAAGGTCGTTGAGCACATTGGCGTTTTCAACCTCAGACAGTCCTATCACAGCACATCCCACGTCAGGCAGCACGTCGGTGCCCATATCGGCCAGCACCTTGGCCATGTTGCGCAACTTATGCGAATACTTAAGACCGTTCCAGCGCGACGAACCTGTGGGCAGATACTCATAGTCTTTCTTGCCTTCATCATGACATGTGTCGAAAAGGTTTTCCTGATTGTAGAAACCTACGGCATACACTGAGTATTTCTTCTGTGCAAAACTGCTCACGGCAACAAGCCAGAGAGACAAAACAATTAACAGATTAAACTTTTTCATAATATAAAAATCATTGTTTCTTCAATACAATTTTCTGATTTATCCCCATGGCAATGCTGAAAGCATGGCTTTTCGGAGGTGGTGGTTATTTTTGCAAAGATAATGCAACTTAAAGATAATTCAAAAAATTAGATACTTTATTTTTTGATTATCCGGATTTTGAAACAAATTTGTAGAAAACAAGTAACAATAATGACACACTGCGCCAAAAACCCACATCAGCGCCAACCGGGAGAAACCTGAAGGATACGTCACAGCACATCAGCATATGCCCATATTGCAACTTAAAGCCCGCATCGGCCCAAAACAACGCATCGGCCCAAGACTGCCGCACCCGGCAAAATCACGGCAAGCCTCAACGCAGCTCAACATCTGCATGGAACACGCTGACCAAACTGCACATACGCACAAGCCCAAAGCCGGACAAAGACAGCCGTGCGCACGGCGCTCACGCACAAAGAGATAACACACTGACATACAATAAGTTACAAACGGCATTGTAAAAGGTATCCTTTTAGACTGCAAAAGGTGGCATATTGCAATGTAAAAGGTGGTCTTTCAGAAGCCAAAAGACCACCTTTTGCAAAACGGCATTTTGCCAACCATAATACACGGACAAAAAACTGCACGAAAGAAAAACAAAACAGCATTGTAAAAAACGCAGGCTAAAACTGCATAAAAACCGTGGCATGCGAAAAATAGAACAAAAAAGCAAACTGCAAGAACACCGCTTGTTAAAGTTGCATAAAGCTAGTAAAAACGGGCTATTCAAGGCCAATGAACGTGGAGATATTACACTCTGATTAAATTTAACACAAAAAGAAGCAAGCAAAAAGATTATTTTTTGTTTTATTTTTGATGTTTATCTAAAAAAAATTATCTTTGCCAAAAGTTTATTACCTAAAACCATTATTATGCAAAAAAAGCTGAAATTAGCAGTGATTGCTTTATGCTATACGCCTTTGCTGCATGCGCAAAGCGATTCCATAGGGCAAAGGGGTGCCGTCTTGAGTGAGTCGGCATTCACATTCACGGAGGCACAATTGGGCGAAGACGATGACATGTCACAAAACGTAACCATAGTGAACTCTAACTCAAACATCTATGCAAGCGAGGTTGGATATCTGTTCTCACCTATGCGTTTCCGCTACCGTGCATTCGACCAGAAATTCAACGACATCTACATTAACGGCGTACCGATGAACGACATCGAGTCTGGACAGTTCCGCTATTCGGTCGTAGGCGGACTCAACCAGCAGACACGCAATATGGAATTCTCATTGCCCTTTGAGAGCAACAACTTTGCCATGCCGTCAATGGGCGGTGCCAACAACTATAACTTCCGCCCGGCTGCCATGCCCACAGGCCACAGGCTGACGCTGAGCGGCGCAAACCGCAACTACACCCTGCGCGGAATGTACACATTCAACTCAGGACTCAACAGCAAGGGATGGGCCTTCTCGGGCAACGTAACTTACCGCTGGGCCAACGAGGGATATGTTGAGGGAACATTCTACAACTCGCTCTCTTACTTCCTCGGCGTGCAGAAGGTGTTCGGCGACGGCGCACATTCGCTCTCGTTAGTAACATGGGGCAACCCAACAGAGCGTGCATCGCAGGGTGCAGGTACTGACGAGATGTACTGGCTGGCAAACGACCGCTACTATAACCCTTACTGGGGATATCAGAACGGCAAGAAGCGCAACTCGCGCATCGTGACAGACTTTGCACCTACAGCATTGCTGACATGGGACTGGAAGATTGACGACGAGACAAAGCTCACCACGTCGCTCATGGGAAAATACAGCATGTATAAGAGCACAAAGCTCAACTACAACAATGCTGACAACCCACACCCCAACTACTGGAAGAACATGCCGAGCAGCTACTATGACGTATGGGACGAGACCGACGCCACCAACCGCACTGAGCAATGCCTGGCTGACTGGAACACGGCATACGACTACTGGACTTCGTCGAAGGCCAACCGCCAGATAAACTGGGACCGCCTGTACTATTCTAACCGCCAGGTTTCAGCACAGGGAGCCGACGCCATGTACTACATCCAGGCCAAGCACAACGACGCGCTGACAGTATCACTCGCGTCAACGCTGAACAAGCAGCTCAGCAAGAACAGTCAGCTCAACTTAGGTATCATCGCATCTACAAACAAAGGCATGCACTATCAGACGATGGAAGACCTGCTCGGAGCTACTACATATCACAACATAAACACATACGCCCTGGGAACATACGACCGCAACGCCGACGAAATACAGTACGACCTTAACAACCGCAACGGCGTGGTAAGAGAGGGCGACAGATTCGGCTACGACTACAACCTGCTCGTAAACAACGGCAAAATATGGTCGAGCTACAGCGAGAACTTCGGCATTATGCATTACACCATAGCAGCAAAACTGGGATACACCAGCATGCAGCGCGACGGTAGAATGCGTAACGGTATGGCAGCCAACAACTCTTACGGCAAGAGCAAGACAGCTCAGTTCCTCGACGGAGGCTTCAAGCTCGGCACAAGCTTCAATCTCGGACGCGGCAACACGCTGACCTTCGGAGCCGGATATGAGCACCGCGCACCTCAGGCAAGAAATGCGTTTGCATCTCCTGAAATCAACAACGACTTCGTGCTAAACCTCAAGAACGAGCGCGTGTTCAGCACCGAAATCGGCTATCAGCTGCAGACATCATGGCTGCATGCCAACATCAACGCCTACTATAGCTATCTGACAAACGTAACCGACTGGCAGAACTTCTACTTCGACGATATCAACTCGTTCTCATACGTATCTCTGACAGACATGAAGAAAGAGTATTACGGAGTTGAAGCCGGACTTAAGTTCAAGGTTACAAGCGCATTCGACATCAAGCTTATCGGTACTATCAGCGACGCCAAAATCAAGAACAACGCTCATGTACGCTACATGAACTCAACAAGCGCACTCTACACCGACGAAATAGTATACAACAAAGGCATGCGCGACTCTGGCACACCGCTCACAGCAGCAAGCCTCGGCTTGAGCTATCACAGCGGCGGATGGTATCTCGACCTCAGCTGCAACTACTACGACCGCATCTACCTCTCTTATTCTCCATGCTACAGATACGAGAGCACACTCAACGCACGTCAGGAGGCTGTAGGCGACATCTACGACAATGAAGGCAACGTGCGCGCATCTGCATTAGAGCAGGCACAGGGCCACGGCGGATTCATGCTCGACGGCTCTATCGGCCGAAGCATCTATCTGAAACGTGGATCGCTCTCTATCAACCTCATGGTTACAAACATCCTGAACAACCAGAACCTCTGCACCGGAGGATATGAGCAGAGCAGAAGCGACTACACAAGCTCTGGTAACATCCGCGCATACCGCTTCTCTAAGAACCCGATGAAATTCTATGCTTACGGAACTAACGGCATGCTGAACATTACTTACAGATTCTAAAAATCAAAAGACGATGAAAAAAATTAAATATATAAAACTGATAATGCTCACGCTGGCCCTCGGACTTTCAGTTACATCATGCATGGACGAAGACTGGAGCGACCCGACAGGAGACACCGCGCCCTACGGCAATAACGACATACAGGAGACAAACGTAATATCTATTGCCGACCTAAAAGCAAAATATGCATCAACCCTGGCCAACCAGAACGACACGGCGCGCATAACAGACGACCTGCAGATAAAGGCCCGCGTAACCGGAAACGACATTGGCGGAAACATCTATAGCGAAGTGGCTGTCGACGACGGCACAGGAGCAATACTTATCTGCATCTCTCAGGGCGGACTCTTCGGATTTCTGCCTGTAGGTCAGGAAATACTTGTAAACCTGAAAGACCTCTATATCGGAACCTACGGCTACCAGCCGCAAATCGGCACTCCGTATACAAATGCCAGCGGAAAGACATTCCCGAGCAGAATGAACAAGACTGTATGGCAACAGCACTTCAAGCTGATGGGCGCAGCTGATGCGTCAAAGATAGACACTCTCGAGTTTGACATCAGCAAGGCAAAAGACGCCAGCTACATGAAAGAGAACTGCGGACGCCTCATGGTTGTAAAGGGTGTAAGACTCAAAGATGCCGACGGCGTGAAGACTTTTGCACCTGAATCAGAGAAAGACGGCGGCAACGGCGTAAGCCGTCCAATAGAAGGATTCTCTTCAAACGAATTCGTAGTACGCTCAAGCACGTATGCCGACTTTGCCGGAACAGTAATGCCACAGGAGAAACTTGACATAACAGGTATCTTCACACGCTACAGCAACACATGGCAGATACTGATGCGTTCTGACTCAGACTTCAAAATATCAGAATAAAAAACATTTAACAAAACAATAAAAGAACAACAGTTATGAAAAAGATATTATTTTCAGTGCTTGCCCTCGCTATGGCAGCATTCTCATTCACAAGTTGCGAAGACGTTCCCGCTCCTTATGACGATCCCAACGCAGGCGGCGGTGGTGAGGTAGTTTTGCCTGAGGGCGTACTGCTCGACCAAAGCTTCACCAACTCGTTAGGCAGCTTCACATCTGTATCAGCAAGCGGCTCGCTCAAATGGTACAACGACTATTCAAGCGCTATGGTTACAGGATTCCAGGACTTCAATGGCGACGGTCAGAAAGAGAACCAGGCCGGAGTTACATATCTTGTTGGCCCCGAAATCGACCTCACTGGTGTTGAAAACGCATACATAACCATCAACCATGCGCTTAACTACGAACGAGGCGACATCAATACAAACAACACTATCCTGATAAGCAAGGATTATTCAGGCGACGTAAACACAGCCACATGGGAGCCGCTAAGCTACAATACAGACGGTCTGAACTCAGGTTTCGAATTCTGCGAGAAGAGCGTAAACATCCCTGCATCATACATGGGAAGCAAGGTTGTTATCGCACTGCGCCACACCTGCTCAGAAAGCCAGTCATCAACATGGGAGGTCAAGAGCATCAAGGTTCAGGAAGGCCAGGCACCTGAAGAAGGCGGCAGCGAAACTCCTGACGGCACATATATCGACCAGGATTTCTCTTCTTCACTTGGTTCATTTACATCACAGTCTGCAAGCGGAAGCCTTAAATGGTATAACGACTACTCAAGCGCCATGGTTACAGGTTTCCAGGATTTCAACGGAGACGGCTCTAAAGAGAACCAGGCAGGTGTTACATATCTCGTAAGCCCAGTTATCGACCTTACAAGCACAACAGAGGCATATATCACCATTAATCATGCCATCAACTATGAGAAGGGTGACATCAACGCCAACAACTCAATCGTTATAAGCAAAGATTACAACGGCGACGTAAAGACTGCGACATGGAAGATGCTCGAATATGACACAAACGGCTTAGGCACAAGCTTCACATTTATGGAAAAGAGCGTCAACATTCCTGCTGAGTATATTGGAAGCAAGGTTGTTATAGCACTGCGCCATACATGCAACGACCAGCAGTCATCAACATGGGAAGTTAAGAAACTCTCTGTAAAAGACGGTTCAGTTGAAGAGCAGCCGGGCGGAGACACAGGCGATCTTACAGCTCCCAATGGCGACTTTGAGGCATGGGTGTCAGGTCTTCCCAACAACTGGTCGACAACATCTACAGCCGGAAATGCAACACTCTCTATGAGTACAGACGCTCACAGCGGTTCATATTCAGTAAAAGTTGCCGGAGATTCAAAATACAACAAGCGTATATCATACAAAGAAATAGAGCTCAAAGCCGGTGAATACACAATGACATTCTATGCCAAGGCTGCCACATCTGCAGGAGCATCAGTACGTCCGGGATACGTACCTGTTACAGACGGAAAAGTAGGCAACTATTTCTATGGCGACTACACAAATGACATTACAAGCAGCGAATGGGTAAAAGTTACACACACCTTTACTATTGATGCAGACGGAACATATTGCGTAGTGATTATGAACTCTAAGAATCCTGGCGGAGATGTCCTCATCGACGACTTCACCTTGAGCATGGGAGGAACAGTCATTATAAAATAATTTATAAAAATTATTACCAAAACATTTGGCAGGCTGCGGAAATCTTCGTATTTTTGCAGCCTGTAATGTGTAATTATATTTTTAACAACAATATTTAAGAACAAAATGAAAAAAGGTATTCATCCAGAAAACTATCGCCCCGTCGTATTTAAGGATATGTCCAACGGCGATATGTTCCTTACACGTTCTACATGCAAGACTACAGAGACAGTAGAATTTGAAGGCGAAACTTACCCGGTGGTAAAAGTCGAAATTTCAAGCACATCTCACCCGTTCTATACAGGTAAGAGCAAGCTCGTTGACTCAGCTGGTCGCGTAGACAAGTTCATGAGCCGCTATGGTAAAGCTCGCAAATAATAGATTACCATATTTCGATTAACATACAAAGTGCGTTTGGGCGTAGTTGCATATACGTTTAAGCGCACTTTTTGTCTAAAGACACTTCTACTCTTTCCGCATCTTTTTCTTGCTGGCTTATGCGGATTGTTCATTATCATACCATCATAGTTATTAGTAAATTTATGTCTGTAAAAAGTATTTTTAGCAAAACAGCCCTGCTCAAACTCGCAATAATTCTGCCGTCATTTATTCTGCTGACAGTCTCATGCAGCAATGACGACAACGACAACGGAGGGAGCGGAAAAGAAGAGATAAATCTCAATAAGAATGAGGTTACCACAGACAAGGCTGTCACCCGACTTGAATTTCCACGCCTGAAAGGAGGCAACAGCATAGTTCTCATATACAGGACCAAAGGCGATAAACAGTATGACAAAGACGAAATCAACTATTGTGTCGAATGGGACTGTAGCAAGAAATCGCAGCGCTGGTCGTGCTATCAGATGCACCAAGGCTACACCGGAAATTACAGCCGTGTGACTGACAGCTATCATAACGACCCCAGCCTCGACTCAGAGTATTATTGGGCTGAAGACTATTATTATGGCTCCGGATATGAGCATGGGCACATCTGCCCTAACGCAGACAGGAAATTTTCTTATGATGCAAACTACCAAACTTTCTATATGACCAACATGCAGCCGCAATATCACAAATTTAACGGCTACACAAACAGCGGTCAGGATCAAGGCGAAGGCCTATGGGTAAGAATGGAGGATCAGGTACGTTCATGGACTCCCAGGGCAAAGACTGATACGCTATACGTCTGTAAAGGAGGAACAATAGACAATGAAGACCAGATAATTTCAAGAATACAGGGTAAACTTATCGTACCAAAATATTTCTTCATGGCATGCCTTCTAAAAAACAGCGAGGGCTATAGAGCTATAGGATTCTGGGCCGAACAGAAAAAAGACGAATGGCGGACAGACGACCCGCTTTCACTATATGCAGTTACGATAGACCGGCTCGAAGAACTTACGGGCATCGACTTCTTCTGCAATCTGCCTGACGATACGGAGAACAAGGTGGAAAGCAGCATAGCCATTAAAGCATGGGGACTGAAATAACCGATTACATCATTTAAATATCTGAAGAGCCATATCATCACCCCAAAATGCAGAGATTGATATGGCTCTTCACATTCATCATGTCAAGACTGACTCGGCTTAGATATAGCATGAAAATACAAACGTGGATATCGCCTTAAAGACCTAAAATAGACACAATAGCAAATAAATTCATTAGATATTTACGATTCTGCAAGTTTATCCTACCAATGTATCCTTAATGATATTATCATCAATATCTATTTTTATTCCGTCATTATTTATTGTCAATCAGAACAATATATACAGACAAGAAACATCTTGCCAATTTAAGATAAAATTCAAATATAGTTGCAGCATTATCCCGGCTGATACAGATTCTATAAAACAAAAAATCGGCTCAAATCAGAATTGGATTTGAGCCGAGTGTTACATCTGAAAATCAATCATTTTCCATTTATTATCATTGTAAAGAGAGTATGCAAAAAAACATAATGACTAACAACTGCATAATTGTGACTATGAGTAAAATTACATTGTATGGTAAATCCGTGTTTTGTTTATCAGCACCCGTCTCGCCATAAATGTTTTTTATGCAAGTCCCTCCTTACTACAACTGAATATAAAGACACTGTGCCGCTTGCATCACTGCAAGATTCGGCTATACACAACTTATTCCCAATAATTTATATCAACCTAAATTTCAACATCCATCAACTTTGTCTCTATATTCCATCAACCATATTATAAATAATCATCAAGTCAGTTTCACCAATCCGCATGACCGGACAATATTTAAGCATTTCAGCCTATGGAATCAAGAGCATTTATGTTTTTCTTAATATCGTCATCGGACAACGAACAGTTAATCAGGTCTCCCTTGAGATACTTATCATAAGCAGTCATGTCTGTTAGGCCGTGGCCGCTTAGATTAAGCAATATCACCTTCTGTTCTCCTCTATCTGCACTTAGCCGCCTCACGTATGCTTGCCGCCATGGCGTGGCAGATATCAGGAGCCGATATCGAGCGCCTTTTCAAGCGCATATCCTCAAGTGGCGCTGAACGTTAATATTTACGCATATCGAGCACCTCATTGGGGATGTCCATCCATGCATGCTTATTGTCAAACTTCTATCTGCAACACTATTCACAGAACACGAGAAAAGTTTTTCAATTGCTCTTTTGTTGCCAGATTAAGAGGCTGCAGCGGTTTGCTAACCACGTCTATCTATATATTATACCACCATGTTTGGCATCTCCTTTTCCTGCAGAATAGACCTCTTATGCCCCTTTATATCTCAATTCATATTTCCGTTTGTTACTCTCAACATCTTACGACGACAAATTTAATATTTTTCTTTATAAAAAACAAGAAAATTTCAAATAATTTATTCAAAAAACTTACAATATGATTTCACACCTTATTATATAACGGCAAAAAAGGCCGATAAACGGATTTTTGTGACAAAATTAACTGCGAACAAGCTCTGCCGGTTACAAATAAAACACTGAAGTATCTTTGTTGTTTACAAAAAAACACTACCTTTGCATCATGCTTATTCTGATTACTGTCTTGATTTATTTTGCCGTCCTCTTCGGCATAAGCCGGCTAACATCACGTAAGGCCGACAATGAAACATTCTATCGCGCCAACCGCAAATCGCCATGGTACATGGTTGCCTTCGGCATGATCGGTGCGTCGGTGTCCGGTGCCAGTTTCGTTTCTGTGCCGGGCATGGTGATGCACATGGACATGACCTACATGCAGACGTGCATCGGATTCATACTGGGATATTTTGCCATAGCCTTCATCCTGCTGCCTGTATACTACAGACTAAATCTTACCACAATATATTCGTACCTGCGCGAACGCCTCGGGACGCGGTCGTACAAGACGGGAGCCGCATTTTTCATTCTGTCTGACCTCACGGCCGTGGCAGTGAAATTCTACGTTGTGTGCATCATCCTGCAGCGCTTTGTGCTCGATGCCTATAATGTGCCATTTGCCGTAACTGTGCCCGTGCTGATGTTCCTTATATGGCTCTATACTCACAAGGGCGGAATAAAGACTCTGGTATGGACCGACACTGTGCAGACGGCATGCATGCTAGGTGCGCTGGTGCTGATAATAATAAAGGTGGCCGGAGAGCTCGACATGAACTTAGGCGAGGCTGCAAAGGCTGTTGTTGCCGACAGCCACAGCCGCATGTTTGTGTTTGACGACTGGATGAGCACGCAAAACTTCTGGAAACAGCTTGTCAGCGGAGCTTTCATCGTGATTGTCATGACAGGACTTAACCAGAACATGATGCAGAAAAACCTTACATGCAAGACTCTTGCCGAGGCACGCAAGGACATGTGCACTTACGGCTTTGCGTTCGTGCCCGTCAATCTGCTGTTTCTCTCTCTCGGCATTCTGCTCATGATGCTTGCCGGGCGCAAAGGCATGGCCCTGCCCGACAGTCCCGACGAACTGCTGCCCATGTTTGCCGCCACGGGCGAGCTGGGTTCTGCCGTGGTGGTGCTGTTCATCATAGGCATTGTGGCAGCTTCAGCCAGCACTGTCGACTCGTCGCTTACGGCTCTCACCACGAGCTATTGCGTAGACATTAAGGAGCGTCCGGCCGACGTTGGCCTGCGCCGCCGCGTGCATGTGGCCATAGCTGTGATATTTGCAGTGTTCATACTTTTGTTCAGGATGATAAACTCAACAAGCGTGATCGACGCCATATTCATCCTCTGCTCCTACACCTACGGCCCTCTGCTCGGTCTGTTTGCCTTCGGTCTGCTCACCAAAAGAAAGGCGAGCGACACAGCCGCACCATATATCGCCGTGGCATCACCTCTGATATGTCTTGCCGCCAACTACATCGTGCCGACTGCTACGGGATATAAATTCGGCTACGAACTGCTGCTTCTCAACGGGCTCATAACCTTCTGCGGACTATGGATAAGCGGAATCGGCAAAAATCAGGATGCAGGCAAAAACATAAGATAAAAAGACATAAAAGAACAATCTGCAGGCACGAAACATCTTTTTATCATGATTATACGCCTGCTTATTAAATTTGTTTTGTATTTTTGCACCGCAAATCAGTTTTAAGGTAAAAATTTTTCCAGGTAATATCATGGAATGGATTAACGGACTATTCACCACACACTCTGCCCTGCAGACAATGGTACTGCTGTCGCTAATCATAGCGGCCGGACTGGCATTGGGCAAGCTCCACGTCAAAGGCATATCACTCGGCGTTGCCTTTGTATTTTTCGTAGGCATCGTGGCCGGACACTTCCAGCTAAGCGCCGACAAGAGCATGCTCGACTTTGCCGAGACATTCGGACTTACCGTGTTTGTTTATACACTTGGACTCTACGTAGGGCCCAACTTCTTCGGACTGCTGCGCCACGAGGGCATAGCCGCCAACCTGTGGAGCCTTGGCGTCATAGTCATAGGCACCGTCATGGCCCTCGGCCTCTGCCTTGTCCTGCCCGTCAGCCTGCCCGACATGGTCGGCATACTGTGCGGAGCGACAACCAACACGCCCGCACTCGGAGCTGCACAACAGGCACTCGAGGCTGCAGGACAACCTAGCGGAGGGGCTGCCCTGGGATGCGCCGTCACTTATCCGCTGGGCGTAGTGGGCGTAATATTGGCTATGATACTGATCAGAAAGCTGCTGGTTAAGACGGCCGACCTTGAGCCGCGCATATCCATGGAGGAAGACAACACATACGTGGCGCAGTTTGTCGTTATCAATCCGGCCCTTGAAGGCAAGACGCTTTCACAAATATCGCAGAAATCGCATATCAAGTTTATCATTTCACGCATCTGGCGCAACGGCGAGGTGATAATGCCGCTGGCCAACACCCAACTACACATCAACGACAATGTGCTGGTGGTCACCATGGCCGACGAAATTCCGTCGATAGAGATTCTGCTGGGAAAGAAGATTGAAACCGACTGGAACAAAAAGAAAATAGACTGGAACGCCATAGACGCCCAGGTGGAAAGCCGCGTCATAGTGCTGTCGCGCCGCGTGCTCAACGGCAAGCACCTCGGACAGCTGCACCTGCGCGACACTTACGGAGTGAACGTCAGCCGCATACAGAGAGGCGACATAAAGCTGCTGGCCACCGACGACATAAGGCTGCAGTATGGCGACCGCGTAACAGTTGTTGGCGCACCTGAAGACATAAACCACGTGGAAGGATTTTTGGGCAACGCCGTACAGACGCTCAACGAGCCCAATCTTGCGGCCATATTCCTGGGTATAATGCTCGGTCTGGCTCTCGGCACCATACCGCTCAGCCTGCCCGGCATGAGCGCCCCCGTAAGACTCGGCATAGCCGGAGGCCCAATCATCATGGGCATACTGGTAGGCTCGCTCGGCTCTCGTGCCCACTTCATAAGCTACACCACGCCGTCGGCATCGCTCATGCTGCGCAAGCTGGGCCTGTCGCTCTATCTTGCCTGCCTCGGCCTTGAAGCCGGCTATCAGTTTTTCGAAACCGTGGTGCGCCCCGAAGGTCTGCTGTGGATAGGCATAGGCTTCGCACTGACAGTGGTACCGGTGCTGATAATAGGAGCAGCCGCACTGCTTACACGCAAATATGACTTCGGCACTATATGCGGCATCCTATGCGGCTCTATGGCCAACCCGATGGCCCTAAGCTATGCCAACGACACGCTGAAAGGCGACTCTGCATCTATCAGCTATACGTCGGTTTATCCGCTGGGCATGTTTGTCCGTGTGGTCATAGCCCAAGTGCTGGTGATGTTCCTTGTATAGGACTAACCAATAAATATGGCAAAAGCGGTATGCTGGCGCAATGACATGCACCGCGACTAACATAAAAATTGCAGCAAAGAAGGATTTTCACTTTGCTGCAATTTCTTTATATGCCCTTACTATCTGAAAAACGCAGACGCTCCAGAACTGAGTTATTTAAAAAATAAAATATTTTGTCCGCAAATACGCTGAAATAAGTGTGCAAACGCAACTGCACTGTCAACAGCATTTTACAGAGAATCTACAGCATTATGTGCAATAAAATTTGATAAACAACGCCCCCAAAAGCCCATAAAACAGAGTTAAAAACAACCGTTTTGGCACTCAAAAAGCGGCCACTTACGAGTCAGAACCATATCATTTACGATGAAAAAGCATACGTTTTTTCTTGCTTTGTAAATATTCTTTATCAGAGAAATGCGTTTTACATCCAATGTATTTCTATTTTGCCGTAAAATCCGGACATAAATCAAATAACATTTTGCTATATATAACGGATAAAACACTGTCATAGGGAAATGCGCACAAAACACCGAAATCCATATCAAACTTAGGGAAATCCCTAACCACTTGTAGGGAAAACAATTCTGCCGGCAGATATTTAATGCCTATCTTTGCAACAGAAAAATAATTAAAAGCAATGCCTGAGCATACTGGAGACAGAGGCTTAGACCGGCAAAAAAGAAATAATAACAACAAAATAAAAGGAGACTACGCTATGAGAAGATTCAGACTATTATCGCTGCTAATGCTTCTGACGCTCACATGTGCAACAACAGGAGCCTCTACACTGACTGAGACATCGTATATAACTCAGCCCAAACACCATAAGAAACATCACCACAAGGCACCGCCACATAAAAAATATCATCACAAGAAGCGCCCTGCTCCGCCGCCGCACGGACGCCCGCCTGGAGTGGTGATACATCATAACCACAGGCCGTACATCTATTCACACGGACGTTACTATTGCGACAGGGGCGGCACATACGTTGTGGTAAAGCCGTCAATCGGAATGATTGTGCCAAGTCTGCCCACCGGCTATGTAACGGTTAAGCGTCCGCACGGCAGAATAGGCTATGCATTCGGCGGAGTGGTTTACGAGAAAATTACTTCTAACGGAGCATTTAAGTTCAAAATTGTAGGTTTCTTATAAAAGAATAAATTCCAAATCTAAAATGATATAACCCCAAGACCTAAAATGATATAAACCTGGAAACCCTAAATAATGCTTTAATTTTGAATATAAAAAGAAAGTATGAACGCTGCACCAACCCCATGCGCGTTCATACTTTTGTTTTCATAAATATGCTGCTATTTTTTTATCAGCCCATAGGCAACAGCCATGTCTGCCACTTCGTCAGCCATCTCATCGCGAAACCATCCGGGCGACAACACCTCGACCGCCCCGCCGCGTGAAAGCAGTTCCTGACGGAAATCGAACGTCGGCTTTATGTAATACTCAAATACGGAATAGTCTGAATATGTTTCTGTCTCGGTCTGCGAAGAGTGAAGTCTAAGCGAACGCAGATACATACGCTGACGGCCGTACACCTTGATGCGTACCCGTTCCGGCTTGATGTCTTCGGTTATTATTCCGAAACAGCTTGAGAACCATGCTTCAGGGTCGAAGTCCTTTGGATATGTAAACTTATTGTCTGTGGTGTCAAGCCTTAATATCCTGTCGAGCGAGAATGTCCTTACGGCATTGCGCTCGTCGCATAGTCCCACGACATACCACCGCTGCCTGAACACTTTGACGCAATAAGGACTTATGGTATAAACCTTAGCCTCGCCGTCAAAGTATCCCTTATGGCTTATCTCTATCTTCAGGCTGTCGCGCATAGCCTCTATCACCGGTGCAAGATAATCCCGGCCCGACGGTATTTCCTCAAACAATATGCGCCGCTTCAGATGATGGCTCTCATTTATAAGATTGTTAACCGCAAACGTATTGAGCAGCCAGTTGCGTATTCCGCCCCGCTCCATGTCCTCGGCATTCTCAATGTAATAATAGTAGCCGTGCCGGCGGTCGCATTCAATGTTTATGTCAAACACTTTCTCTATGGCTTTGCGCCAGTTATGAAACGTGCGCAGAGGCAGGTCTACGCCTTCGCTTAGCTGCGAGCGCAGCCACCGCTCGTTTATCTCCTCGAAGGTTATGTTCCGGGCACGGTAGATGGTGTCAACCAGCCAAATGTATTTGTCAAAAAGATCTTGTGTCATATTTTATTCTTATTTAAATGTCAATTTATATTACGATGTCTTTCGTGATATTCCTGCATCACTAATGAATCCTACTCTCGGCATCGGATTTTTGTGTATCAGTTCTTCGTCACATTTCTCCTTTATATATTCCAGACTCATTTTCTCTTTTCCATAGAGAATAAGGTCGATGGCCTGCTTGCGCGCAACGTTCTCAATCTGCCCGCCGCTAAAATCATAATGATAAGCCAGATAGCATATATCTTCGTCACTGATTATAGGTATCATGCTCTTCCAGATGCCGCATCGTGCCACAATGCTCGGCTTTTCGAACTCTATCTTATAAAGGAAGCGGCGCTCAAAGGCTTTGTCCAGATTCTCAGTAAGATTCGTCGTGGCTATAAATATACCCTCGAGCTGTTCAAGCTCCTGAAGAATTATGTTCTGTATTGAGTTCTCCATCTTTTCCACAGCCCGGTCGGCACCTTTCTGCCTGATGCCAATCAGAGCATCGGCCTCATTAAAAAGCAGAATTGGTGTTATTTCTGAGTAGTTTACCAACGCGCGGTAACGATCAAAAAGGTTTTTCACATTCTTCTCGCTCTCGCCAACCCAGCAACTTTTCAGTTCAGCATAATTCACCTGTATCACATCACGGTGTGTTGCCTTTGCCAGCTGCATAACAGTTTCTGTCTTTCCCGTTCCAGGTGCGCCATAAAACAAGCACGTAAAGCCTGAGCGCATTCCTACTCTCTTTAATTCGCTGCACACTTTGGTGTATCTTTCTTCGGTGAGCAACTCTTTCAGCTGCTCGACTTGACGGCTTTCGCGTTTGTTATAGTACATCTTACACTCCGTTATGTCTTCATGCTTTATCAGCTCTTTGAATCTGGTCGTAGCGTTCAAATTCATGTTCAGCTCTGACAGAAACTCCTGTTTAGCCTTTACCGTCAGGTTATATTTCTCGTGGTTGGCCAATCCGTCTTCATTACAGAATTGAATCAGTCCGTTCTTTTGCAGCATGCTTTCGCCTCGAGAGAGCTTACCCTTCAGCTTATTTGCAATAGCTCTATTCTTGAATAAGTCTCTAAAACTTTGCGTGTCCAGGTTGTAATCGTTGTCACAAACTAAACGACTTGCCCAGAAAACAAATATTATGCCTTCGTCATTTACAGTATGGTCACAGATAAGTTTATAGGTACGCAACTGCTTTACAAACTCAAGATTTCTGTTTGTTTCAAGCAAACTGAATAATTCTGAAATAAATTCTTCATACTGCAAATAATCATAAACACGAGATTCAAACAGACTGTAAATCTCACAAAACAACTCATCGCAAGTAAGAAGCTTAGGCTCAGCCGGCACAAATGCCTCATTATGCTTAAACGCATCTATCACATCAGGCCCCATGGCGTATGTTGTTTCACCACGTCTGTTTTTTATGCGTATCATCTTTCTTTTTAAAAGCTCGTCAATCTCAGTGCTGTAGTTTATCATCCTTACCATACGGCATTTCAGATATTCTGCCAAAGTTCGGAGTTCGACATCTCTGTCCCAGCAGTTGTCTACAAACAGCGACAGCAGCACGGCTTGTACTTTGTTCACGGACAATTTACGGCACACATAACTGATATAACGTTTTGCCTTCTCATAAAACTCATCGCTCAGGTTTGAACCTTCAGAGAGCTCTACGATATTATCCATAGCCGTCATCAATGTCAGCTTTTCTTTCTTCTCTGTCTTTTCTGTCTGTTCGCCTGTTTCTGTTTTCACTTTTAATTCTCCCATCTTATACATCCTTTATGTTTTTACTTTATCATCTCCAAACTGTATAAGCCTGGTGTCTGTTCCGTCTTTTTCAGACAAAGCTACCTATTTAGCAGCCTTTCCGTGTACATCCAAGCCACACAGTTATGTTTTACGGATGCAAAGATTGCCATTAGCTATGCCAAAATAAAGCACAACCAAAATATTTTTCTACTTTTACATGCTCGATATCACCAAGATTACATCAACATGCTGGCAGTGATACCTAAAGAATTTGCTATATTGTAACATATTGTCTTTCAAAATTTTCTTATTTCAAAAATCTCTGTCGTAATTTACATAATGCCGTAGTTCGGCATCAAAAAAATCTGTCAGCATTTCGGAAAGTAAGGTGTTGTACACACTGTCAACAACATACAATCTGAAACACTGACAGACAAGTCTCATGATAATATTACTTTTATAACTTAAAGCTTAATCCTGCTCCACGCTTCTTCAACGCCCGACATCATGTCTGAATACATTTTTTCGTGCGTATCGCCTGTATAGGTTGGATGCCAGCTGTCAATAACCATCTTACGGGTTTGTGGCGAATAATATACCCAGTTGTTCAGTTTTAGCAAGTCAGTAAGATAATTCTCTGCGACAAAATCCTTTATTGCCCCAGAAGCGCCACAACATAAAAGAATGTTTGCGTCATAGGCAGCAATCTGTTTCACCAGCAATTCTTTATAACGCTCCATATACGACTTCAACACAGAAGTTTCAATGCTGCTCTTACCTACTTGTTTTTTACAGTTTACACGGGCAACGGGTGCCTGGTCGTAAAAGAGCTGATAAACATCTTGTCTGTCTATTTCAGCAAACTTCTTGGCATGTCCGTTGGCATCGATCGTCAGCAATCCGTAAACCCAGCGCATGAGATTCTTATAGAACGGTGCAGAAACCACAACATTATTTTCGCCAGAGAAGTTGTTGCGTCCTGTCTCCGCACGTATGTCCCACGCTTCCTCATCATTAAGGTCTTTGGTCAGTATCAACACACGCCTCTTGGCACGCTCCCATATAGCATTCTCATTGCCCGGTTCACGGCTCCAATAGCCGTCTTTATAAACAAACCGTCCACGATAAAGCAGTCCGTCAGGTGCTAGTTCGCAGCCATCACCGTTGGCGACAGAACGCTTCAGCCATTCAGCAAAAATATTATCTTCAAATTGCTTATAATTCATTTTCTATAAATCATATTTGAATTAACTTATGAGCCATACTGAAATTAAAATGGTCCAAAAAAATTCTATTAAAATCTCCGCATGTTTCCATTCTAAATCATATGGCTTATTCTATTTTCAGTTTAACTAAAACAGCCCTGCAATAACGTGCCAAAACCATGTCATCACCTTTATTGTCAGCAACACAAGGAAATAAATAATTACGCACAGCATAACTATGAGAACAGCCATCCTCACCGCCTTGCGGTTTATCTCACTTATAACCTTTTTGTCGCCTTCAACAAATCCGACAATCAGTTTAAAATTTCGGACAAACGACTTGTTGAACACGTCAATGACATCACCAATATAAAATGGAATAAGTCCCATCGCAATATCGCACAGCGCATTATAAATCACCGCCAATGTCAGAGGCACCGACCGTATTTTAACAGCACTGACATAAATGTAAGGCAGCGTAAGCAACTGTGTGAGCAAGTCGCCAAATCCTTCAAGCAAAAAGCCCAACACTGCATCAAGATAATATTTATCCATCAACCGCGTAATCCTTTCTGCAAGTTGGTAGGACCTGGATGACTTTATTTCAATCAAATCTTTGTTCATTATATATTAACTTTTAATCCGACGTATAACATTACACTCTAATATTTGTAACCTCTCCGGTTGTTGCATCCTTAAAACAACTCTCAGAAAAAGCATTTTTCATATCATTAATTTGTTTCTTACATGACATTGAAATACAAACAGTCTTCTTTACCATATCTAGTAAGTTCTGTGTTGACAAAGCTCTTTTACCATTCAAAAAACAGTTTTCAACTGTCTCATTAACAACAGATTCAATATCTGCTCCATTAAATCCCTCAGTTCCGTTTACAAGCTGTAAATAATCTATATTTTCTTTAGGACACAGCTTCTTATTCAAATGTACTTCAAATATAGCTTTACGCTCATCCTTGTTCGGAAGATTAACACAAAATATCTCATCAAAACGCCCCTTCCTTTTTAATTCTGGTGGTAACTTATCAGCATTATTAGCTGTAGCAATAACATAAACACTGCTCTTTTTATCTTGCATCCATGACAGGAAATAACCGAACATACGAGTAAGCACATCACTATTTTCCCCTCCAACACCAGAAAAAGCTTTTTCAATCTCATCTATCCACAAGACACAAGGTGCTGCAGCCTCTGCTATGCGTATAGCTTTACGCAGATTTTTCTCACTCTCACCGACATACTTGCCCATCATGCTTCCCATATCAAGTTTCAACAAAGGTGCCTCAAAAAGTGAAGCAGAAGCTTTTGCGCACAAGGACTTACCGCAACCAGGCATACCTACAATGAACACACCTTTGGGCATTGTAACACCAAATTTTATTGCATCTGACAAATGTTTTACAATCTTCGCTTTTCGTTCAAGATATCCTTTCAAATAATTCAAGCCACCAATATCATCCAAACTTTCAGGGGTATCTATAAGTTCAAGCAAGCCAGATTTTCTTACCATCTGTTTTTTCTGACGTAATATCATCTCGGTATCCTCAGCGCTCAACGACCCATTACTGCTCATAGCCATGTCGAGCATTCGATCTATTTCAAAAGCCGTCATTCCTTTTAAAGATGGCATCAATTTTTCCCTGTCTTCGTCATTAAATTTAGTTTTATCATAGAAATTTACTTCAATATGCTCATCAATAAGCCTGTTTATTTCATTTTCATCTGGAAAATCTATTTCAAGATAAGATACATATTTTTCAATTTCAATAGGAACATTTATTACAGATGAAACAATTATTATGGTAGTTTCATATTCACGATCGTAAAGCTTACGCTGCGACATTAGAGCTAACAGAGCTTTTACTTTAGGTTCATCGATAAAATCATGAACTTCTTTTAATACTAAATATTTTTCGATTGCAACCTCATCACTATACTTAGTTTCCAGAAAATCTTCTAATGTTTGAGAATCAAATCCACCTTTACTTTGCTTTGATATAAAATCTGTCGTACCCGTAACAGGATTCCATTCAAACACTTTTTTATTGCCTACAACCTTTCTTATGATTTCATCCACACGAACAAAATCATAATCATTTATATAAATAATCGGAGTATTTATATCTATCAATTTCCGAAAAGCATCAACGATCTTATTATTCATAATCAAATAGATGACTTATGATATATATAATTTTTTCTTCAAATATAAGATTTCTAAATTTAATCCCATTATAACTATAATCACTTAACCATAAATCGGCCCACTCATTACAATTTTTTGAAAGTTTTACCATTTTATGATCACCTTCTCCAAATCGAGCCTCTTTAATCAATTCTTCAATGAAATCTATTTCCTTTTTAAATAAGGTATAGCTATTTGTATCAAAATATTTATTTATATTAATAAGAACATCAAGATAGCCTTCACATTTATTGTTTAAAAACAAAACTATTTCTTGACACTGGCATATAAAATTTACAACATCTTGTTCATGAGTATTTAAGGATAATGGGAATGAATCTATTTTCTCTTTATTATTCCAATTTTGATTAAACCAATCAAATATCTTATACCTATCAACACCATAGAATCTACCTTTTAACGATGCATGATTTTCAAAAAAACTAATAGCTTCACTATAATTTAATGAAGCTGCACGATGCATAAATACAAGACCTTTTTTTAACTCATTATGATTTATCAAGATTGAGCCTAAAATATATTGGACTTCTCCATCTCGTTCATCAGCATATTTGGTAAAGACGCAGAACCAATCAATATCAGCCTGCAGTTTATCTTTGTTTTTATAAAAGAACTTTTTTGTACTCAAATCCCCAATATTAAAAATATATTTATATAAATATTCGCTATTTTTTTTATATTTATTTTTCCATGAACCTGCTAAATCTAAAAGTGAGATATGTTTACTTGGTAATTCTGATGAAAAGAATAATTTAATAAAATTCATTGTTCTATTTTCATTCTCTAAATCTTTAGCAATGAATCCTTCAACTTTGTATGCTAATTCCACTTCATCTTGCTGTCTCAACCATCTCGATAATCTACCATCAAGTAAAAATTTTATATCTTCGATATTAAAGTTATGTTTTAAAGAGTCAAGTGAAGAATGTTCTTCTCCACCTGACTTAATGCGAATTTTCACAGGTTTGGCTTTTGCAATGACTTTCATCTATTACGCATTTAACAATTGTTTAATTTTTGCTGCAACCTTTTTCTTTATAGAAACAACTTTTCGAACAACTGATTTTGCAGCTTTTGCTACAATATTTATACCTTTATGAATTATCAACTTTGTATTTTCAGTTATATACTTCTTTGCAGTCATAATAAATGGAACCACCGTCTTAAACGGCGGATACGTTTTTGTTATAACGTCACAAAGCTTATCTAACAAAACAGGCAACCCTCGATCTATAACTTTATCAAGCACAGTAATAACTCTCACAGCCAAGGAATCGATTAATGCATCAGCAGCCTCAACCACATCAAATTCTCCTTTACCTGTTTTATAAGCTACTTTCAACCGTGTCAATCCTTCATCAATTATACTAGCTATGGCAACAGGAGAATCAGGCAACTCAAATGGCAATTTACCTTTCTCATGAGCTATTATTATAGAAAGTGCAAAGAGCTTTTTCAAAGAGCTTTCACACTTGTCACCCATCGGCGCATCAAGAAATTTTTTGATTATATCAAATTCACGAATTGATTTTATTTCATCTTCATCTAAATCTTCACCCAACAACAACGATTGTAACGCAGCATATCTTCCTGAAGTTTCTTCAAAATCATTAGCAAACTCGTTACACCCATAATCTTCATTAAATTCTTCGTATTTCATAAAACTCTCATTCCTGATTAAACATTTTATCTACAACTTGTTCATTCACATTAGAAATAGCAGACATTATTTGTGTTTTTTCCTTCTCATCACGTCCCTCGGTTATACGATCTAACTCTTCCATAATCCAACGCTTACGTGATTTACCTTCAGCCTTTGCCTTTACCAACGATTCAGCTTTATCTGCAAAGCTATCAATATAGTCATTCACGTCCTTAAGTAATTTAACTTGCTCATCAGACAGACCATACTTATTACATTCATCTGAAATCAAAGAATCTAAATTCTGATTCGGATTACTTTCATACGTCTCCAAAACTGAAGTCAATATTTCATCAAAAGTTTGTTCTTTTTTCATATTACCTTTTTGATTAAAAAATTATTAATTATCTCTATTAAGTTCAACACTTCCATCAGGACAGAACTTTATTTTCTTATAACCTTTACGTATTGCAAAAATAGCTATGCTACCACCAATCAATATAGCCAATTCTACAGCTGAAATACTAACAGAACCTACAACAAGTCCCATTGAAGTCCCACCAGTTAGCGGTACAGCAGCTAAAGCCGCCGCAACAATAGCAGCACTAACTAATTTTGATGTTCTTGCTGTTTTAGATATTTTTTTTGCAAAATCACCTTTTATAACAATACGCTTTTCGCCTGAAGCCAAAGCTATTTTTAATTCATCTTTTGTATAAACTGTTTTCATAATCACAAATATTTTCAAACATCACAAACTCTTCAGATATTTCAGTAAGGCTCCAAAAGCTCCTAAGCCACCTAATATCTTCAGTATTTTATCTCTCAGTTCGGGAGTAGACTGTTTATACATCTCGACAATCGCATCCCAACCATCTTTTGCCAATTCTAAGATTCTTGTTGGCGTAATAGAATTATTTGCTATCATTATTTTAAATTTTATCCATTACTAATTTTTATTCTCCCATCTCTCCCAAATACTCTTATAAAATTTAAGATTATTAGGCTGAGTTAAATAACCTTTTGGCAAAGTCCTGATACTTTGGCATTTTGGACATCGCAGTGGCATTGAAAATATGGTTGCAGCATATTCTATATCCGGACCGATGAAGTTATTACCACACTCGGTGCAATGAAATTTTATAAATCCTCTTAACATAATCTTTATTTTTTACGTTATACATTAATTTTCAATTCCAAAGATACGCCTATGATATGCCATACTAAAGCATAAGGTCAATAACTTGAACGGAAATTTCAGTAAAACTAAAGAGCATGTTATTTTCACAGCGCCGGAGAGTGGTTGCCCTTATTCGGACCTTTTGGATGATTTACGCACGGTGCTGCTGTCATCATCATTATCGACGGGAACTTTTTTCCGCAATATTTGCAAGTGTATTCGCTCTTCTCCGTGCCTTCATACAGCTTGTGGCGACCTTTGTTCGGGCCGTCGGGATGGCGGACACACGGGGCTGATGTCAGCAGTCGCACTGACGGAAAGCGATGACCACAATACTCACAATAATAATATTTCTGCTGCATTTTTCCTCCTTTCTCCGACTGAATACCGGATGATAATATGATTAATGCCAAAAGGCATATGGCGGTTATAAATATAGTCGGTATTTTGTTTTTCATTATTATCTTATCAAATTTGTGTCCTTCAATATTTATTTAACAAAAATAGAGCATTTAAATCTGCAAATCAAGTTCACAATGGTTCACTTCACAATTATTAACCCAAGAGTGTTATTGTGTTTTTGCATTATGTAACACGTTACAACAAATAATCAGCCGCCATGCAACCAACCATCAAGTTACGTTTTCTGTTTACAAAAAGCGGTGTGAACTCACTCCCCCACGCTTTCTGAGAGTAAGGTTCTGGCAAAACCCGATAATAAAGAAAACATGAAAGAGGAATCCACACCAATAGCATGGTGTGAACTCGCTCAGACAATCATTCATTACTATCAGGATTGAACTGCCAGATTCTACTCCCTGAACGTCACTGTCTGTGCGTGTACACAAGTACTTCTGTCTGTGCGCATTTTTCTGCACACAATATGTCAAAGGCAAAGATATTAATTTTTCATCAACATTCAAACCTTTTGTCTGAAAACTTGTGCAGTCCTCTTTCATTTTCTATTTTTCAAACAAATATAGGGCAATGTTATGCCAACATAGAGCATATGTTTGATGATAATGCCATAATTATGCCGATAACCGGCAATTAATAATATTACATCATGAACAATTTCATTTTATAGAAGATTCTTTCTGAGCATCAAAACAAATGCTTCTACATTGAATGGCAGTAAAAGCCTGTAGCAGATATGCCATAATAACCAATACATATATCATATGACAAGTCAGAGGTCAAAGGCAATAAAAGTGTCATAAAGCCTCTTCAGCCATAAAACTATATTGCAACATCATTCTCATAATTCAAATTTAAGTTAATGCATACGACACAAAGTGATAAAAATCACAAAATAAACAAACCAATGACACATATCAAGAGCTTTTCTTTCCAAAATATATGTATATTTGCAAAATCCAATCAATGTGATAAATATCATTTCAATTTGTATTGTTATGAACAAAAAAGCAATTTTCACAATGGTTCTGGCAGGATTCCTTGGCTTGGCACAAGCCCAAAACAACTCCACATCTTTAGAGCATATAAAATCTGTAACAGCTGTAAGCAAAGTGCTTGGTGACGGACGCAAGGTGTCAACTGTCATTCTGGAATACGACACTCCTATAAGCAACAAGAGCCTGTCGACCGGCAGCTATGCAGTCGTCGGCAAGGAGGTGACAGACGTATATGCCAATAATGTGCCGGAAAAGACAGAGAAAGGCACAGACGGAAAGTATGTCGTCATTGAGGTGAAAGCAGAAGTTGACTTATACGCACAGCCAAAACAGCCCACAAATGCTGACTTGGAAAAGAAAAAAGAGCGCGACCTGATGCAGGGTGGCCCTGGACTGAGGGCCGGATGGAGCACAGGAGGAGACGACGAATACCCCGGCAATGCTGTCGTGGTGCAGATAAAGGATATAAAAACTGCCGGAGGAAAAACCTATAAGGCCAGCGACACACAGATAAACAGCACAGAAGAGAAGTGCCTTGTAGCAGACGACTTCAGGCAAGAAGAATTCGTCAGCCCGTATACAGGACAGGTGCTGCCATATAACATATATCTGCCCGAAGACTACGACCCCACAAAAAAATATCCTCTTGTCCTGTTCATTCACGATGCCGGAGTGGCAAGCTCTCAGGTAAAGCAGCCCCTGTATCAGGGCAACGGCGCCACGTCATGGGCTGAACCTGAGGCGCAGGCACGGCACAGATGCATTGTGGTTGCACCCGAATATCCTTATATAACAGTAGACGACAACTGGAACTACAGTCACCATCTCGACGCGACAATAGCATTGCTGAAAGACCTGCAGACACGCTATTCTGTAGACAGCAGCCGGATATACACCACGGGGCAGTCGATGGGCTGCATGTCGTCTATCGTGATGATGCTCAAAGAACCCGACATGTTTGCCGGAGCCCTGCTTGTTGCCGGCAAATGGCTTCCGTCTATCATGGCACCCCTTGACAAACAGAATATATGGATTATATCATGTGAGGGCGACAGCTCGTCCAACTCACTGCAAGGACAGGCTGTTGAGATATGGCGAAACCAGGGAAGCAAAGTGTCTGAAGCTACATGGGACATGACACAGACATCAGAAGCGCTCTCTGACGAAGCCGACAAAATGAGGGCCGAAGGCAACCATCTGCTCTTCACACATCTCACAGGCGGCAACCACCGCGCTACATGGTTCGTGGCTTACGGAATAAAGGGCGTGCAGGACTGGCTCTTCGAACAGCATAAATAGCGGCTACAGAAAAAAATGTCTATTGGCTGTCATGAAACGGTATTCTCAATCTGATTTGTCAAACACAAATAAAGATACCAATAATCTTTTATCAACAGCTAACAGCATCTTACCTTATAAAAGGCCATCTTTCGGGTATCAAAAGGACGCCTTTCGGCACTCAAAAGGTATGCTTTTGCATGGAATGAGAAGAAAAGCCTGTAGCTGACGTAACATAAGCCAAATGCATTTATCATAACATGGAAAAGCAATGGAAATATTTTTCATAAAAACTCATCACTCGTCACATCTACACATAAGCTACTGATAATAAGATGTTTACGCTGTGATGAGTTACATTTATAACTCATCACATTCAGGGTCAACCTAAATCAGGGAAAGGCACATTCTGTCCAAAACAGCCAAGCGTGATGAGTGATAGAGTCAACTCATCACGCCATATCTCATTGACAATCAGCGTGTTAAACCGCAATGTGACGAGTGATGAGTTTCTTGCAAAAAAATTATATGGCTTATAATAATATAAACAGACTTTTGACATTGCCAGACAAAACGAATAGCCATGCATGTTAGCACCAATATCACAAGCCTGCCTATATTACGCAACAAGGGCAAATGCTATATGACGCATTTGCCCTTGCAAGTTAACTATAATGATGCGCAGACGATGCCGCGCAAAGAGCCTGTTCTGTCAGCCAGACTTACTCCCACTCGATTGTCGAAGGCGGCTTTGACGAGATGTCATAGCAAACGCGGTTGACGCCTTTCACCTTATTGATAATCTCGTTAGAAACCTTAGCCATAAAGTCGTAAGGCAGATGTGCCCAGTCGGCTGTCATTGCGTCTGTGCTCGTTACGGCACGCAAAGCCACAGGATGCTCGTAAGTGCGCTCGTCGCCCATGACTCCCACGCTGCGTATCGTAGAGAGAAGCACCGTTCCTGCCTGCCAAACCTTGTCGTACAGACATTCGCCGTCTTCACAGATATAGTTGTGCATAGCCTCGATATAGATGTCGTCGGCATCCTGAAGTATGCGCACCTTCTCGCGTGTGATGTCGCCGAGAATACGAACTGCAAGACCCGGTCCGGGGAACGGATGACGCTTGATGAGTCGCTCGGGCATGCCAAGCTCGTAGCCTACGCGGCGTACTTCGTCCTTAAACAGCCACTTCAGCGGCTCCCAGAGCTGCAGATGCATCTCCTCCGGCAGTCCGCCAACGTTGTGATGGCTCTTGATAACCATACCTGTTATGCTCAGACTCTCAATGCGGTCAGGATAGATTGTGCCCTGTGCAAGCCACTTAGCATCAGTAATCTTCTTTGCCTCGGCATTGAACACCTCAACAAAGTCGCGGCCTATAATCTTGCGCTTCTGCTCAGGGTCGGTAACGCCTTCAAGATCTTTGAAGAACTTCTCGCTTGCATCAACTCCGATAACGTTGAGTCCGAGTCCCTGATATGCCTTCATAACCTTCTGGAACTCGTTCTTGCGCAACATTCCGTGGTCAACGAAGATACATGTAAGGTTCTTTCCGATGGCACGGTTAAGCAATGTAGCACAAACCGAAGAGTCGACGCCGCCGCTCAAACCGAGGATTACGCGGTCGTTGCCCAGCTGCTCCTTAAGCTCGCTCACCGTAGAGTCAACGAACGAAGCGGGGCTCCACTGCTGCTTGCTTCCGCAAATGTCAACAACGAAGTTCTTCAGCAAGAGCTTACCCTGTGATGTGTGGAACACCTCGGGGTGGAACTGAACAGCCCACAATGGGTTGGTGTCGCTTGCATAAGCGGCATACTTAACGTCGGCTGTTGAAGCAATCACATGGCAGTCGGCCGGTATTGCGGTGATGGTGTCGCCGTGGCTCATCCATACCTGAGAGTTCTCTTCGAAGCCTTTAAAGAGAGCATTATCGGCATCGAATGTCCTCAAGTTGGCACGTCCATACTCGCGCGTGCCGGTCTTTTCAACCTTTCCGCCGTTAGAGTTGGCAATAAACTGCGCTCCGTAGCAGATGCCGAGCACCGGATATTTGCCTACAAACTGACTGAGGTCTACCTTGAAAGCCTCTTCATCATGAACAGAATAAGGCGATCCGCTCAGAATCACACCGATAACGTCGCTGTCGTCTTTCGGAAACTTGTTGTAAGGCAAGATTTCGCAAAACGTGTCGAGCTCACGCACTCTACGGCCTATCAGCTGTGTGGTTTGTGAACCAAAATCGAGAATAATAATTTTCTGTTGCATATTATTATAATTGGTTTATAAAATTTTCTGCTTCTGCAAGTGTGTCAAGTTTTCCTACGTCCATAAGCCTCAGGTCGGTTTTGTCGTATCCCTTTATCACCACCTTGTCGCACACTTTAAGGTAAAAGTCTATTATGCCGAACTTGTCCGGGAATTCGTCCATAAGGCCGAACATAGACGGCGAGATGACATGTATGCCCGAGAACGCAAGCATGTGGCAGTCGGCAACATTCAAGTCAGGGTATGGACTTCTAACCTCGCCCGTCTCAATGTTTGTCCATCCTTTAAGCCTCATGTCGTCGTCAAAGAGCAGATAGCGCTTTGTCTTACGGCTGCTTACAACAAGCGTCGCGGCGCTGTCGCCGTGCATGGCGTACAGATGTGCGAGGTCAACGTTGCTCAATATGTCTACATTATGTATCAGCACAGGTTTGTCGCTGTCGAACAGCGGCGCGGCTTTCTTTATGCCTCCGCCCGTGTCGAGCAGCTTGTCTGTCTCGTCAGACACCCTGATGTCTGTGCCGAAGTTATCGTTGTCTTTAAGATAACCGACAATCTGCGACGCAAAATGATGAACGTTGACCACAATGCGGTCGGCTCCGGCATCTTTCAGCTTTTCAATAACGCGCTCTATCAGCGGCTTGCCACCTACTCTGACAAGTGCTTTCGGCATGGTGTCGGTAAGCGGTTTGAGCCTTGTGCCCAGTCCGGCTGCAAATATCATAGCCTGCATCTTCAGCATATTTTTTGAGTTTTTATTTCATTTCAACGCCTCAAGCGTCTGTGTTATGTTTTGTTCTCTGTGTATGATATGCACCTCTATGCCGAACTTCTTGTTGATATGTTCTGCCAGATGCTGTGCCGAATAGACGCTGCGGTGCTGTCCGCCTGTACATCCGAAACAGAACATCAAGCTTGTGAATCCGCGCTGGATATAGCGGCGCACATGAGCATCAGCAAGTTTATACACGCTGTCGAGGAATGTCAGTATCTCTCCGTCGTCCTCAAGAAAACGTATAACGGGTTCGTCAAGTCCCGTAAGTTTCTTGTACGGTTCATACCGTCCGGGATTATGAGTGCTGCGGCAGTCGAACACATAACCACCGCCGTTGCCCGACTCGTCTTCAGGTATTCCCTTGTGATAAGAGAAACTGTAGACGCGTACCACAAGCGGACCTTTGTTGTCATATTTCGAAAATGTGGCCGGACCATCTGAAGGATGTGCCGCGAACACCTTGCTGTCTGATATCTTAAACCCGTCTGCACGGCTCAATGCCGGCTCTTCGAGAGTTGCAAAACGCGGAAGCTCCGTGAGCCTCTTCAGCACATCCATAAGATATGGATATGTAAACACGTTAAGCTTAAGCAGCTCGCGCAGGTTCTGCATTGCAGGCGGTATGCTGTCAATGAAATGCTTCTTGCGCTCAAAGAATCCTCTGAAGCCGTATGCACCAAGCACCTGAAGCGTACGGAAAAGCACGAACAGGCTAAGGCGCTCGGCAAAGTGTCTTACAGAAGGCACTTCGGTATAATTTTTCAGAGAATTATAATATTCGTATATCAGCTCGCGGCGCAGCTTATGAGGGTATTTTGCCGAAGCCTGCCAAAGGAATGAGGCAAGATCGTAATAAAAAGGTCCCTTGCGTCCGCCCTGATAATCGATAAAATACGGATGTCCTGAAGCATCGAGCATTATGTTGCGCGCCTGAAAGTCGCGATACATGAAGCTGTCTGTCTTTTCTGCAACGAGGTCTTTTGCAAAAAGCCTGAAGTTGGCTTCAAGCTTAAGCTCGTGGAAATCGAGCTCGGCAGGCTTTAAGAAACAATACTTAAAATAATTGAGGTCGAAGAGCACACTGTTCTCGTCAAACTCCGGCTGCGGATAACAGTTAGACCAGTCGAGGCCGCGGGCGCCGCGTATCTGTATGTTCGGCAATTCCTTTATCGTGTTTATCAGCAACTGCTTCTCCTTTTGGTTGTATCGTCCTCCGGCTTCGCGTCCGCCGCTTATTGCACTGAACAGCGACACACGTCCGAGGTCTTCCTGCAGATATCTCAGCTCATCGTCTGACACTGACAATATACGGGGGACGGGCAGCTGACGCTTGCGGAAATGACCCGAAAGATATATAAAGGCGTGATTCTCGTCGCGGCTTGTGCCTATTGCACCTATCACCGAACTGCCGTCGTCGCCTGTCATTCTGTAATATTCGCGGTTGCTTCCGGCCTGCGGCAGCTTCTCTGTGCTCACCGGCTCAGAGCCGTGCCATTGTCTATATAGTTCTATAAGTTTCTGCATGACGTCAAAACATTTTATCATCCTTCTTGCCCCGCTTCTTTCCGATAAACTCGGCCAGGACAAAATCCAGCACCATGAGCAGCAGTATTATGCCAAGAGACATCAGCCATGACTCCGTAATATACATCAGTCCGGCAGAAAGTACGATGAAAATAAGCCACTGCGACTTCTTTATTTTAAAATCCTTAATGTCCATAAAGTATTTTTCTTGACTCGAAACTAACCCGGCCATCAGCTTATGCCAAACTAATCTACAGGGCTGAAAGTGCATCAGGACATCGGTCCGCCCAACGGCGAAAACTTGCCCGACAACCATCACGCAGCCTCAACAAACGGGGCTAAGATGCTATAGCCGAATAACATTCGGTGCAAAGATAAGCAAAATCAAAGACAATATGAAATAATGGTGTTTATTTTTGACAAACGTAAGGACATAAAAAAAATCGCATGTCCTCACGACAAGCGATTTTCAAAAAACAAACTACTTAAAAACTAATCTACTAAAACAAATCAAAAAAATATCTACTTTAGGATCTTTATCCATAACGTATCTATCTGTTGACATGCAAATATAGACATTTTATAATTCGTGACAAAACATTTTTCAAAAAAAATTGCGCAAAAAACATCTATACCGCAAAAAAAAGAGGCTGCCCGTTAAGCAGCCTCCCATTTTGTTATTTGTAGTTTACAAATTACATCATTCCGCCCATTCCGGGAGCGCCCATAGGCATCTGAGGCTTATCCTCAGGTTTGTCAACGATCAGGCACTCTGTTGTGAGGAACATGCCTGCTATTGAAGCTGCGTTCTCAAGAGCTACGCGGGCAACCTTGGCAGGATCGATGACACCGGCCTTACGCATATCCTCATAAACATCTGTACGTGCGTTGTAACCGAAGTCGCCTTCGCCTTCCTTAACCTTCTGAACAACAACAGCACCTTCGCCGCCTGCGTTGGCAACAATCTGACGGAGAGGCTCCTCGATTGCACGCTCAACGATGTTGATACCTGTCTGCTCGTCTGCGTTGTCACCCTTCAGGTTCTTCAGACCTTCAAGAGCGCGGATGTATGTTGTACCACCTCCGGCAACAACACCTTCCTCGATAGCAGCACGTGTAGCGCAGAGAGCATCGTCAACGCGGTCTTTCTTCTCTTTCATCTCAACCTCGCTGTTTGCACCAACGTAGAGCACTGCCACACCACCGGCCAACTTAGCCAGACGCTCCTGCAGTTTCTCTTTGTCGTAGCTGCTTGTTGTGTTTGCTATCTCGTTCTTTATCTGAGCAACGCGGTCAGCTATGAGCTGCTTCTCGCCAGCACCGTTTACGATAGTTGTGTTGTCCTTAGAAACTACGATCTTGTCGCAAGTACCAAGCATCTCGAGAGTAGCCTGCTCAAGCTTCAAGCCCTTGTCCTCGCTGATTACGAGTCCGCCTGTCAGTACGGCGATATCCTCGAGCATAGCCTTGCGGCGGTCGCCAAAGCCAGGAGCCTTAACAGCACAAATCTTCAGGTTGCTGCGCAGACGGTTTACAACTAATGTTGTAAGAGCCTCAGAGTCAACATCTTCTGCAATAACGAGCAACGGACGTCCGCTCTCGGCAGCAGGCTGCAGGATAGGCAAGAAATCTTTCAGGTTGCTGATCTTCTTGTCGTAGATAAGGATGTAAGGATTCTCCATTACACACTCCATCTTGTCAGCGTCTGTTACGAAATATCCGCTCAGATAACCACGGTCGAACTGCATACCCTCAACAACACCGATGTGTGTGTCGCGGCTCTTGCTCTCCTCGATAGTGATAACGCCGTCCTTAGAAACCTTGCGCATAGCGTCAGCCAGCAGCTTACCTATTTCAGGATCGTTGTTCGCGCTGACAGTAGCAACCTGCTCAATCTTGTCATAGTTGTCGTCAACCTTCTCAGCGTTGTTCTTGATATATTCAACAACGGCAGCAACAGCCTTGTCGATACCACGCTTCAGGTCCATCGGGTTTGCACCTGCTGTAACGTTCTTCAGTCCTTCAGTAACAATAGCCTGTGTAAGGATAGTTGCTGTTGTTGTACCGTCACCTGCATCGTCGCCAGTCTTGCTTGCAACGCTCTTAACAAGCTGTGCGCCTGTGTTCTCAAAGCGGTCCTCAAGCTCAACTTCCTTTGCTACGGTTACACCGTCTTTTGTTATCTGCGGAGCACCGAATTTTTTCTCAATAACAACGTTGCGGCCTTTAGGACCGAGTGTTACTTTCACTGCATTTGCCAACTGGTCAACGCCTCTCTTTAAGAGTTCGCGGGCGTCTGTATCGAATTTTATTTCTTTAGCCATGATGATTTTATTTTTATATGAAGGCCACATTTAGAGCACATTGTCCGTAGTCATAATGCCTACCTGCGTGCCGGCGGCCTCATAGGGTTGTTTTTAAATTATTGATCTGAATATATTATTTTACAATAACAGCGAGAACGTCGCTCTGGCGCATCATAAGATACTTAACGCCGTCATACTCAAGCTCTGTGCCTGAATACTTGCCGTAAAGAACCTCATCACCTTCTTTAAGAATCATTTCCTCATCCTTAGTGCCTGTGCCAGCAGCAACGATAGTGCCGTGCAAAGGTTTTTCTTTTGCTGTATCAGGAATAATGATACCACCGATTTTCTCTTCTGCCGGTGCAGGAAGTACCAGCACTCTGTCTGCTAATGGTTTAATGTTCATAATCTTTATATTTAAACTGTTATTTATACGTTTTATATTACCGATGCTTTGAGCATCCGCAAACACAATAGCGAAAAGCGTGCCAAAAGCCAAAATGTCAGTCTTTGGTTGTCAGTGTATGACAAACGTGTCAGTCATAACACATTGATGACACACTGCCAAGATAGTCACAAAAAAGAGACAATCCCACATGTCCTTATATATAAATATGTATAACGTGCTTTAAAATAACGCTACACGGAAGGCGCAGCCGTTAGAAAAAAGACAATGGTGTTTTGCCGTCAATACCACAGAGATAATCTCTGAATACATCTTTATGCACACGATATTTTCAACTTATGCCGTTTCTGACTTATATCCAGCTACAGGACATGCCGCCCGACGAATATTCAAAATGCTTGAATTATAGTTCAATGGACGACATTATGACATAAAAGAAATGTCAGTAAAATTTAATGAAATAGAAATTCAGGCGGCACATACAGGCATCAAAACGGCAACAAAACAAGGATTTCACAGCAAAAGACATGCACTTGTATTTCAAAAGCTAGTCTTTTACATTGCCAAAGCTATGCTTTTACAATACAAAACACACTTATCCATAAGGCCGAAAAGCCTTAAATTACGGCAGTTTTAAGACATAAACGATGCACATTTATCGGAAATCTCTCATAACACAAAGCTATTCAAGACATTACGAATGCACACAAAAAGCCGTAATTTTCAGCCGAAAATATTTTATCTTTTTGAACAACGCGATTCTGTGAGGTTATACAAAATCAACATGTAAGCAATTCCGGTTAACTACTTACATGTTGTATTTCAACATAACGAAATAAGACTAGACGTCATTTCTGCTTTTTTCCGTTTATAACAAGATTCTTTATCTTAGTATTATCTATCACGCTTTTATCAAAAGAATTGGCGCTGTCAGTGATATTGCAGTTGACAAACGAGAAGTCTGTCAGCCGGTATTTATCTGACGTTCCTACGTCGAAGAAGTTATCACACGTAGCGTCAACATTGCTTACTGATATATTGTTGCAAACAGACATCGGCATGTCGTCGCGCTGTTCGGGCTTATAGAATTGTGTCCAAGGACGAACGACAAGGAAACTTCCGCAACGTCCGCTCAACTTTTCAAGGCTTACATACTCATAATGTTGCGGCGTGTCGGGGCGCATCTTCAGCCAAAGCACACGGTTGGCATCATTGAATGTGCAGCGTCGCATAACGATATTGCGGTTATGCAGGCTCTCGCTGCCGAGCGTCAGGCAGCCGTGCACCTTGCCATAAGTGCAGTCCTGCACGATGACGTTATAGTTAGGACCATTGTCAGGGTCTTTATCGGCAAACGTTCCCTTGCCTCCCTTCAGCACTACGGCATCGTCGTTGACGCTCATATAGCATCCGCTTATCAGTATGTCATGACAGTTGTCTATGTCAACGGCGTCGCTACTTGGCGCCTTTACGCCCGAAGTAGGCGCAAAGATATAGCATCCGATGTATTTAACATGGTGACAGCGGTAAAGATGATTTGTCCAGAAAGCACTGTTTATCAGTCTTACGTCCTGCACCTGAACGTTAGTGCAATGCGACAGATATACAAGACGCGGACGCAGAGCCTCAAGATTGGTGCAGTCGGGATTAAACTTCCGCCTGATCCAAAACTCCTCCCAGAAGCGCAGTCCGTTGCCGTTTATCGTTCCCGGACCAGTGATGGTGAAGCCGTTTAACCCATCGGCGTTTATCAGAGCTGCAAAATAGTTGAGCGTCTGCCCCTCCATTCGGGTCTTGACTAGCGGATAATATTTTATTGCATCAACGCCTTTAATCACTCCGCCACGGCAAATATGCAGATGGGTGCCCTGCTTGAAAAACAGCGAACCACTGAGAAACGTGCCTTCGGGCACCACTATCACTCCCCCGCCCTCTGCCGCTGCAAGGTCGATGACGCGCTGTATTGCCTCTGTCTGCAACAGAGTCGAGTCGTTTTTCACGCCATAGGACGTGATGACATACTTGCGTCCGAGTGTATCAATGTCTATACGCGACGTATCGTTAAACCATGCCGGAATGTCCGTTCCGTCGGGAAAGCTGTCGCCCGACGCTCCTGCGCTGGCAGTAAAGGCCATAAGGGCAAACACTACTGTCAATATCTGCTGAAAAAACTTCATGAATAATTATAATTTCTTGTTGGTTACATTCATCCTACGCCACAGCCTGCGCGGTATCAGCCGCCAGAAGAACACGAGAATGCTGTAGCGCCAGTCGATAATCTTAACATGCCTGTGGGCCGTTACGGCCTTCACAATCTCACGTGCAACATACGTCTTGTCCATCAGCATTGGATAACTGCCGCTGCCCGACAGCAGCGGGGTGTCGACAAATCCCGGCCTGATGTCAGTAAATCTTATATGCAGACGGCGCATGTTGGACAACTGCTCGAGCGCCTGAATGTACGTGTTCTGATATGCCTTTGACGCGCTGTACGACGGCGCCGCGCCAAGTCCCTTTGTGCCGGCTATTGAAGACACCACGGCTATGTCGCCGCCCAGATTGTCAGCCATATAGTTAAACATCGTGTCGACCATCTGCGTAAATCCGAACACGTTGACGCCTACCGTGTCAAGCTCGGTGTCTGCGTCAAGCCGCGGATTCTGATGCCCTACACCTGAGCAGTAGACAAAAAGATTCACTCCGCCCATACGCCCCACAAGGTCGAGCAACCTGCGCGGCGCTTCCTTGTCGGTAACGTCCATGGCGCACACCTCCACCATGGCAGGATTAAGCTCTTTAATCTCGAGCAACTTGTCTTCACGCCTTGCGGCAATGCCGATAATCCAGCCTTCTGCCAGCAATATCTTGCTAACTTCGCGCCCTATGCCCGAAGAAGCACCTATAATAACAGCTCGTTTCATCAGTGCGAAAATAATAATATTTGACGATTCTGTCAAACTTTGCATACGTTTTCAGACAAAATAAAATAAAATTGCTTATATTTGCAGTTGGTAAGTGGCAATGCGGCACACGGCGCAACATATTCCGCCATGGAGCATGCCTCACGACATTGAATAAAAACATTTTTCTGAAATTTTTAAACGTAAAGCATATTTTATGAAGGACTTTTTTAAATACATGGCCGCCACGGTTGTCGGCTTGATAGTTTTCACCCTGCTAACAGGCGTGCTCGGAGTGATGTGTATCGCAGGCATGATTGCCTCTGAAAGTTCGGCAAAGGACGTGAGCGACAACACGGTAATGGTGCTCAACCTGTCGGGAGTGCTCAACGAACGCTCTGAAGAAAGCATCATGGACCAGCTGAGCGGAAGTACGGTTGGAAACATGGGACTCGACGACATACTCGATGCCATTAAAAAAGCCAAGAACAACGACAAGATTAAAGGTATATATATTGAGGCAGGAATGTTTGGTGCCGACTCTTATGCGTCGATGCAGGCCATACGCAACGCGCTGAAAGACTTCAAGAAGAGCGGAAAATGGATTGTGGCTTACGGCGACGTATACACACAGGGCACCTACTATATCGCATCGGTTGCCGACAAGATATTCCTGAATCCGAGCGGACAGATAGACTGGCACGGTCTGGCTTCGCAGCCGATATTCCTTAAAGACATGCTGGCAAAGTTTGGCGTGAAGATGCAGCTGGCAAAGGTGGGCACATACAAGAGCGCTCCCGAAACGTTCACTGCCGACAAGATGAGCGACGCCAACCGCGAACAGGTTACGGCTTATATTAGCGGAATATGGCAGACCATCTGCAAGGATGTGTCTGAAAGCAGAAAGATCAGCGTCGACTCGCTTAACGCCTATGCCGACAGACTGATAACCTTCGACGATCCGAAAGAGTTTGTCAAGCGCAAGATGGTGGACAAGCTTATATACACTGACGGCATAAAGGCCGAAATAAACAAGCTCATGAAAAAGGATGCCGACGACAACATCAACACGGCAGGACTGGCAGAGATGAAACTTCTGACTGACAACAGCAGCAAAGGAGACGAGATTGCTGTATACTATGCTTACGGAAACATCGTTGACAGCGAGGAGACTGGCATGATGAGCCAAGGCCACAACATCGTGGGCAAGAAGGTTTGCGAAGACCTGCAGGCTCTGGCCGACGACGATAACGTAAAGGCCGTGGTGCTACGCATCAACTCGGGAGGCGGAAGCGCTTATGCCTCAGAACAGATATGGCACTATGTTGAAATGCTGAAAAAGAAGAAACCCGTGGTTGTGTCTATGGGCGGCATGGCTGCATCGGGCGGCTACTATATCAGCAGCGGCGCCAACTGGATTGTGGCTGAGCCCACAACGCTGACCGGCAGCATCGGCATATTCGGCATGTTCCCCGACTTCAGCGGACTGCTCACGCAGAAACTCGGCGTTAAGTTCGACGAGGTGAAGACCAACAAGAACAGCGGTCTGGGCACACCAGCACGTCCTTTCAACGAAGAGGAGATGGCATACATCGAGAACTATATCGACCGCGGCTACAAGCTGTTCCGCTCACGTGTGGCAGAAGGCCGCAAGCTGAGCATTGCACAGGTAGAGAAAGTGGCTCAGGGGCATGTATGGCTCGGACAGGATGCATACAAGCATAAACTGGTAGACCAGCTCGGAGGTCTCAACGAGGCTGTGACAAAGGCTGCAAGTCTGGCTAACCTGAAGGAATATTACACGGCTCCTTATCCCGGAAAGAGCGACTGGATGGAGCAACTGCTCAACAAGGTATCGCAGGGCAGCTACATCGACAATCAGCTGCGCCTCACACTTGGCGAATACTACGAGCCGTTCATGCTCATCAGAAGCATGAACAGACAAAACGCCGTGCAGGCACGTGTGCCGTTCATACTTAACATCAGATAAACAAAGCAGGCGCCACAGGCACAGCTGCCGGCGCGCCTGCTGCATATAACGACAAACAATATAATGAATTCAGTAAAGGAATGGAAGGCGACTTTATAAAGATAAACGAATGGATGCTTCCGCTGAGCTGGCTCTACGGCCTGGGCGTAAGGCTGCGCAACCAGCTTTTTGAGCTCGGCATTCTTAAAAGCCGCAGCTTCGACATTCCGGTAATATCGGTAGGAAACATCACCGTGGGCGGCTCGGGCAAGACGCCCCACGTGGAATATCTCATCCGCCTGCTCAAAGACAAGGGCAAGGTGGCCGTGCTGAGCCGCGGATACAAGCGCAAGAGCAAGGGCTACGTGCTGGCTAAGGAGGACACCGAGATGAGAAAGATTGGCGACGAGCCCTACCAGATGAAGCAGAAATTCAAGGACATATACGTGGCTGTAGACAAAAACAGATGTCACGGCATTGACCGCATAACCGGCGACGAAGAGACGAAAGACACCGACGTGATACTGCTCGACGACGCCTTTCAGCACAGATATGTAAAACCGGGAATCAACATTCTGCTCGTTGACTATCACAGGCTCATCATCTACGACAAGCTGCTGCCTGCCGGACGACTGCGCGAACCGCTAAGCGGAAAGGCAAGGGCCGACATCGTTATTATAACAAAATGCCCCAAGGACCTAAAGCCTATGGAGTATCGCGTGATAATAAAGGCAATGAACCTGTTTCCATATCAGCAGCTGTTCTTCTCCACTCTCGAGTATGAAGACCTTAAGGCCGTGTTCGGCAGCAGGACAAAGACGCTCGACAGCATCAGAAAGAATAAGGAGAACGTGTTGCTGCTCACAGGCATTGCGTCGCCCAAACAGATGATTTACGACCTGAAGCCTTACGCCGGCAACGTTGTGCCGCTGACATTCGGCGACCACCATCAGTTTACCGGAAGGGACATTGAACGGATAAACGAGGCGTTCGACAAGATGCCGTCGCCCAAAATAATAATCACTACAGAAAAAGACAACTCGAGACTGGCCGGAATGGACGGACTTTCTGAAGAGGTAAGGCAAAATCTATACATGCTGCCCATAAGGATAAAGTTCATGCTCGGTCAGGAAGAGGAATTTAACGAAAAAATAATTGGTTATGTACGAAAAAATTCAAGAAACAGCATCCTGGCTAAAGCAAAGGATGACAACAAGCCCCAAAACGGCAATAATTCTGGGAACAGGCCTAGGACAATTAGCTTCAGAAATCACTGACAGCTACGAGTTTCCTTACTCTGAAATACCTAACTTCCCCGTTTCTACGGTGGAGGGACACGCCGGCAAACTGATTTTCGGCAAGCTCGGCAACGTTGACATAATGGCAATGGAAGGACGTTTCCACTATTATGAAGGCTACAACATGAAGGAAGTTACGTTCCCGATACGCATAATGTACGAACTCGGCATAAAGACTCTCTTTGTAAGCAACGCATCGGGAGGCATGAACCCTGAGTTCAAGATCGGCGACCTGATGATAATCACAGATCACATCAACTTCTTCCCGGAGCATCCGCTGCGCGGAAAGAACTTCCCCACAGGCCCGCGCTTCCCGGACATGCACGAGACTTACGACAAGAAGCTCATAGCAGAGGCCGACGCCATTGCCGCCGAAAAGGGCATACGCGTGGTTCACGGCGTTTATGTGGGCGTGCAGGGTCCTACGTTTGAGACTCCGGCAGAATATAAGATGTATCACCGCCTTGGCGGAGACGCCGTAGGCATGAGCACGGTGCCTGAGGTTATCGTGGCACATCACTGCGGCATAAAGACATTCGGCATAAGCATCATCACCGACCTCGGACTCGAGGACACACCGGTTGAGGTAAGCCATGAGGAGGTGCAGATTGCAGCCAACAAGGCTCAGCCGCTGATGACCGAAATAATGAGAGAGATGATCAACCGTGCATAACCTGTGCCGGCCGGATTATAGGATACAAGGAGTTAAGAATGTTGCCTAAAGGCGTATTCTTAACTCCTTAAATCGAAATATAACAAAGAAAAAAACTAAAAGCAGAATGACAGACATTGCGAAACTTGGCGAATTCGGACTTATCCGTCACCTCACAGACGGACATGCTCCCAAAAACGAATCGACAATATACGGCGTAGGCGACGACTGCGCCGTGATGCACTATCCCGACAAGGAAGTGCTCGTTACGACAGACATGCTTATGGAAGGCGTCCACTTCGACCTTACATACATCGACCTGCAGCACCTTGGCTACAAGTCGGCAATGGTGAACATAAGCGACATATTCGCCATGAACGGCACACCGCGCCAGCTCATTGTAAGCATTGCGCTGAGCAAACGCTTCACGGTTGAGGACATGGAGATGTTCTACAGCGGCCTGCGCATGGCCTGCGAAAAATGGAACGTAGACATTGTGGGCGGCGACACAACGTCGTCGTACACCGGACTGGCCATAAGCATAACGTGCATCGGCGAATGTGCAAAGGAGGACATCGTATACAGAAACGGCGCTAAGGACACCGACCTGATATGTGTCAGCGGCGACCTCGGGGCGGCATACATGGGACTGCAACTGCTAGAGCGCGAAAAGAGCGTCTACTATCAGCAGGTGAACGAGGCAAGGAAGAAGAACGACAAGCGTGCGCTCGAAGAGCTTGCCCACTTCCAGCCTGACTTTGCCGGAAAGGAATATCTGCTGCAGCGCCAGCTAAAGCCGGAGGCAAGGGGCGACATTCTGCAAGCACTGCGCGAGCGCAACATACACCCCACGGCCATGATGGACATTAGCGACGGACTGAGCAGCGAGCTGCTGCACATCTGCAACCAGAGCAACTGCGGGTGCCGAATTTACGAAAAGAACATCCCCATTGACTATCAGACGGCTGTGATGGCAGAGGAGATGAACATGAACGTAACTACATGTGCGCTCAACGGCGGCGAAGACTACGAGCTGCTGTTCACCGTGCCCATAGGCGACCATGAGAAGATTGAGGACATGAAAGACGTGAAGCTCATAGGGCATATCACAAAGAAAGAACTGGGCCACATGCTAGTAAGCCGCGACAACAACGAGTTTGAGCTGAAAGCTCAGGGCTGGAATCCATTAAAAGACTAAGACAATAAATTATTCATCATACAGGAATGTTCAGGCTGCCGGCAGTCTGAACATTTTTTATTAAAACAGTTACTACTGAAGACTAACACAAAAGCTAAGATCAGTGATGGCATCTAATCACATAACCAGCATGCTCCATCACGTTAAGCCCCAGCAGAAGGCATCAAATAGCTTTTCGAAAGGCATGCTTTTACATGACAAAACAAGGCCTTTTATGATGCAAAAGATATGCTTTCAGACGGATATAGACACGCATCCGATACAAAGCAAAAAGAAAGATGAAAAGAAATCCATCACGGAATGAATGAACAAAAAAAGTTTTTCGAAGAAACTCATCACTCGTCACAACACGGCATAAGGCACTGCAAATCAAAGCATTATGGCGTGACGAGTTGTCATGCGAACTCATCACATCAGGCATAAATCAACCAAAATCAGAACAAAAAAGAACAGCTAAATCTTTGTGTGATGAGTTTGCACGACAACTCATCACGCCGCAAGCAACTGAATATCAACAAATTACATGCGAATGTGACGAGTGATGAGTTTCTACAAAAAACTTTTTCAGCCAATAGTAACAAAAAGATTGGCTGAAAAATAGATAAAGCTATGTGCAGTATAATGACAGATTGGGGTTAAATATGAACGGAAAGTAACAATAAAAAAATGCAAAAAACGTTATATCAGAAAAAACTTAATAACATGAAAAAACTGGTAATAATAATGCTCGTGCTGTTGACGATGACACAAAACTCAACAGCACAAACAGCAGGAGGCGAAACAAAGATTTTCCCTATGTTCGGACTCACCTTGTCTAAGATGAACAACGACATAATCCTCACTGACGCAGGAAACGGACAGGGCGATGAGCTTAAGCCAAAATATAAATTTGGCATAACGGCAGGAGCCGAAGTAAGACACAGATTTAAAAACAACGACTTTGGCTTCAGCGCAGGTCTGCTCTACTCAATGTACGGCACAAAATATTCAGACCATACCTATATAAACGAACAAAGCTACGGCAAGGTAACAAACTCAAAACAGACGCTCCACTATCTCACAATACCCGTAATGGCCATCTGCTATTTTGGTAACAGCGGCTTCTCGATAAAAGCCGGAGTGCAGGCGGGATATCTTCTGTCGGCAAAAGGAAGCAACGACTACGAAAACGGAACTATTGAAAACGGCCAATATATACCTGACGCGGAACAATCAGGAGAGGCAAGCAACACCACAACCGGAATATTCAAACGCTTCGACATCGGCATCCCTGTAGGAGTTGCCTACGAATACAACAATATCAGCATCGACCTGAGATACTTGTTCGGCCTGAAAAACCCATATAAATATTACGATGATAACATACGCAACCGCAGTTTCTCGCTGACAGTAGGCTATGGTTTCACTTTATAATACAGAAAAAGTGCAGCTAAACAAATAAAATCATCACACAGCGCACAACTGCTTTAATGCAATAAATACGCAAAATAAAACATGCATAAAGGTGTATTCTGCACAATTATGCATGTTTTATTCGTTTTTATAAGCTAATTTCCAAAAATAAGTTAAAAAGAATACTTTTATCACGTAATGAATCTTTTATTTTAAAACTTTTGCGTACCTTTGCATCGCAAAAAAGAACAACGATGGTGCCATAGCTCAGTTGGTAGAGCAAAGGACTGAAAATCCTTGTGTCCCCGGTTCGATTCCTGGTGGTACCACTCTCAACAAACAGAATCCTGATTTCATTTCGAAATCAGGATTTTTTGTTTTCCCCAGACACGTAAAAACGGCAAAATATGGGGCAGTAGAAAATTGGTGGGGTTTTGTTTTCCAAATCAATAAAAATTCCGAACTTTGCTTTATGGAAAGAAATTAATTGGAAACTCTTGCCCGTATCGTGATACCTTCAGAAATACTAGATTATTTTGAGATAGTAAATGCAGAACAGACTTCAAGCGATATTCACATTCATCTTAATGAACTAATGAATTCGAGAAGAATATTCTCGAAGAACACTGTCAAAGAGGCTGCAAGGTTAAGTATGTCAAGATGATACAACAAGGTAGAGGCAGCCGGAATGAAATAGTCCAACATTATTGCAGCTACGTTCTATAAACATTATAATGAAATTCTGAACTTCTACAATAATCGCTCACCTAACGCTGCTGCGGAATCATTCAATGCCCAAATTGAACCCTTCAAGACAAATTTGCACAGAGTTACAGACAAAAGATTCTTTCTTTTCAAAATTGCGATGTTGTATGAATATCCCCACTAATTTTCTACTGCCTAGAAATTTAATGTGGACTTTTGTTGGAATTTCATAGAAATTCTGACCTTTGCTCTATGGAAACGAAATAATTGGAATTGTTAGCCTGCCTAGTGCTGCCTTCAGAAATACTGGATTATTTTAGTATAGTAAGTGTTGAAGAATCTTCGAGTGAGATTCATATTCACCTTGATGAATTAATGAATTCTGAATTATTACTCTTTAGAATCGCAGCTCTACGGATACCCCCATTAAATTTCTACTGCCCCCAAAATATTACCATTCTCCGTTATGAAAACCTAACTTTTCAGGTGGAAATACGGAAAACAAAAGTCAACAGTAAGCTGATATGTGCATTTGAATTTTGATTGCAAAAAAACTATTTATCGGTATCAAGTTCCACAGAAAAGAAATAATCCGTAAGCTTCTTATTAGGATGAACTGCAGACCATCTACCACAAGGAGTTTCCTTTGGAGCGAATCACCATAGTCCGTGATATTTATATTTTTGCCGACTTTACCGGCTTGGTCTGTTCAATGGGGCTGCAACAACTTTACTAACAGCAAAAAGAAGTATATACAAACAGGGGATATTACAACCGTTTACCACAGAACAACGTATTCCGTTAAAAGAGGAGTATCATGTAGTCTATAATCTAGAAATGATATTTGCGCTTGCCTTTCACATTAACACCTATCCAGCCAAACAATTACGCGAGTATATAATAAACAGACTGTTCCAATCTGAAATGTCAATGGTTATCTGCATGGTTAATGGTAATCATAAACCATATTTAAAATGCTGACAAATATTAATTTCACTGTTTCATGCGGATTATTACTCCTAAAACTGTATCTTTGCAGTATTGTATAATATGATAATTTTCTAATTATAAAAATATGGAAGATATAGAAAAGCAAAATAAAGAAAAGCAACGCTGGAAAGAACTTCTAATAGATAAAACATTCAGAGATAAATCTGCAAAACATGATTTTGATGGAAGAAACCCATTTGAAGGGGACTATGGGAGATTGATATCTAGTTCTCCAATACGAAGACTCCAAGATAAGACCCAAGTTTTTCCTTTAGAACAGAGCGATTTTATAAGAACTCGATTAACTCATTCACTTGAAGTTTCATACATAGCAAGTTCTATTGGTTTAAGTATTGAAAAATTTTTATTAGAAAAACAATATATTGAAGATTCACACAAAGGGTATATAAGTTCCCTATTAAGAGTTGGAGGTTTAATTCATGATTTAGGTAATCCCCCTTTTGGACATTTCGGAGAAGAAGCAATTAGAAATTATTTTAAAGATTTTTTTAAACAAAAAGAAAATACAAAAGGACTAACGGAACAAGAACAAAAAGATTTTTTGAATTTTGATGGAAATGTTCAAACATTTAGAATATTAAGAAAGCTACATTTCTTTAAAGATGAATATAGTTTTAATTTAACATATCCATCATTAGCATGTATTATAAAATATCCATTTTCATCTATCGATGGTAATAAAGGAAAAGAAGCAAAGCATGTTGCTTTCAAAAAATTTGGTTTTTTTTCATCTGAAAGAAAAGATTTTCAAGAAATCTCTGAAGAGTTAAAATTAAAAGACAAAAGGCATCCAGTAACCTATTTGCTAGAAGCGGCTGATGATATAGCTTTTAGTGCTGCTGATATTGAAGATGGAGCAAAGTTAGGACTTATTGATTTTGATATAATTAGGTATGTATTTGAAAAAAATCTTACTACAAATAAAGATTTATTGGATGAGTTAGATTCATTATATAAGAAATTTCAATCATTCCAAAGTGAGAAATTATTTCTAACTGTACAAAATTTCAGAGTTCTTACACAAGCACGTATGATTGGAGCTGTAATAAAAACTTTCCAAGATAATTATGATGAGATAATGACTGGCAACTTTCCTAATGAATTAATATTGGATTCGCAGGCTTCTGATATTAGGAGATCATATAAAGAACTACAACTAATAATTTTCGATAATAAAAAAATAATGAAAACCGAAATTGCTGGTTGGGAAGCTCTCTATGGTTTATTGGATATTTTCATTCCTGCTTCCAGATCTGAAAATTTTCAAGCTGAAGGTAACAATAAAGAATCTAGATTATATAAAATAATATCATCTAGTTTTAGATTTATCTATGAAAATTATAATAAAGACGAAGATGTTTGCGCTCAATATAAAAAATATCAACTTATTATAGACTATATAGCAGGAATGACAGACTCATATGCTCTTGAATTGTATCAAAAATTAAAGGGAATCAAAATATGACACTAAAACCTATTTTAGATTACAATCTATTTAAACTGAATTTCAAAAAGGAGTTTTATTCCTTCCTAGATGCATACCCTCAATTTAAGTTTTTTCTTTATGAAACACTTATAGAGGGAACAGCCTATATTGTAGGTGGTTATTTAAGAGATATTATTAATAAAAAAAAATCAAGAGATTTAGATATTATATTCGACTTACCCTTAAATCGATTAATCTCAATATTAGTAAACTCAGGAATGAAATATAAGATAAATAGATTGGGAGGAGCTAAAATAGATTTATATGATTTTCAAGTTGATATATGGTGTTTTGAAAATAATTGGAGTTTTAAAAATAAATTAGTCAAACTTAATGAGCATTACATAGTTGAAAATATTGCAGAGGGATGCTTCTATAATTTTGATTCAATAGTTATAAATATAAACAAACTCGAATTATGTTCTAAATATTACAATGATTGTGTAAATAAAATGGAATTAGATATTATTCAAAAGAATGATAATTATAAGAAACTAAACCCTACTATTGAAGCTAACATATTACGTGCAATATTTCTTCATGTAAAATACAAATTGGACTACTCCTTAAATTGCAAGAATTATTTACAACTTAGACTTTTTTATTTAAAAGATCTCTATGAGGATTTTGAATATCATGTTATTAACATAAAGAGAAAATACAAAAAATATGATAATGAGCTAAGCGATAAAGTTTTGATTAAAAACATAAGGATTTTAATGGATGAGAAATCTCAACCAAGATTATTCTTATAATAAATCAAAAATATCAATATTTATTTGCCAAATTTCTATATATGAACATAAAGAATGGCTCCACTTTTCGTGGAACAAAGAATGTGTTGGCGAAGAACTAAACAAAGTGCACAAGGCTGCAGGCTATCTGACGGGGCATCTTAGCGTAATAGGCTTTGACAACAAGATATGTGCCGTAGTGGGTAGTATTTCACAGAGTATGTCTGTAGCATGCCTGCCTTAGAAGTGAAGATGCAAAATTAATAGACAATTTTATATCTCATATCAAAATCATTATTTTTTATTTATCTAGACGATGACATGTGTTTTGCAGATGAACAAACTTCCATAAACATGCCTTACTTACATTGATCGTCGAAAAGTATCAGGGATTTGCCATAATGGCGACTCCTTTTTCTGGCAGGCAGGTTTCTCAGATATGAAAACCTGATACTGCTTATCAGACACACTTTTTGAAACAGTATCACAGTATTTGAGACTTGCTTACAGCAATCTCACGTCAATTAAACTTGCGGGTATTTAATGTTTTCTGTATAATGAGACATTTAAGCTTCATGCGGAAAACGAAGCAAAAAATTCGTATTAAACCAACACATTTTCAAATGTAATAATTATTCTTTCAAAATAAAATTATCATATAACTTTTCTATCACACTATATTTTTTCGTATATTTGCACCAATCCGAAAATATTCGGTAAATTTTAAATAGATATATCATAGCTCAATCGCCTCTGAATCACCACCTCGGATATGAACGAGCTATTGTAACACACGTTGAGGAGTCCGTTTTCGACGCAGACTTCTCGCTTAGTGTGTTGTGGCTTGTGGTGAGCCAAGAGGCGTAGGCGATTGTCTGCGTCTTATTGTTAATCGTATGACATTGCCGTATAGAAATATTCAAACATAAGTTTAACAATATGGAAGATCAAGAAGACAAATTGTATTGCCCTAATTGTGGCAGTTCTCAATTAGTAGCTAACAAAAAAGGATTTGGAGCAGGAAAGGCTTTAACTGGAGCAGTTCTTACTGGAGGCATTGGATTACTGGCAGGATTTATTGGAAGTGGAAAGGTAAAAGTTACTTGTTTAAAGTGTGGATGCAAATGGAATCCAGGGGAACTGTTAACAAAAGAACAAAAAGACGAGAAAGAAAATTATGTCAAAGAAAAAATAGCAAAAGAACAATATGAGGATAATTCAAACGGAAAATTATCTTCTATAATAACATGGATAATAATTATTGTATTTTTTGCTATTATTATCTTATTTAGTAAATAATATTTATATAAAATTCTATTCATCTGCAGTTTTTTCAGATAAACATAAAGGCATTAATATTCAGGCACATTAATTATTGACCATCAAGACTTATTAATTGATAAAACTAAATTTTACGATTATAAGACATACCCATTTTATTTGTGGGTATCTATAAATTTAAATCTTTTCAAAGAAAACTCAATAGTTCTGATTTTTTATTGCTTAAAATAAATCCAACAAAACTGCAGATGAATTGCAACCACCTCTTCATCCACTACCCAGTAAATAATCATGACAAAATATTTTCTCAATCTAGAAAATTAAATTATAACGAAAGTTAAAACAGCAACCTTTACGCAATAGGTATATTAACTTATATTTACTTTTACCCCATAAAACTGAGCTGAAACAGGCGTTTTTTGATGCAAAAACGGTTACTTCTGATGCGAAAAGTGATGGGTAACGCATCGTAAATGGGCCACTTTTGAGTGATAAACGGCAGAGTAATGTTTTTTAACCATTGCTGTTTTAATTGCATTTTCACGTAAGCATCTGTAGGACAACGACTTAACAGAAATGGGCAAAATATGGCGATTTTCAAGACAAAAAGTGGATTGAGGACGGGCATCGCCATTCTGAGAGCGTCAAACGGACGGGAAATGTCATAAATGTTTACAAACTCCGTTTGCTTTATTTATCAAAAACACCAAACGCAGAACATGACAGGAAATGTATTTTTCAACGTTACAAAGCCACAATATTTCATTAAGCTAATGACGGTTTTATCTATTTCTATTCATGCTTTCGGTCGTCTTTTTGTTTCATTTTGTCGCCGTCTTATGTCTCACGTTGTTTGTTCCATATATCACATATTATCTACTAAACTTCTGTTTGCTTTCATTTTTGAGTTAATTTTAATTAAAGTATTTCATTTTGCAACCATACATAACGATTCTTTTACTATATTTATAATCTAAACATTTCATCAGGCCAACTTTCGTAAGGTTAAAGGGGGATCAGCCTTGCGGGCGTTCAGGCGTTATTTTCAAGTGAGCCCCAACATTATTATTATGAGGAAGATATCTACGTTTTTACTTTTCCTTATGCTGTCGGTTGTTTCTGCACATGCAGACGCCAATCTATACAACAGCATTTGAGACGGTTGACGAGTTCAACGCATGGACCGTGGTTGATGCCAACAGCGACGGCGCCACATGGCTCTTCAACGAAGAAGGCACCCCGTCGAAAGTGGCTTATAAGTACGACTACTTCAACAACGGCGACGACTGGCTGATTTCGCCTGCCATAACGCCAAGCGAGACCGGCACGCTGATAGTGAAATACACATTCAGCGGAAGCATGTATGGCGAGAGCATGGAGGTGTACTCGGGCAAGGGCGGCACCGTGGAAGACATGACCAGCAAGGAGGCTACATACGACAATATAAAGAAAGACGAGCAGTCGGGCTATTTTCTCGTTGACGCCAAGGCCGGCGAGCCGTTCCACATAGCGTTCCGCGCCACATCTACGGCTTACAAGGACTATCTTTATCTCTGCTCAGTTACGGTTGAGCCGATTGCCAACCCGACAGACATAAAAGTTGCAGAGATACTGAGTCCTGTCACGGGCTACGGCCTCGGACAGGAGACTGTAAAGGTGGCGATAAAGAACAGCGGACGCACTAACCTGAGCGGGTTTGACGTAGCGTTTGCAGTTGACGGCAAGGAGATTGCCAACGAGACTGTGAGCGAGCCGCTCGCAGCCGGCGAGACACTTGAATATACGTTCAAGACCAAAGCCGACCTCTCTGCCCCGCTGACCACATACGAAATAAAGGCATGGGCCACTCATCCCGACGACTTCGACCACACGAACGACACATGCTACACATCGGTAAGGCACAAAGCACCGATGAATGCTCCTTACACAATGGGCTTCGAGGCTTCGGAGAACACACAGGACTTCACCTTCTACAACCTCAACAACGACGAGGGCACATGGGACGTAAGCATCGAATCAGGTTTCTTCAACATGGCGCACACAGGCAACGGCTGTCTGGCTTACGGCTATGACTCAAACAACAGCGGCGACGACTGGGCCATGCTCGACCCGATAAACGTTGAACCGGGCTATTACGTGCTGAAGTTCTGGTATTCAAACCTCGACTCTTATCCCGAAAAGATGGCCGTATACTGGGGCAACGAGGCCAAGCCTGAGGCCATGACCAACAAGATTGTGGAGTTCAACCCGATTCTGAACAACAAATACGAGGAGTCTGTCAACGTTGTTCATTTCGACAAGGCGCAGACCATCTATTTAGGCTTCTATGCGTTCAGCGACAAGAACCAGAACCTCATTCTCGTTGACGACGTTTCGTTCGAGAAGGTTGAAAGCAACCTCAACGACCTTGCCGTTTCCGACCTGCAGAGTCCTTACGACTTCGTGCGCGAGAGCAACCTCAAGGACGTGATATTCAACCTGGCCAACAGCGGCGTGACTGACCTCGACGCCAAAGTAACAGTTAGCATCGACGACGTGGCCGTTAAAGACAGCACCATCGCCATGAAGGCTCAGAGCGCCACAACCGTTACGTTCAGCGGCCTGCTGGCAGATCTGAGCGACGGCAGCCACAAGCTGAAGGTGGAAGTTGCGAACGACAACGACGAGAACGCCGACAACAACATGCTGACAAAAGACTTCACCGCGGTAAGCAAGCCAGTGAAATTCTGGGACTTTGAGGACGGCAAACTTCCATCTGACTTCACATTCCGCGCCGAAGACAACGGCACCGTAGACCCGTCAGCCGGCGACGAGTTTAACGCAGACGGATGGGGTCTGTTCAACATCGTAGAGCATAACGTGTTCGGCGAATATATGCTGGCAGGAACATCATGGCTCGAAGGCACCGACCAGGCTGACCGCTGGCTCATAATGCCGAAGGTAAGCATCAAAGGCAAAGACAGCTATCTCGTGTGGGACGCAAACTCTTTCAATCAGCAGTTCCTTGAGGACTATCAGATAATGGTGTCTGCCACTGAAGACAACAGCGCAGCATACACAGAAGTGCTCAACGTTGAGGGCGAGACAGCAGAACCGAAGACACGCGGAATAAGTCTGGCCGACTATGACGGCAAGGACATCTATATAGCAATACGCCTCAGAACCAAAGGCGGCGACTGTCTGCTGCTCGACAACATAGGCATATACACCGGCTCTACAGGAACAGGCGTAACATCCGTTACCAGCGAGGGCGAAGGCATAATGATATCGGGCAACGAACTGCGGGCCGCCGAAGGCACAAAGAGCATAGCTATCAACGACACGGCAGGCCGCACCACACTGACTGTCGAAGGCAACGTTGTCAGCCTGTCATCGCTTCCAGCAGGAATATACATTGCCACTGTAAAATCTGCCGACGGCAACGTCAGGGGATATAAGTTTGTGAAGAAGTAAAGACGCCGCATCATGGCAGACCATATTACGGCCGGGGGAAATTTTCTCCGGCCGTTCTTATTTTTATAAACACAAGCCGGCATCGGCAGACGAGCATGGGAAAGACCTATCACAACAGGCTTTCAACATAGGAACGACGGATCTATGATAACATCAAGCCCAAATCAACCGATTGAAGTTAAGACAATGCAATCCGCAAGCTTCTGCCGACATCGGCAGCCCGGCTTCAATCCTGCTTTTCAAAACAAATTTTAAAAAAAGTTCTTTTTTGATGTCACGTTTTTCCGCGTCATACGTTACATTTATGAAACAATGATGAAACCGGAAGAATTTAACCGCATAATAATACCCATGCGCGACGAGCTGAAAGGGCTGGCACGCAAGCTTACGGGAGACGACTACAGCGCTGAGGACCTGGTGCAGGAGGTGATGCTCAAGCTCTGGAGCATGCGGGCTACGCTCGACCGGTATGAGAACAAAAGGGCACTGGCCATGACCATGCTGCGCAACAAATACAGCGACCAGTGGCGCCACGACCGGCTGGAAGACGGAAAGGCCTCAGCAACAGGCCTGACAGCCGACGACTGGCACAGGGCCGAAGCCAAAGACGAGGCCGACCTGATAAGACTTATCGTTGAACATCTGCCCGAGCTGCAAAGACAGATTTTCAAGATGAAGGAGATTGAGGGCTACGAAAGCTCTGAGATAATGAAAATCACGGGATGCACGGCCGAAAGCCTACGGCAAAACCTGTCGAGGGCACGCCGCAAGATACGTGAGGACTTTATAAAACTTACGGCCATAAGGGCCAAGAGAAAAGATTTACTGACGCTTTGAACGATATTTATAGTGTGATGAAAAAGGAAGAATATATTAAGCAGCTGCTCGACAAATATCTCGACGGTGAGACCTCATCGGCTGAGGAAAGGGCTCTGCGCGGATATTTTACCAACAGGGACAACAACATTCCTGAGGAATGGATGCCATACAAGGCTTTGTTTGCCTACATTGACGAAGAACGGGCCGACGCCGTCGAGACTGCCCCAACAGCCGACAGCAGCCTCAACAAAGCAAGGAAGACCGGCCGTCACGGATGGATATACACGGCCATTACGGCAGCGGCAGCCA
>OGUM01000044.1_pt1 | contig 99909 bp, 88 predicted proteins | sample 1553631 | NCBI WGS metagenome assembly OGUM01 (sample SAMEA2580228, study PRJEB22360) | human gut metagenome | biome: human gut; feature: human-associated habitat; material: faeces | place: Denmark | collected 2008/2010 | reverse complement strand
GCGATTAGGGAACGGGGGTCAAGGGTATCTTTTTCCCGGCCGCTGATGATCTTGCTTGTTTGGTCAATTTGCTGCTTATTGCGCGTTGTTTGCCACAAGTTGCTTGAGCGCATTCAGATCGTTATCGTCGGGATGGGCTAGCGCTTTGTCGAAATTTTCGATCATTGCATCGATGTTGGGCATACGATCGGGCTGCTCTTTCATCTTCTCGTAGCGCTCTCGTACCGATTGGGGCATCTTGCCTTGGCACATGAATTCCCCGACAACGGTATTGCTTGTATCGAGGGATTCCTTGGTTTTATCCAGGATGCGCTTGAAATAGGCTTCGCTGCCTCCGAATCCTGCGGTTCCGAACAGGAATATTTTCTTGCTTCGTAGCGTTTTCAAGAGACTTAAGGCGTTGTCGTCGGCAATGCCTTTATTGGTCCAGAAACCTACGTAGACCATGTCCGACTCGGGTTCATTTGCCTCACAATCGCCAAAATAGTCGCAGTACGCTGTGGGCAATGCTTTGCGGATAGCCTCCGCAAGCAGCTTGGTGTTTCCGGTATTGCTGCTGAATAGAATTGAATAGCGTGATTGGGTCATAGTGTCCTGCTTTCTGCAGATAATGTTTGGCGAACATTGTAATCCCGTGATTGTTTCGTCGAAGGCGCGACTACAGCATTCCTTATAACTCGGTACAAATTTGCCCAACCCGCCGTTTGTGGATTAAAACCGACATATGTCGAAAATAGGATTGACAGGTACAACTGCCTATCTAGACTAAATAGCGACATATGTCAGAAAAGGAAGTGCTATGGCGGGACGAAAAGGAAGAACTCGGTTCGTGGGCATCGTGCCCGAATTCGTTGGATTCGTGCCTGATGGTATTCCCACAGGGGATACCGTGGAGCTTGCCTATGACGAACTTGAGGTAATACGACTTCTCGATTTAGAGAAAATGAGCCAGGAAGAAGCGGCGGCTCATATGGGTGTTTCGCGAACCACGGTAACGGGTATATACGAACGGGCTCGTTCGAAAGTTGCTGACAGTTTGGTGAACGGTAAGCGGCTGTGCATTGAAGGCGGTAACGTTGCGTTTCCTCCATGCGGTAGCGCCGATTTTAAATGTGCAAGCAATCCCAAGAAGAAGGAGGCTCTTATGCGGGTTGCGGTAGCGTATGAAAATGGCGAAATATTTCAACATTTTGGAAGGACTCAGGCATTCAAACTGTATGACATTGACAACGGCCGGGTCGTGGCAATGCAGGTAGTCGATACTCAAGGTTCTGGCCATGGGGCTTTGGCGGGCTTCCTTAAGGGAAATGATGTCGATGTTCTTCTGTGCGGCGGTATTGGTGGCGGCGCCCAAAGTGCGCTTGCAGCTCAAGGCATCGAACTGTATGGTGGACTGTCTGGATTGGCAGACGATGCCGTATCGTGCCTGCTGGCTGGTATTCTTGAAAAGAGCACCATGCCAGCTTGCGATCGTCATGGGCATAGCCACGGGGAATGCCATCATGGTCACCAACATGCGCATGGGAAATGTCTGGGTCACGCACAGGTTCATGGTGAATGTCGGGGGCATGGCCACGAACATGGTGCATGTTGCCATGGCGGCCACAGCAATTAATGCTCTTGCTCTAAGGAATGTGGGGCTGGCTGACGGAAACGTCGCCAGCCTTATTTGTTTCCAGCATAGATAAGCTGATCGTCCACCTGGTTGGGAAGTTGGTAAGCTTATGCGAGGAAACAAAGTTCAGGTAGTGCAGGCCTGTGTGTTTCGACTCAGCGGGTATAAGCGATGTTGCGTTTGAGCAGGAGCGCAATAGTGGATTCGCACTGCCGAACTTGAATAGGAGCCATACGGCGAAAACGCTGCGATATATCGGATAAAGGCGAAAGACTATGGATGGGGACAGTCAAATGGATGCTGAACAGACGCCAACCAGCATAAAAGTTAGGGGAGCTCGGGTTCATAACCTGAAAAATGTTGATGTCGATATTCCTTTGGGCGGCATCGTTGGCATTGCGGGTGTATCCGGATCGGGAAAGAGCTCGCTGGCGCTGGGGGTTCTGTACGCTGAAGGTTCACGGCGCTATCTCGAATCGCTTTCCACGTACACCAGAAGAAGGATGACGCAGGCAGCTCGAGCTGATGTTGATGAGGTTCTCTATGTGCCGGCGGCGTTGGCTTTGCATCAAAGGCCTTCAGTTCCCGGTATTCGTTCCACCTTCGGCACAGGAACGGAACTGTTGAACAGTTTGAGGCTGATGTTCTCGCGCCTTTCCAGCCATCGTTGTCCCAACGGTCACTATGTAGAGCCCAGTATTAATGTTGCGGCAATGGATGGTGAACTGGTGTGTCCGGAATGCGGCGAGCATTTTTTCGCGCCGGGAGCAGAGGACCTTGCCTTCAATTCCGCGGGAGCTTGCAAGCATTGTGGAGGAACGGGAATGGTTCGAACCGTCGATCGATCGACGCTTATCCCCGATAAGAGCAAAACCATAGACGAAGGCGCTGTTGCGCCTTGGAATTCCCTTATGTGGTCGCTGATGACTGATGTCTGTCGGGAAATGGGCGTACGTACCGATATTCCTTTTTGCGAGCTTTCCGATAGGGAGAAGGAAATCGTTTATGACGGCCCGATGGAAAAACGTCATATCTTTTACGTCCCGAAAAATAAAGACAGCGCTTCGGCCGGCGAGCTGAACATGACTTATTACAGCGCAACTGCAACAGTGCTCAACGCCCTCAATAAGGTCAAGGACGACAAGGGCATGAAGCGCGTTGAGAAGTTTTTGAAAGAAGAGATATGTCCAGAATGCCGCGGTACAAGGCTTTCCGAAGAAGCTCGAGCACCACGATTGATGGGCATATCGTTAGCGGATGCCTGCCGAATGACATTGAAGGATTCCATAGCGTGGGTCAAGCGCGTGCCTGATGCCCTGCCGAACGAAATGCGCGCTATGGCTCAGAGTATCTGCGAGTCGTATGAGGAAGTTGCTGCTCGGCTAATGGAGTTAGGTCTTGGATACCTAACGCTCGATAGGGCTTCGTCCACGCTTTCTACAGGCGAACGTCAGCGCATGCAGTTGGCACGAGCAGTGCGCAATCGTACGACGGGCGTGCTGTATGTTCTTGACGAGCCCTCTATCGGATTACATCCTGCGAATATTGTCGGATTGAACGGCGTAATGCACGATCTTGTGCGGGACGGAAACTCCGTTTTGCTCGTAGACCATGACACTCAGATTCTCAAGGAATCGGACTGGCTTATCGAAATGGGTCCGGGTGCAGGCGCCGAAGGCGGAACGGTTATTGCCCAAGGCACCGTGAGGGGTGTCGAAGGCAACCCGAATTCTGTGATAGGACCCTACCTATCTGGTGCGGCAGCGGTTGATGAATGCTTAAAACGGACTGCCGCTGATTCAGAAGACCTTATTCGCATGGAAACTGGTTCGATCCATACCGTAAAACCGCTTTCGGTGCGCATACCCAAGCATCAGTTAACGGTAATTACGGGGGTTTCTGGTTCGGGCAAAACCACCATGGTGCTGGAGAGCCTTATTCCTGGCCTGGAGGCGCTTTGTTACGGTAAACCCATGCCAAGCCATGTTTCTTCCATCCAGGCGGAAGGCATCAGTCATGTGAAGCTGATCGACGCAACGCCCATCGGTGCTAACGTGCGTTCAACCGTTGCCACCTATGCCAATGTGCATGATGCATTGCGAAGGACGTATGCAAGAACGGCAGATGCTAAGGAGCTCGGTCTCAAAGCGGGCGATTTTTCCTACAACACAGGAAGCCTCAGGTGTCCCGTTTGCGATGGCACTGGAACCATATCGCTTGATGTTCAATTTCTTCCAGATGTTGATATTCCTTGTCCGGAATGTCGTGGGTCAAGATATCGAAAACAGGCAAATCAAGTTCGTTACAAAAACAAGCAGGGCGAGGAGCGTTCTTTGCCCGAGCTTATGAATATGGATGTAAACGAGGCGGTAGTCTTTTGCCAGAACCTCAATTCCGTACGGCCGAAACTTGAAACTCTTCGAGATTTGGGGCTGGGATATCTTACGCTTGGCGAAGAGACTCCCTCGCTATCTGGTGGTGAAGCACAGCGGCTAAAACTGGCAAGTGAAATGGGCAGGGAACAGGCCGATTCGGTTTTCGTATTCGATGAGCCTACTATTGGCCTTCACCCTAGGGATGTCGAAACGTTGCTGCAGGTGTTCGATGCGCTGATTGCCAAGGGGGCAACGGTTGTCGTGATTGAGCATGACCTTGATGTCATTCGTTCCGCTGATTGCATTATTGACATGGGTCCTGGCGGCGGTGAAGAGGGCGGCAGAATTGTTGTCTGCGGTACACAAGAGGCTGTACGAAAGTGCCCTGAAAGTGTTACGGGGAAGTTCATTTAGATGAAATGGTGGCGGGAATCGATAGCTGCTTCAAAAGTAGTTCTGGTCGGTTGAGCAGATTTAAAACCATCAAGGCGTGCAACGAACGCATCTGTTTGGCAGGTGCAAGTGCTGGTCTTGGCAGATGAGATCGGTGAACACTCCAAAATGATGGCTCTGTTCTATGGTCGTAAAGATTGAACAGCGGTGTAGGAATTCTACGATCAAGCTTTCAAATGTAACAATTGGGTGATATTTTTTTCCCATTACTATCCTTTTGGAAGGGGGATGTGAGTGGTCGAAGAAAAACAGGAGAATCCGCTGCACGCAAAGGAAGAGGGGCGTGCAGAAGGTTCTTCGGAAGAAACCACTGGTAATGGCAGGTCGTTGGGCGTTTTCTCGTTCGAGGGCGATATTCCACTTACGCAGGCGGTTCCATTGGGCCTGCAGCATGTGCTGGCCATGTTTGTGGGCAACTTAACACCGCTGCTCATCGTGACGGGCGTTTGCGGTTTGGCCACCGCCGAATTCGCGGAAATTCAGTTGGCGCTGCTGCAGAACGCCATGCTGATTGCTGGCGTGGTAACGTTGGTTCAGCTGTTCGGCATCGGCCCTGTGGGCGGCAGAGTACCTATTATCATGGGCACGTCGTCCGGCTTCATCGGCGTGTTCAATTCCGTTGCCGCATCTATGGGCGGCGGTCTTGTTGCATATGGCGCCATCATGGGTGCTTCGCTCATCGGTGGTTTGTTCGAAGCTGTTCTGGGTTTCTTTTTAAAGCCGCTTCGCAGATTCTTCCCGTCTATCGTCACGGGTACCGTTGTGCTTTCCATTGGCTTGAGCCTTATTAGTGTTGGCGTTAATGCTTTTGGCGGCGGTAACAGCGCGGTTGACTTTGGTTCTCTTGAAAACCTGTGTTTGGCGCTGGTTGTTTTGATCGTCATCTTGGCGGTTAAGCATGCCACCACGGGTTTTGTGAGCGCTTCTTCGATTTTGGCCGGCATTATCGTGGGTTATATCGTTGCGGGCATTATGGGCTTGGTTCTGCCAACTACGGGTGTTACCGCCGAAGGTGTTGAGTACACCAAAGCTTGGGTTCTGAATTGGGATAAAGTGGCTGAAGCGTCCTGGTTTGCCGTTCCGGCTTTGATGCCCGTTGCTCCTGTGTTTGATATGCGAGCTATTGCTCCTGTGCTGGTTATGTTCATTGTCACGGCTGTTGAAACGGTTGGCGACATCTCGGGTGTAACCCAGGGTGGCATGGATCGCGAAGCAACCGACAAGGAGCTTTCCGGTGGCGTTGTTTGCGACGGCATCGGCTCAACGTTTGCCGCTTTGTTCGGTGTTTTGCCCAATACGTCTTTCAGTCAGAATGTTGGCCTGGTTGCCATGACTAAGATGGTTAATCGCAAAGCTTTGGCGTGCGGCGCCCTTTTCTTGATTCTGTGTGGCTTGTGCCCGAAGCTGGCGGCAGTGATTTCGATCATGCCTCAGTCAGTTCTTGGCGGCGCTGCTGTTATCATGTTCGCCTCTATTGTGGTAAGTGGTATTCAGCTTATTACGCGTGATCCGCTCACCTCTCGTAATCTAAGCATCGTTTCGGTTGCTCTTGGCTTGGGCTACGGCATTGGCGCTAATCCTGCCGTTCTGGCTGGTGCGCCCGAGATGGTAAGCCTTATCTTTGGTGGTTCCGGCATTGTTGCCGCAGCTGCGGTGGCCATCCTTTTGAATATCGTGCTCCCGAAGGATTCAGCTCTTCTTAAGAAAGATTCGGACAACTAGGCATTAGCTGTTCTGGTTCACTTTGCGCCCAGGTGGATAATTCATCCATCTGGGCTTTTTTTCGTGAAAAGCACGTTTGGTTTGGCGGAGAAGTTTCTACACGGGTGTATGTGGATGCCGTTCTGAGCGCGTGCCTGCTTGTTGTTGGGTGGGTATTTCTTAGAGTGTGTGGCCCTCGGTTGAGACCTGTCTTTGGTCGTGTCCAATTAGCGAGCGCAACTAAGTAAGACGGGGTTATTGTCCTGGTGCAATTTTGCGCCCGTTAGGGGCCTAGGTGCTTCTGCAAAAGGATCAGATCTGCAGGCGTATCAACATCGAAGAGTTCCCATCTGCTTGAAACCTCGATGCATCTCACTAACTCTTTGTGCTGTTTGGCGACATAGCCGCCGCCTTTGCCGGATGGGAGCGTTCGCAGTTCGTCGAATGTCCAGGAGGGGAATAGCACGGGGGCGCTTGGCGCGCCTTCGAAACTAGCGCGCCATATGTATTCAGGGGTGTTTTCTGCGGCGCATAAAAGGGCGGTAATAGAGCTTGGGCTGATAAGCGGTTGGTCTGCCTGGAAAAAGGTAACGGTGTCGCATTTGCCTATGGCGTCCATGCCCAAACGGACCGTATCATTCCGATGCGGCTTCTTGTGCAGTGCCACTGCAACATCTAGTTCGTGGCACAGCTTGGTCACATCGTTATGGCGAGTAACCACCACACGTTGTTCGAAGCGGCTTTCAGTTGCCTGAATTACGTATTGAATAAGCGGTATGCCGTTTAGCTTGGCCATGAGCTTATTGCCCCCAAATCGAGTGCCCATACCCGATGCCATGATGATGCATCCGTGCTTCATTGTTGTTTGCTTGGCAAGGTATGGCATAGCGATAGTTCCCTTTGCGAATTCGGTGGTTGGATTTGCCCTCTAAGCGGATAGCTATCGGTTCAAAGTATAATAAGAATATCTATGTAAAGTTCTAGTGATGGGGTGAGTATCATCATCACCTTTCAGAAATACGTACGTCCACAGAGCCTGGAAGAGGCCTGGGAGTTGAACCAGAAAAAGCGCCATCGCATCGTTGCTGGCATGATGTGGTTGAAAATGGGCAAGCATTCCTTTGGTACTGCTATCGACTTGTGCGATTTGGGCTTGGACGAAATAGAGGAAACCGAAAACGAGTTCCGCATTGGCGCTATGGTTACTTTGCGGCAAATGGAAAAGCACCCTGGTCTAGCCGCTTATTCTTGCGGTGCGGTTGAAGCTGCGTTCAAGGATATTGTGGGCGTGCAGTTCCGCAATGGCGCCACATTGGGCGGAAGCTTATGGCGCCGCATGGGTTTTTCTGACATTGTTACTGTGTTTATGGCCATGGACGGCTATGTTGAGCTTTTCGAGGGCGGCATAGTCCCCTTGGAAGAATTCGTGGGCATGAAGTACGACAAGGATCTTCTGGTGCGTCTCATTGTGAAAAAGCAGCCTGGCGCATTTGCCTATCAGGCGGTACGTAAACAGCGCACTGATTTGACTTCGCTGAACTGCGCTGCATCAAAGTTGGGCGATGAATATCGCGTGGTAGTGGGGTCGCGTCCTGCGCGCGCCATGATTCTTCGCGACGATCAGGGCATCTTGGCTAACGGTATTACGGAAGAAAGTGCTGCCTCTTTTGCTGAGTATGCTGCGAACACCGTTCCTGTGTCGGGAAACATGTGGGGTAGCGCCGAGTATCGTAAGGCGTTGGTCCCAGTGCTTACACGCCGCACCCTAATGGCTTTGGGGGAGGTGTTGTAATGGAAATCAAAATCAAACTGAATGGAAAGATGGTTTCCGACGATATCCCAGCTGATATGCTTTTGATTGATTTCGTCCGTGCTCATGACTGTTTCAGCGTTAAGCGTGGGTGCGAAACGTCGAGCTGCGGTTTGTGCACGGTGCTGCTTGACGACCAGCCTGTTTTGTCTTGCTCAATGCTGGCCGCTCGTGCGGATGGCCATAGTGTGTATACCTTGGAGGGATTGCAGGAAGAGGCTTCTGAGTTTGTGGGTTACATTGCCGACCAAGGCGCCGAGCAGTGTGGCTTTTGCAACCCTGGCTTTGTGATGAACACCATTGCTTTGCTTCGCGAAAACCCCGATCCCACGGATGAGGAAATCCTGGCATACCTTAGCGGAAATCTGTGTCGTTGCTCGGGTTACGTGGGCCAGCAACGCGGTATTCGCAACTTCTTGAACAGCAGGAAATCGCAGGAGGCTGAACGTGAATAGACCCGAATACCAATCTGTGGGCAAGTCCGTTCGAAAAAAGGACTCGCTGCAGTTGTTGCTGGGCAAGCCTGTTTACACCGACGATATTGCCCCCGATGCGTTGGTGGTGAAACTGCTTCGAAGCCCTCACGCCAATGCCATTGTTGAAACCATCGATGTCTCAAAGGCCAAGAAGCTTCCTGGTGTTGTGGATGTGTACACGTGGGAAGACGTGCCTAACGAGCGTTTTTCAAACGCGGGTCAAACGTACCCTGAAACCAGCCCGTATGACCGTCTGATTATCGACCGTCATGTGCGGTTTGTGGGTGACGTGGTTGCTATCGTTGCCGCCGAAACTGAAGAAGCCGCCGAAAAGGCCCTTGGGCGCATTAAGGTTACGTATAACGTGCTGGAACCGGTGTTGGATTTCCGCGCAGCCAAAGACAACCCAGTATTGGTGCACCCCGAAGACAACTGGCATATGCTGTGCGACCTGGGTGGAGACAACGCTCGCAACTTGGTAGGTGGCACCGCCGATGCCGATGGCGACGTGGAGGCGGTACTTGCAGATTGCGATATTGTGCTGGAGCGTACCTACCATACGAAAGCCTACAACCAGGCCATGATGGAAACGTTCCGTACTTTTACTCAGCTTGATCGCTATGGCCGTTTGCATGTTATTTCCTCTACGCAGATCGTATTTCATGTGCGTCGCATTCTGTCCAACGCATTGGGCATTCCGAAAAGCCGCATTCGCGTAGAAAAGCCGCGTATCGGTGGCGGCTTTGGCGCAAAGCAGACTGCGGTTTGTGAGGTGTATCCTGCGTTTGTCACCATGAAAACCGGACGCCCTGCAATGTGTATTTTTTCGCGCAAGGAAGCGCAGACCTGTGGCTCTCCGCGCCACGAAATGGAAATCTCTGTGCGTTTGGGCGCCAACAACGATGGGCGCATTCGCGCTTTAGCTGTTAACACGCTTTCTAATTCAGGTGCGTATGGCGAACATGGCTGGGCCACGGTTGGCTTAACCGGTCACAAATCCATTCCGCTGTATACGGGGTCGCTCGAAGCCTTCAAGTTCACCGCTGATGTGGTGTACACGAATATGCAGCCTTCTGGTGCATATCGTGGCTTTGGCGCGACGCAGGGTCAGTTCGCTGTTGAAACCACGGTGAACGAACTTGCTGAAAAGCTGGGCATAGATCCTATCGCCATTCGCGAGCAGAACATGGTGCGTGAGGGCATGGCCATGCCTGCTTACTATGGCGAGGTTACTAATTCCTGCGCGCTCGATCGCTGCATGGAGCGTTGCGCTGAATTGTTTGATTGGAAAGCAAAGTACCCAGTACGTGAAATGGGTAATGGCAAAGTGCGCGCTGCTGGCGTAGGCATGTCCATGCAGGGTTCTGGCATTTCCGGCATCGATGTCGGTTCTGTTACCGTCAAGCTGAACGATGACGGTTCGTTCATGATGCTTATTGGTGCTGCTGATATGGGCACGGGCTGTGACACCATTCTTGCCCAGATGGTCGCTGAGCATATGGAGTGCTCCGTTGAAAATGTTTCCGTATTCGGTGCCGATACCGATGCTTCCCCGTACGATTCCGGTTCGTATGCTTCTTCTACCACCTACGTTACGGGTATGGCCGTTGAAAAGGCATGCACTCAGCTAAAGGAAAAGCTGTGCACGATTGCCGCCGACATTCTCGAATGCGAGCCCGAGGAGCTGCGGTTTGAAGGCGGGTGCGTATTGCAGGAAGGCACAGGCAAGAAGGTTTCCTTGCAAGAGATTGCTGTTAAGAGCCAGTGCAGCAACCGCGAGGCTCCCGAGGCTACCGCTATGCACTCTTCGCCCGTTTCCCCGCCGCCGTTTATGGTGGGCATGGCAGAAATCGAGCTGGATCGTGAAACCGGCGTGGTAGAAGTGCTTAACTATGCCGCTGTGGTTGATTGCGGTATTCCCATCAACCCTGCCTTGGCGCGTGTCCAGGTTGAAGGTGGCATTGTTCAGGGTATCGGCCATACGCTTATGGAAGACGTAACCCGGACCGCAACAGGTAGAATTCGCGAATCGAGTTTGTTCACGTATCGTTTGCCTACCCGTTTGGATACGGGGCGCATCAACGTGGAATTCGAGAATTCGTATGAGCCTACCGGGCCGTTCGGCGCGAAATCTATTGGTGAAATCGTCATCAATACCCCCGCACCTGCGATCACTCAAGCGATTTATCGAGCAACAGGCGTTTGGCATCGCGAGTTACCGATTTTGCCGGAACATATCCTGCTTGCGAAACCGGAGGAATAACCATCCTTTGCGACTATTTGCATATCCAACCTGGCCTTACAGCCATAATCGGTGGCGGTGGTAAAACAACGCTTTTGCGCGTGCTTGCTAATGAGCTGTCTGCGCAAGCCCGTGTAATTGTTGCTACCAGCACAAAGATGATGACGCCGGAGTGGTGTCCGGCTTTGATCGATCCTTCTCTCGGTGAAGTGCAAGAGGCTCTTTCAGGCAGCCCTGTGGTATGTGTTGGATCAATCCAAGAGGAAACAGGAAAGATGACTCAATCTTCCTTGGCTTTTCCCGAGCTGCTAAGCTTGACCGACTATGTGCTGGTGGAAGCCGATGGCGCGAAAATGCTTTCCTTGAAGGCGCACGCTGAATATGAGCCGGTTATTCCCGAGTGCGCAAGCTCAGTGGTATGTGTGGCAGGTGTTGACGGTGTGGGTTTGCCTGTTTCGGAAATATGCCATCGCCCTGACCGCTATGCGGAACTAGCTGGAATTTCGGTAGAAAGCCAGGTAACGCCTGAAGCGGTTGCTGCAGTTTTGAATGCCGAGAGCCTTCATGACATACTGCTTATCAACAAGGTGGAGGACCCTGTCCAATGGCGGTTGGCCGAGCGTATTGCCTTGCGGTGTAAAACGCCTGTAGTTGCAGGAAGTCTTAAGAACGGTGAGTTCCGGTGCTTGCGATAATCCGTGGAGCTGGTGATATCGCTACCGCTATCGCCCTTCGGCTGTGGAAGTGCGGCATTTCGGTTGTTATGACCGAAATTGAGCAGCCGCTTACCGTACGTCGTACCGTCGCTTTTAGTGAAGCGGTGCGTTTGGGGCAAATGCAGGTGGAGGGTGTTTTGGCAATTCGCGTCCGGGATGTCGTCCAGGCGAAGGAAGTTCTTGAACGAAAAAATGCCATACCTGTTTTGATCGATCCCGATTGCCGCTGTATTGAGCTTAAGCCCGATGTGGTTGTTGATGCCATTTTGGCAAAACGTAATTTAGGCACTTCCATAGGCATGGCTTCCGTTGTAGTGGGCGTGGGCCCTGGCTTCACTGCAGGGAAAGACTGCCATGCGGTAGTGGAAACCATGCGCGGTCACACTCTCGGGCGAACTTATTACGAAGGTTCAGCGCTTCCGAATACTGCTGTGCCTGGTCTTGTGGGCGGCTTTGCGGGCGAACGCGTTTTGCGCGCTCCGGCGAATGGCTTGTTTCGCGGTGTTTGTGCGATTGGCGATCATGTCGAAGAGGGGCAAATCGTTGCTTATGTGGGAGATACTCCTGTAGTGGCTATGCTTACGGGTGTGCTTCGAGGATTGATAGCCGATGGCGTGCGTGTTTCTAAAGGCTTGAAGTGCGGTGATGTGGATCCCCGCGGTGACGCTTGCTATTGCCGGCTGGTTTCCGACAAAGGTTTGTCGGTAGCAGGTGGCGTATTGGAAGCTATTTTGTGTTTAAGTGGCATATTCGGCAATCGACAATAACGGCAAGGTGAATCATGCGCGATATCGCAGAACATATTGTAGAGGCTTTGGGCGCAGGGCATGACGTTGTATTGGTTACCGTAGTAGGGAGCAGGGGTTCCACGCCGCGCAATGCTGGGTCTCAAATGCTTGTTTCTAAAGCGGGGCTTGTTTGCGGCACTATTGGCGGTGGCGCTATTGAAGGCCATGCCATTGCCGAAGCGCGCACCATGGTTGGCAAGGACGTTTGTCGCGTGGAAGATCTTGCTCTTAGACCTCAAGCCGAAAACAGCATAGGTATGGTTTGCGGTGGTGATGCCGTACTTCTGTATGTTTCTATATGTGCGGAAGATGACGCTTGGACCCAGGTGACAAGCCAGTTGCTGAAGTGCTTCGAGCGGCGCACCCCTGCGTATCTTGCATTGGAGTGCCGTGAGGGTGGCTCGCCATTTAAGGGTACCGTTGCTTTGTTCGATGAGCGGGGCGAACTTGTGGCGGGGGAGTGCAGCTTGTCGGGCAAGAAGCTTGTCGGCTTGAAGCAGAAACGTGTTATCGATGGGTTTTTTGCAATGCCCGTTTCTATTCCCGTGCGTGCCATTGTGTTTGGGGGAGGTCATGTGGGTCATGCCACCATTGCAGCCCTTGCACAGGTGGGCTTCGCTTGCACTCTTTTTGAGTGTCGCCCTGAGTTTGCCCAATCCGAAGATTACCCTGACGCAGAGCAGATTATCTTGGGTGATTACGAAGATATTGCTTCGTCTTTGTCATTCGATGAGCGCGATTACGTTTTCATTATGACGTATAGCCATGCGTACGATTACGCCATCCTGGAGCAGGCGCTTCGCCAGCCTTTGGCATACGTAGGCTTCATGGGTTCGCGCCGAAAGATTGCCGTAGCGCGTCAGCGTTTGCTGGATGCAGGTGTGTCCGAGGAGCTACTGGACACGGTCCATATGCCCATTGGCTTGGATATTAAGGCGGAAACGCCTGAGGAAATCGCTGTTAGCGTTGCAGCGGAATGCATCTTGCATCGTGCGACTCATTAGGGAATGTAAGCCTAAGTGCCCTTTGTGGGAATTCCAGCGCCCCAGCGCGGTATTTGCCTTAGCTTAAGAGGCGGTTTTGCTGATTTCAGTGTTGGCGAGATCCTATGGTGCAGATAGCGAGTGGATCGCTTGTTCTTTGCGTGCATGAACTTGAAAGGCTCGCTCGAGCGGGCGTTGATTTTGACGAGGCGGTTGCCCGCGCCAATACCTTTCTTGAAAGAACCAAGATCCTTTTTGCGCTTTCCTCCTTCGACAACCTTATTAAAAACGGCCGTATGGGCAAAATGACCAGTTTCCTTGCAAGGGCATTAGGCATGTGGGGAATTGGCACTGCAAGCGAAGAGGGCACGATTGTCGTCGAGGGCAAAGCCCGAGGAACGAAAAAGACCGTTCGCGAACTTATTAACCGCATGAAGGAACGGGGATTTGCCGGTGGGCGAGTTGCCATTAGCCATTGCGATAATCTCTCCGTCGCGCAAACATTGAAGGAAAACATCTTGCGGCTGTGGGGTAATTCCGAGATTGAGATTATTCCTACCAGGGGCCTTTGCAGTTACTATGCTGAACGTGGCGGCCTCATCATTGGTTTCTAGGAAGCGCATCGGGGAAATCTAGCTGTTTCAGTGTTGTTCTTTGCCCTGGGGCTTCAAACAGGGTTTCGGAAAAATAGTAAGGCTTTGCGCACGAAAAACGCCTTCCGTGCAAGCATCCTGGTTTCATGATTGGTGGATGCTAGAATAATCGAAACCTTGTCACGCGAAAGAGCGTAGCATCCTTTTATGAATGGCTGTGACGCTGAACAGGGACTACTGATCTCAAACGAGTAGGTGAGGGATGATCGGTGATCATGGAACTTCCTAAAGCAAGTCGAACGGTAAAACGAACCATTGATCTTGTTCATCTTTTTGCTGCATCTGTTTGGCTCGGTGGGTTTGCCGTCCTATTTGTTCTGACCCTCAGCGACGGCGCGGCGCTAGGACTGGCAAGCCTTGACGCGCCTGTGGCCATTGATGCGTTTCGTTCGCAATTCATCGTGCCATGTATTCCGTTTCTTATGGCAACGGCAGTGCTATACGGCGTCCTGACTTCATGGGGCTTCGCCAAGCATAGTTGGCTGGTGGCGAAGTGGGTTCTGAGCATTGTTGTTATTGTTGGCTTTGCATTGCTGCCGTTTTCGACGGCAACGGTGGGCGCAATGCTCGTGTGCGTTGTTGCGCTGTTTGCCCTTTCGGTGTTTAAGCCTGGTATGAAGAAGTTGAAGAAAGCTAAGGCGAAAAACTTGGATTAAGACTTTTGGCGGCATATTGCTTTGTGAAAGCTTAAGGAGAAACCAATGCTTGATACTAGTAAAACGACTCCCTCTGTTGATGCTTGGCTGCGTCAGGCGAAGGCCGACCCTGCCGCCGTGGAATGTGGTATGTACTTAGCGCATAACGGCGTAGTTCGCGCTACGCCGAAAGCGGAAGCGCGCGGTGTTGAAACCGATGGGGTGGCTCCTGGCCGAAAGGTGGGTGGCATGCTGTTCAGCTACGATGCCGCTAAGGTTCAGGCTGCTATCGAAAACACCCTCGCTATGCCTGGCATCGGCTATGTGCGCGTTTGGCTTGCAAATGGTGAACTTGCGGTAGGTGATGACGTTATGTACATCCTAATTGGCGGCGATATTCGTCCACGCGTAGTTGATGCGCTGCAAGCCTTGGTGGGCGCCATTAAAAACGAATGTGTCACCGAAATCGAACGTGAAGCCTAGTCTTGCTGGTTTTGCATTTTGCAGCAACAGCAACCTGCAATGAAAAACAAATACAGCCTTTCGGTTCAGAGAGCGGGTTAATCAGCTTCCTTTTCTTTTGGGGTTTTGGTGCTTCGACTGGTCGAAATGACGCGTTCCCCTTTAGCGAATAGGGTAGAATGCCCTATTCGCGTATCGTGTTATTAACATTTCAAAGCTAACGCATTCGGCGTTTTAAAATGACTTCATTGGCAGGGCAAGCATCGCAGCTAAGTCGTTTGCTATAAGCAGAGCGATCACAATCATCGGGGATCGGAGATATCCATGCAGGTAACCGGAACTATCAAGTATGTAGGCGTAAACGATCACGATATCGATTTGTTTGAAGGGCAGTACGATGTTCGCGAAAACGGCATGGCGTACAACAGCTACGTTGTTATCGGCGAAAAGGTGGCGGTAGCTGACACGGTTGATGCTCGTTTCGTTGACGAATGGCTGGGTAACGTTGAAACTGCTCTTGATGGGCGCATGCCCGATTACCTTGTGGTGCATCATATGGAGCCCGACCATTCGGCGGGCATCGTTGCGTTCATGGACCGCTATCCTGACGCGCAGATTGTGGCTTCGAAGATGGCCTTCAAGATGATGGCTGCTTATTTCGGCACCGATTTCTCCGATCGCCAGATTGTGTGCAAGGAAGGCTTTGAGCTTGATCTTGGCGGTCGCACGCTTCGTTTTATCGGCGCTGCCAACGTGCATTGGCCCGAAGTCATGTTTTCCTACGATTCGCAAGACAAAGTGCTGTTTTCCGCGGATGCTTTTGGCAAGTTCGGCGCAAACGATATCGAAGATCCCGAAGGCTGGGCTTGCGAAGCACGCCGCTATTATTTTGGAATCGTGGGCAAGTTCGGCAAGAACGTACAGGCTGTTCTGCAGAAGGTTGCTGCGTTTGATGTCGAATGCATCTGTCCGCTTCATGGCCCTGTGCTCTCTGAAAACCTGGCGTATTACGTGGAAATGTACACCACGTGGGCGCATTACGAGCCTGAAAACAGCGGCGTAACCATTGCCTATGCCAGCGTATACGGCCATACCAAGCGGGCTGCAGAAGAGCTGGCACGTGTCCTTGAGGAAAAAGGGCAAACCGTTTCGCTCTTTGATCTGGCGCGTGATGATATGGCCGAAGCAGTGGAGGATGCATTTCGCTACGATCGTTTGGTGCTTGCAAGCATCACGTATGCGGGGGATATCTTCCCGTTTATGACCACGTTCATCCATACGCTTGCCGAGCACGCATATCAAAACCGCAAGGTGGCTTTCATCGAATCTGGCACCTGGGCTCCAGTAGCCGCCAAGGCCATGCGTGCGCAGATGGAACAGCTGGCCGGTATCGAGTTTGCGGAAACGGTTGTTACCGTGCGTGGTTCAGTAGATGATGCTGCGCGTGCCCAGATTGCCGCTCTGGCTAATGAGCTCGCTAGTTAGCCTAATCGTTCCGATGCCCCGAAAATGCTTAAGCCTATTGATCATTTTCGAGATTTGATAAAGACCCAAGATGCTGTCCATTGCGCGGTACAGGCTAGGCTGAACCTATGTGTATAATTGCGATATTATTCGGATAGATCCAGGTAAACGGCAATTTTTCTATTGCCGATACATAGTTTCAGGTGTTCACGTTAAATGGGGCTGCTATGTACGACTTATTTGGTGACAAGTTCGATTTGAATCATGATGGTAGGCTCAGCGCGGCGGAGCATATGATGGATTTCTCGGTGTTCAATTATTGGGCAACCGACGATGACGATGATGACGACGATCGCGATCGTTCATCGGAATCGTATTTCGACGATGACAATGATTTTGATAATTGTGACAGCGACGATTGCGATGATAATTTCAAGGACGATAACGAGGAAGATGAACTATGGTAACCGCTTAACGAAATCGGAATCGTCATTGATGGATTTGAGTCGATGAGCTTCAAAGGGCAATGTAAAACACCGGAATAAGCCTGCCTCGACCCAGACGAACATCACTTTTAAACTATGAGGGGCAGCTCAATAGGGGTTGCCCCTGCTGGCGCCGCCACAGCGCGTAAAAGCTTCCCAGCTCGCCGTGAAGCAGCTCAATGCGTACGTCGAAGGCGTCTTCGACCGCCGCTAGCACTTCGGCCTCTTGCGGCGCTCCTTGGGCTAGTAGCTTGCCATCACGCATGACGCATACCTCGTCGGAGTACCTGAGCGCCAAATCGATGTCATGGATCACCGCGACGACGGTTTTGCCATGTTCCTCTTTGAGCGAGCGCATCAGCTCCATTACCTCGTAGCACGCGGACACGTCGAGAAACGAGGTCGGCTCGTCGAAGAGCACAACGGGCGTGTCTTGCGCCAGGACCATGGCGATGAAGGCGCGTTGCCGCTGGCCGCCGGAAAGCTCGGCTACCGGGCGCTCGGCAAGGTCTGCCAGCCTACACGCCTCAAGCGCCCGCTCCACTGCTTCGTAATCGGCAGCTTCCATCGTTGCGAGTATCCCGTGATGCGGGTACCTACCACAGGCTACCAATCGCCTCACGCTCATGGGCGGTGCGGCGTGCTCCTGCGTCAGCAAACTTAACAGACGCGCGCGTTCTTTGGAGGAGAGCACGCTGACATCGCGCCCCATCACGCTGATGCTGCCCTTCCAGGGCTTGCAGATGCCGCTCGCAAGCTTAAGCAGCGATGATTTGCCGCAGCCGTTGGGGCCGATGATGCTCGTTACCTTGCCTTCAGCGAGCTCGAGGGTCAGCTTGCTGAACAAGGCACGCTCGCCGTAGCCAAAGGACACGTCGCTCAGCTGTACGCTAGCCATTGAGGCCTCCCTTCCCGCGGCGCAAGATCAGGTAGACGAAGAATGGCCCGCCTAGTAGCGACAAGACAATGCCGACGGGAATCTCATATGGGGAGAACATCGTTCGGGCGAGCAGATCGCACAGGCACACCAGCAGCCCGCCCAACAGCGGCGCCATCGCAAGGACGCGGCGGTTGTCGTGGCCCACCAGCGTGCGGACCGCGTGCGGGACGATGAGCCCCACGAATCCGATGAGACCTGCAAAGCTCACTGCGCAACCCGCGAGCGCGGCGGCAGACACCAGCGCGACAAGTCGTGTGCGTCGGACGTTGAGGCCCAGGGAGTGCGCCTGATGCTCGCCCAGCGAGAGCAGGTTGAGCTGCGTGCCCTGCAACAGGCCGAGCACCAGCACCGCGCAGATCGCGCAGCTGGGGACGATGAGCTCGTCCAGTTTGACGCCGGACAGGCCGCCGATTAAGAATCCGGAGGCTCCCACGTAGGCGTCCGGATTCACAATGAGGATCGTGTTCATGCCTGCAGTGAAGATCGACGTGAACGCCATGCCGGCGAGCACGACGGTGAGGCGTGACGAGCCCCCAAGGCCCGCTACAGCAAAGATGAGCCCCGCCACGCACAGCGCGCCGAGGAAGGCCGCTACGGGAGCGAGCCCAAAGGCGTTGGGGAACGTGCACGCCGCCAGCAGCACGAAGAAACCCGAGCCCGCGTTCACACCGATTATGTTCGGGCTGGCGAGGGGGTTGTCGAGCGCAGCTTGGATGAGCGCACCTGCCTGCGCGAGCGCGGCACCGGCAAGAAGCGCGGCGAGCACGCGCGGCAGGCGGATGTTCCAGATGACGTTTGCCGCTGTCTGATCAGCATCCGCGCCAAAGGCGAGCGCGAGCACGTCATCTATGCCAACGGAGGTCGAGCCGATAACGATGCCGAGCACCGCGGTGCATCCCAGCAGCACCGCTGCGGCAACCATTGCCACCACGAATCGTCTGTTTGCTTGCAAGGCATGCCTGCGCTCCCCGTGTAAGCTTGTTGTCTGTATTTCCTTCAAGATCAGGTGCTACTTCTGCTCGTGTTGGTCCTCGTAGAGGGCCTTGTACAGCTCCTCGTACGCGTCATCCCAGTTGTTGTTGGGTTTGTAGAGGAACAGCTTGGGGTCGAGCGTGATGACGTGACCCTTCTTAACGGCGGTGAGCTCCTTCCAAGCCGGGTTAGCCGTGGTCTGGTCCTTAAGTGCCTTTTGCGCTGCCTCGTCGGAGTCGCCCATCGGCAGCAGGAAGATGAAATCGGGGTCGGCCTTGACCAGGGACTCCAGGCTGTAGTCGGACAGCAGGCTCTTGTCGGCGTCGGTGATGTTGCTTGCGCCCAGCTCGGCGAGCATGGTGCCGGTCTGGGTCGAGGACGCCTGGACGCGCGTGCCGCCGGAGTACGTGGTCAGCACCGCGACGCTGCCAGCGCTCTTGCCCTCGGCCTTCTTCTTTATGGCGGCAATGTTCTCGGCGACGTTAGTGCCGTTTTCTTCGTATGCCTTGGTGTTGCCGGTGATATCGCAGCAGGTCTTGAGCATGCGCAGGTAGTCGTCGAAGGTGGTCACGTTGAAGTACGCCACGGCGATGCCTGCCGCCTGCAGGGTGTCCTTGAGGTCGGTCTGTGCGACGCCGCCGCCGCGGCCGGAGTTTGCACCAGTTAGGATGACGAAGTCAGGGTCGAGGGCGATGATGGACTCCGCGTTGAGAGAAGAGAAATCGCCGACCTTTTCCGCCTTGGATTCGATGTGGTAATCGGAAAATGCATCGTTGGACGCGCCGACGAGCGTGCCGCCGGCTAGCTCCCAGATGTTCGCAAAGCTGCCCATGCCCGCGACGACGCGCTCGTGGGAGCTCACAGTTACCTGGTTGCCCAGATCGTCCGTGAAGGTGTAGCCGGCCTCCTGGCTTGTCGCGCCCTGCTGCGCGCCGTCGTTGCCGGAGCTGTTGCCAGAGCATCCGACCATCGCGCCCCCGCTTGTCGCCAGAATCAGTGCACACATGCATGCGCAGGTCTTTGTTGCGATTCTCTTCATGCGATTCTCCTTGTCTTGTTGGTGCGGCTGACGATTGTGGCGCCGCTGGTTTTCGTCGATTGATTGCTCGCCGGTCTCGTGTCGCTGCCGAGCAGCGGGCTGTTGCCGCCAGAGCCTAGGCGCCCATGCAGCCGAGCTTCTGCCCGTAGGCGCAGTAGTCGTCTTGTGCCATGTAGTCGCCGTCGTGGTAGTACGCCGCGCGCGCCCTGCAGCCGCCGCAATGCTTCTTGTGCTCGCACTCGCCGCAGTTGCCTCCGTAAGCCTGCGTGCGCAGACGCTCGAACACGGGGCTTGTTGCCCAGATCTCATCGAAGGGTTGTTGCCGCACATCGCCGGCGTCCTCGGTCATGTACGCGCATGGGCGCACGATGCCCTCGCTGCCGATAACGCAGTAGGTGAGGCCGGCCAGGCAGCCGCGTGTGTAGCGGGTTGGGATGCCGAGCTGGTCGGCAACGCGCGTGAACTGCGGCGCGCAGGTGGGTTTGACGTCGATGTCGACGTCTGCGGCCTTGCGCATGATGTCTTGGAGCAGCGCTTCGTTCTCGAGTACCTTGAGGCTCGTCTCCTCGATGTACTTGCCGCGTCCCACGGGGATGAGAAAGAAGATCGAGTGGTTGACCGCGCCGATGCTTTGCGCAAAGTCCGTGATGTCGCAGATCTCGTCGCGGTTCCAGTTGACCACGGTGGTGTGGATCTGGAAGTCGAGGCCCGCGCGCTTGCATGCCTCGATGCCCGCGAGGGTGTCTGCGTGGGCACCCTCAACGCCGCGGAAGGCGTCGTGCTTTGCCGCGTCGAGGCTGTCGATGCTGATGCCCATGGAGCACGCACCGGCCTCCTTGAGTTTGCGTGCGACCTCGTCGGTGATCAGCGTGCCGTTGCTGCCGAACACAGGGCGCAGACCCTGGGCCGCGGCGTGCGCCACGAGCTCGAAGATGTCATCGCGCATGAGCGGCTCACCGCCGCTGAAAATCATGATTTTGAAGCCGGCGCGCGCGATCTGCTCGATCATCGCCTTGCCCTCGACCGTTGTTAGCTCGCGGCTGTCGCAGTCCGCTGCGTCCTGATAGCAGTGCTCGCACTTGAGGTTGCACTTGTTGGTCGTCATCCATGAAACGATCATCGTCTTTCCTCTCTCGAAACCGAGTGAGGATGTTAACGGGCGACGCTACGTCATGGTCAAGTGCTGCACGAGAAAAAGTTGGCGAGCGGCGCGGCATGCCGATCAAGGCTGTGATCTGGTCGGGCACCCTGTTTGGGGCCTGGTTTTTCATTGACAGAAATAACTTGTACTTCTGCAAGTATGAGTGGGTCGTGCGTCAGGCCTGCTCGTGCAGCGCTTCGAGCGCGTCTTTGAGGAAGCTGAGCGTTCTGCGTTGGATGCCCGCGTAGAAGTCTCGACCGTACTTCTTGGGGCCTTGTGTGCGTTGGTTGGCAAGGCGCTTGAGGCCGGTCAGGGCGCTGGGCATGCCGCCGAGGCGCTCGAAGCGCGCTGCCAGCTCGCGGCCGCGCTCGTCTCGGGGCTGCACGCCGTCGTGCATGGCCTCGATGGTGTCGCCCATGAGCTCGTGCCAGCGGTTGATCACCTCGTGGGTGAGCTCTGGGACGCTGCTTTCGTCGCAGCCCTCCCCGTTGATTGCCATCCACAGCACGTCCTCACGGTTCTGCATATCGCTGATGGCTTGGGCGAAGTCGCTCCACCGCACGCTCTCGCTCGCAGCCAGGTGCTCTTTGAGGTTGCTGATGGTGTTGATGTTACGCAGGATCTCCATGCTCTCGCGTTCCAGTTCGCACATGCGATGGTCAAGCGCGCCGGAGAGCTTCTGACAGTCGTCGATGCCCTCTGCTTCCTTGATCTGCGTGAGCGAGAAGCCGAGGAACTTGAGGGTGAGGATGCGATAGAGGCGCTCCTCGTCGTCGGTCGAATAGAGGCGCTGGTTTTGCTCGCTTTTGGAGCTGGGGTGCAGCAGGCCCTTTTGGTCGTAGTACTGGATGGTGCGCACGGTCACGCCCACGCGACGGGCGAGTTCGCCAACTGTCATCAGATCATCTTTGTATGCAGGCATGCCGTGCTCCTCTCGCACGCGGAATCGCAAAGTTGTTTAGCAATCTATTATCGCGCGCGACGTTACGTCACCGTCAAGTGCCCATGTGGCGATTGCCGCTGTTTCGCTGCAACCCGATGGTGTCGACTTAGTTTGGCGCCTACGCGGGGCCTGGGGCTCGATGATGCTGAAGCGAAGCTCGTTGTTCGCTGCACGGCATATAAGGCGGGACAGGGTCGTTCTCCTACGAGGGCATGCGGCTCAAAAGTCCCGCAGTGCCCCGTGTCTCAAAGCAAAATTGCCTGAATAATTAATCATTCAGGCAATTGCTCAAAATGCCCAAATACGGCAAGATACGCGGCGCCATTCGGTGGTATTCGAGGTTACCGAAACTGCGGAAACCGATTTTCGCTTCTATGTATTCCCGTTATTTCTATTCCCGTTATTTCGCTGGTTGCTTTGCTCTGCGGCGATGCCGAAACAGTATCAGGCGGTACTCGGCAGCACCAAAATGCGAGTTCAGAAGCCAGTTCCCGCTACTCCCGCTCTACAGTACCAACGGGCTTAGGCGTCAGGTCGTAGCAGACGCGGCAGATGCCGGGAACTTCGGCGGTAACGCGTGCAGTGATGCGCTTCAACAGCGCCCAGTCAAGCTCGGGAACTTCAGCGGTCATAACGTCAGCGGTGTTGATGCAGCGAATGATGCAGGACGCTTATTGGGGTACATACAGAGCTCATTTGAATTCGGTTGGAATGCGTCGTTGTTAGCACGGTGCATATCTCATATCTGTTATTTATATCCAGTTGGGAACATTTTCCCTGATTGAGTAATGCATTTGCTCTGAAATCGATTTGGACCTTCTGCAACTCTGCGGATGTGGATCACAATTAATAGTTTCGTCTACGCTTTATCTTGCTATTTGCATACACGGCACTTCCCAGCGCCACAATTGCGGCTATAAGAAAGGTGTAACAAAAACCGACACTTGTGCCGTCTGCCGTGTTGGGAGAAGGTGAATCCGCCTCCTGCGCAGTTCCTGATTTGTCGTTAGAGTTGACCTGCGACTTATCGGTGCTATTTGCTCCGCTCTGATCGCTATTGTCTGGCGCGGACGGAGTGTCGCTCTTCTCAACGAATTTCCAGGAGCCGGTGAAGGTTACATTGCCTTCTGAATCTGCCGTGGTCATATCGGCATTAGTCGATTCCTTGTCGTATCCCATGAAAATCCAGGTGCCGTTGGCAACATCTACGGTTGTCTGGGATGGCGTAATAGCGTTTACTGCATCGTTATACACATAGTTGTTTGTGTCTTTAGGAAGTACCGCTAAAACCTCGCTTGGCAGCTGTTTGTCGGAAGAAGTGCTGCTGAACGTGTACTTAGCGCTGAATTTCTTGAAGACTTTTTTGAATTGAGCCTTGTAAACAGCGTCACCCGTGACATCTTCGATCGTGGTGTGCCATGAATCGAACACGTAGTCGTACTTGTCGTCTGACGGTTTCGTAGGAGTGGGTACCGTAATTTGGTCTGCTTTCGTGCCGATTTCGTACCAGTCTTCGCTATAGATGGTGGTGCCGTCTTCATTCGCGAAGGTGATTTTCACCAAAGACGGTTTTGCGGCGGCAACCAGGTAAACCTTGCCATCGGAGCCGATGCTGGCGTAGTTGGCGTACTCATTGCGCTGCTCTTTTGCCTGCGTTGCGAAGCGGGAGTCTTCGCTATCAAGATACCAGCCGTCAATTTTTTTGTTGGTCACGTCATCGGGTTTTCCCAGGTAAAGCTCGTCCATGTCTTTTGCGGCTGACAATTTTGCAACAGAGCCGTTCAGGTAGACATCGGAAGCCGCCTTGTCTGCGATGTTGTTGCACAGCTTGGTGTTGGTGATGGTGGTGCCTGCACCTTCACCGGAATTCGATTCCGCCGCAAAGCCTCCGCCGCAATTTGTTGCCTCGTTGCCCGTGATGGTGCATCCGTCGATGGTCAAGCTGGTGAAGTTACCATACGATGCAACGCCGCCGCCTACCGCGGCGCTATTCTTCTTTATCGTGCAGTCGCGAATTTCGGCTGCGGCAGGTGATTTCATCTTCATTGCAAGCACGCCGGCGCCATAGCCTTCGTCCTGGTTCGCTTTGTTGTTGGTTATGGTGGTGTTCTTAAGGAATAAGCCCGGCTTTTCGGCAGCGCCTACGTTTGGGGTGGCGGCGCACAGGGTGTATGGGTTGTAGAAATACGCGGAAGAAAGAACGCCTGCGCCATCGTTTGCTTCGTTTCCGCTAATGGTACCGTCAAGGTGTGCTTGCCGGCACCGAAATCGCTCGACGCATTATGCGAAATCTCGATTGTGAGGTTCTGACATCCAGCAAAGACGGGCAATTGGTCTCAGCGGGTCAGACCTTCTTTACGGTGCGGGTGCAGCGGCGGATTTGCATGCTGCATGGAAAGTGTGCCTTAACGTGTTCGATCATTTGTCGGCTGTTGCTACGGAAACACGCAGTATGGTCGATGCGGTTCATGCGGTAAACCCTGAATGCGAAGTTCTGACCACGCGTAAAAGCATGCCTGGCGCAAAGGACCTTCTTACTTGTGCGGTAATGGCGGGCGGTGCGTTTCCTCACCGCCTTGGGCTGTCGGAAACCGTGTTGGTATTCGAGCAGCACCTTGCGTTTTTTGGTGGGTTTAGCCGTTTCGTTGAAGAATTGCCTCGCATTAAGGCACGGTGTGTGGAAAAGAAGCTGTTTGTAGAGGCGGATGCAAAACGCGCCATAGCACTTGCGAGGGCAAGCGCAGGCGGGCACGGGGTTGATGGAATCCAGCTTGATAAAGTTCCAGTTTCCGAATTGGCGGAGTTGGTTCGTCGGATACGCGATATCGATCCCCGAATCACGATTATCGCCGCTGGTGGCATCAATCCTCAAAATGCAGGCGCCTATGCTGCATGTGGCGTTGACGGTTTGGCTACCACGGCGCCGTTTACGGCTAAGCCCGTGGATATGAGTGTCTGCATGAGGCCATTGGAGTAAACATCCGTAAAGATGTTTCCATCATAATTTGCGGCTGTGAGCAAGTGTCTATGGGTCGCCTTTTCGGTGCTTCAAGCACGAAAGCCGTTCACCGAGAGAACCGAACAGAGGACATCTGGAATCATGCGTTCTGCGAAATAGCGCCTGATATTTAGGCAAGATTGACCCTAAGTTAACTTGGATTTTCATCGTAAACTTTCGAGTCAATTATTATCGGGGGTGTTTTATGACGGCGCGGTACAACCTTGACAATAGGGGAGGTCTTTCCAAATATCAGTATCTTCATCGTTGCATTCGCAGCGATGAAGAGGTTAAGCACCTTGCCGCAGAGCAGGGGATAAGCCTTGATATGCTTTCAGATTATTGTGCTCATCCTAGTGCGAAAAGCTCCCATTGCGTCGTGGTGATTTTTGCCTCAATTCCAACTGGTCATGTTGTCGTTGCGATTGAGCTTTTGGAAACGATTTTCCAAAAGGAGATCCTTGCTCATCAGCGTTGATTGGCTTGAAAACAAATGCGTGAATCGACCCTATTGCTCTGGTGTTGGTGCGGTTACTTTCGTGATGCGGCGATGAAAAAACTCGGCATTGCCGTACATGATGTAGCGCAGAGATGGTGTATTTGGCGAGCTCTTCCATGTGAATGACGCGGATGGCAATTTGGCTCTTCTTCCTGAGGGGATGGACCTAGGTGCTGCCACTATGGTGAGCGACATGGTGCCGACGGGGTTTCACGGGGCCGAACTCGCCGATATCCAGTTCGGTGATGATGTTGCGGTAATTGGTATTGGCCCGGTTGGGTTGATGGGTGAAACTGGTCGGTGCGTCCGATCCATGCAACTTCGGCTTTGAGATTCCGCCTATGTAGGTAGCGAAGTTTAAGCCGTTAATTTGGAAATACCTACCATGTGTCCTGCTTGCTGCATGAGCGATTGGAACCTCTATGAGAAAATGGCCGCGCGCATTCTTTTGCGAGCATGCCGATCCCGAAAGGACACTACCATGCGTTTTGCGAAGAAGATTCTTTTTATTATTGCAGGCAGTGTGTGCCTTGCGCTTGGCTTCATTGGAATGTTTGTACCGATTCTGCCCACAACGCCGCTTGTGCTGCTTGCAGCGTTTCTGTTTTCACGTAGCTCGGAGCGCCTTAGTTCCTGGATTGCTCAAACTCCAATTTACCGAGCATACGTTGAGCCCTTCAAGCAAAGCGGTGGTATTTCTCTGTCTAGGAAGATGAGGATCCTGGCCATCTCCTATTCGGTGATGGGCCTTAGCGCATTTCTGGTCCAAAAGCCCGTTGTGTGGATAGTGCTAGCTGCTGTTGCGATTTTCCTGGGGGTTTTAATGCTGGCTATTATTCCCACCATTCCTAAGGAAAGGGAGCTTGACCATGGTGACGGCCTTGAGCTTGATGCTGTTACCAGAGTGCGTGAGCACGACTAGTGCTTTTATCCCAGCGCAACGTCGAGAACCATCATCAGGCTGAACCCGATGGCAAAGAACACCGTGCCAAGGTTAGAATGCTTGCCTTGAGATAGTTCCGGCATCAGTTCTTCGACCACCACATACAGCATGGCTCCTGCTGCAAAGCTTAAAAGATAAGGCAGTGCCGCAATGATGAGCTGTGAGGCAATGATCGTCAGCACTGCACCAATGGGCTCTACGATGCCGGAAACAACGCCACCCGCGAATGCCTTTCTTCTGCTCATCCCTTCTGCTCGAAGCGGCATCGAGATGATTGCTCCTTCTGGGAAATTTTGGATAGCGATGCCGAGGGACAATGCCAAAGCGCTTGCTGCTGTGATCTGCGCATTTCCCGAAAGGAAGCCTGCGTACATTACGCCAACCGCCATGCCTTCCGGGATGTTATGTAGCGTCACTGCCAATACCATCATTGTAGTACGGCTAAGTTTGCTTTTTGGGCCTTCTGATTGCTCGCTGCCTACATGTAGATGGGGAATCAGATGGTCTAGAGCAAGCAAGAACAGCACGCCGAACCAGAATCCCGCAAAAGCGGGAACGAACGAAAGCGCTCCCATCGAAGCCGATTGCTCTATAGCAGGAATGAGCAGGCTCCAAACCGACGCGGCAACCATTACCCCTGCGGCAAATCCCGCTAGGCAACGTTGCGTCAGGTTTCCCAGATTGTTTTTCATGAAAAGCACGCAGACAGCGCCCATCGTCGTGCCTAAAAAGGGAATCAGGATTCCAAGGATGGTTTCTATTGGCTTCTCCTTCTTTCGATTATTTATTTGCCCTTTGAGGCACGCCCCTTTTTTACGCAAAGGGATCAACTAATCAGCGATGGGCGTCTTCGCGTTTGACAATCAGATTGACAGCCCCTTAAGAGAACTTTTCGAGGGGCTGCCAAATACAATCCACATTTAACCAGCTGCAATAATCTGCTTACTCTTGCACTTTCAGCGCTTCGGACAAGCTTACCCGTTTAATCGAGCGCGTATGCATGAACGCTACTAGGAGGTAGGTGGCAAAGCCAATGCCGATGCACACGGCCATGCACCACCAGGGCACGTAGATCTCGATGTTGCCGTTGTAAGCGAGTAGCATTGATCGGAAAATTGCAGTGAGCGAGCCAATGATGAGGGGCTGGCACAGCACAAGCGATGCGACCACGCACAGCGTGACCGAGCGAATGTAAAAATGCGAGACCTCTTTATCACGGTAGCCGAATACCTTCATATAACTGATGGAGCGTGCGCTGCGATCGATGACGGCTTTGGTGAGCAGGTACATGAACAGCAAGAAGATGAATACGGCCAAGCCCACCATCATTCCAATCATGGAGTCCATCATGTCTACGAATTGGTTGCCCACCGCACGCATGTCATCGGGGGTTGTGTCGTTTGCGTAGTAGCGTGCGTCCAAGGTGAGTGCTTCGTTGCTAACGTATCCGTTGAAGTACGACTTGTTGTTGCTGAACATCGTGTTGAAGTCGTTGATGCTCATGTATACGTTCATATTCGAGTTCGAACCCCAGGTGTCTTCCTGGCCCGAGAAGGTAAGGCTGTGGGTTTTGTCTTCGTACTTGTCGTAGAGGTTTACCTGTTGGTTTTCACCCCAGCCGAATTTGCTTGCAAGGCCTGCTCCGAATACGGCTTTGCCATCGTCGATACCAAGATCCTTCCAGTAACGGGAATTTAACTGGATGCCGTAGACGGCAACGGTTTCGGTGCCGTTGTTGTTTCCTCGGTCGTATTCAAGCTGGTAAACAGCGTATTTTTCTGCTTGGTCAATAGCATCAGTGCCGTTGTCGGTGGTGTTTACGGGATGGATATCGTCATTATCTGTATCGATATCCGCGGCTTTTTCCATAAGGTTGATAGCGTCGTCGCGGTTGCATCCAAGAGCGTCGGCAATGTCATCTATACATGCATAGAAGGCGTCCTTTTTGCGTTGTGCTTTCGAAAGGGCGTTGGTTGCCGCTTGTGCCGTTTCTGCGGAAGGCGATGTCAGTGCAGCGTTGTATGCATCTTGTGCGGCATCTGCTGCATCTTCCAGCTCGTCTTGCGCATCTTCTGTGGCGGAAAGCAGCGTGCCGTTGATGGATTGCAAGCGTTCGAGCGCAGCCCACGCTTCTCGTTCTTCGGGTGTTCCCTCAAGTTCGAGCGGCGCCTTCAAGGTGTAGGTATGTTCGGCAACGAGGCTTGTTTCTAAGTTGTCGGCGTAATGTGTCATAGTGGGCAAGATGGCCAGGCCGAAGAGCAAAAGCAGGCTGGCAAATGCAATTCCTACGAAGAGTGTGGCGAAGTTGCCAAGGTTTCGCAGGAAAATACGAAGGCGGAAGCGCGCTACGAAGCTCAGACGTTCGGGTAAGCGCACGCCGCGCTTGGTGCCCGATTTCCCAGCAGCTTCGTGACGCAGGAACTGCAGTGGCGTTTTTCCCATTTTGCGCAGAAGGCCCACGAGCGTAATGACGATAAGTGCGGCAGCGGGCACCACGGCGCACTTGAGGAAAATACCCCAGTCCCAGAACACCTGGAACGGAGGCAGGCTGTAGGAGCCGTAGTAAAGCTGGCGCATGGGCTCGGTAAAGAATGCCACTCCGAGCGCGGTACCTAGACCAGCTGCTAGGATGCCTACAATTGCCGGCAGCGCTAGATAGTGCAGGACAATCTCGCTTCGGCGATACCCACTTGCCAGAAGGGTGCCGATGATGGCGCTTTCCTGTTCGATGGTGGCGTTGGTAAGCACCACGAATACGAATGCCATGATAACGATAATGATGTAGAGCAGGGTGGTCCACATGGCCGAATCGCCTTCAACATCGTCTGCGGCGTAGCCAATTCCTTGGTTGGCGCTTGCATCGGTGAGGTCGTCGATATTTGCATCGGCATTCGCCATTGCCTCTGCCATATCTTTTTCGGCATCGGTGCGGTCTGCAACGGAAAGGTTGCGGTTGGCGAAGGTAAACGAGTAGGTGTATGTGGGTGCGCCGCCAGCATCTTTAAGCGCTTCAAAGCCCGCGGGGGAAACTTCGGCAACGCCATAGGTGATGGTGTTCACGGTGAAGTCGGAGTTATTGAGGAAAAGCGCTTGGCTGTCCGGTTGGGTCATGATGCCGCAGACGGTGTAGGCGCTGCCTTCAAGATCGACGGTATCGCCCACATGAATATCGTTGTTTTTTGCAAACACGCGGTCGATGGCAACTTCATTTTTGGTTGTAGGTTCTGAACCCTCGCAGTAGGCTGCGATGTCTACTTGGGTGCGATGCTTGTAGGTACGCAGTGTGCGTTTAGTCCCATCGTCATTGGGGAGTGTGATGGCGGCATCGATGGAATAGTTATCGAAGAGCGTAACGCCGCCCACGTCTTCGGCTGCATCGCGTGCGGCTTGAAGCTGGTTGTCGGTGGCTTCGAACGAGGTGGTTAAACGGCCGTCTTCGATGGTATATTCGTCGTGCATGCCATCGATGATCTGGCTGATCGAATGCGCGGCAAGTAGAAAGCCTGAGGTCAGAGCAATGGCTCCGCACATAAGCAGAAAGATGCCAAGGTATTTGCCGATGTTGTTCTTGAGTTCGCGGGGGAGTCGTTTGGCAAGTGGTGTCATCGTTTGCCTACCATTCAAGCTCGCAAGCGGGCACAGGCGCTCCATTTGCTGCGTCTTCCGCCAGGCGTCCGTCGCGCAAACGAAGCACGCGATTTGCCATGCGTGCTATGGCAGCGTTGTGTGTCACGATAATGATCGTGCAGCCATACGTGCGGTTCACGCTTTCCATCAGCTCAAGAACCTCTTTCGAGGTTTTGTAGTCGAGGGCGCCTGTGGGCTCGTCGCATAAGATAAGGCCAGGGTTCTTTACCAGCGCGCGTCCTATTGCGCAACGCTGCTGCTGGCCACCTGAAACCTGGCGGGGAAATTTGTTGCGGTGTTCCCATAGGCCAAGCGAATGCAACAGTTCATTTATGGGGAGGGGTTTCTTGGAAAGGTGTGCTGTGACCTCGATATTTTCACGAATGGTGAGGTCGGGAACCAGGTTGTAGAACTGGAAAACGAAGCCAAGTTCACGGCGGCGGTATTCGCCCAAGGTTTTTGCGGAAAACGCGGTGATCTCGCATTCCCCGACGCGGATCGTGCCGCCGTCGGCCCCTTCAAGCCCACCGATTAGGTTCAGAAACGTTGATTTTCCTGAACCAGAGGGGCCGAGCATAACGCAGATTTCGCCTTTGTTTACTGTGGTGGTAATTCCATCCAGTACTTGGATACGCGCCTCGTCGTTGCCGTAGTGCTTCTTGAGTCCGTTGACCACCAGGTAGGGGGAGTTGCCCTTCATATGTGCTCCAATCTGGGTGCGTAAGGCCAACGGAGCGGTCGGTATGAAAGCAGAGTTAGCCGTGGTTAAGTTAGGTTTAGCTAACTTTAGCACAGATGCATAGTGCATACCGAAAGAGAATGATTGGGGAGATTGGGCAATTGCCAAGGATTGGACTTGTTTCTTTTTGCTGTTGAATGAAACAAGGCGCCCGCCGAATGGCGAACGCCTTGTTTTTTGCAAACAAACAAGCTGGTAAAAGCTACTTTTTGATAGACTTGAATGCTTCGGTCTGAGCCTTAATGCCACGTTCGGCCGCCAAGCGTTCGATGGAAGTTGCGCCGAAGAAGCCATCGATACCAGGAACGTTTTCGATGATGTAAGCCGCATCCTTGGGCTCGGAGATGGGGCCGCCATGGCAGATAACGAGTGCATCGGGGTTGATATCCTTTACAACCTTTACGATGCCTTCGATGATCTTTGCGCAATCCTCGAGAGTGCGTGCGGTTTCTGCGCCGATGGTGCCACCGGTGGTAAGGCCCATGTGGGCAACGATGATGTCTGCGCCCGCCTTGGTCATTGCCGCTGCCTGCTCTTCATCGAAGACATACGGGCAGGTAAGCATATCGAGCTTGTGGGCCTCGGCGATCATGTCCACTTCAAGGCCGTAGCCCATGCCGGTTTCTTCGAGGTTCTTACGGAACGTACCGTCGATAAGGCCAACAGTGGGGAAGTTCTGAACGCCGTTGAAGCCCTGCTCCTTAAGCTCGGCAAGGTATTTCTTCATTACGCGGAAGGGGTCGGTACCGCATACGCCAGCGAGAACGGGGGTATCCTTCACAACGGGCAGAACCTCGGCGCCCATTTCAACAACGATCTGATTTGCATCGCCGTAGGAAAGCAAGCCAGCAAGAGAGCCGCGGCCAGCCATGCGGAATCGACCAGAGTTGTAGATAACGAAGATGTCGGCACCGCCGGCTTCAGCCGATTTAGCCGTGATGCCCGTACCAGCGCCTACACCGAGCAGGATGTTGCCTTCGTCGAGGGACTTGCGGAAGCGGTCGAGGATTTCTGCGCGGGACAATTCAAGCATGGTTTTCTCCTTTTTCCTTGAGGAACTGTTACTTTAATGAGCGTTTTCCAATAAGAGATACTGCCCTTATGGAAAAAGGCCCAATGAAGCTAGGGTTGCGGTGCCGCTTGGGGCACCCTCTGTAATAAAAAGACGAGAACTAGGCGTTCTCGTCTTTTTGTATCGTTATTGATTCATGAGGTCGATCAGTTTTTGTGCTGCGGCGATGGCGAATTCGTCGTCATTCACATGGGCATCCATTTCGATGAGCTCGGCCTTTGTCGGGTCGATTTCATCGCGAAGCACCTGGAACAGTGCCGCATCTTCTTCGGGACCGTAGAATGGTTGGCCTTCTGCGTCGATCATCGAAACGCCCTTCAGAGGCAGCATTACAGCGCACGGGCCGATAGACATGTTCACCTTGCTTGCGATAGCACGCCCAATTTGCTCGTTTTCTTCAACTGTGGTGCGCATAAGCGTAACGGTTGGGTTGTGCTTGTACAGGTTGCGAGACTGGTAATGCTCGGGGACGGTATCCCACGGGCCGAAATTCACCATGTCGTCAGCGCCTACGGACACCACAGCGGGAATACCGTTAAGGGCAGCAGCACTGCAGCGATCGGGGCCAGCGTTAAGAACGCCGCCAGCAATTTCATCGCACCATTCGGTGGTAGTCAGATCGAGTACGCCTTTGATGAAGCCGCCGTTGATCAGTGATTCCATGCATTTTCCGCCCGTGCCAGTTGCATGGAATACAAGTACTTCATAGCCGTTTGATTCCAGGTATGCCTGTGCTTTCTGGATAGCGGGCGTGGTAACGCCGAACATGGTTGCGGCCACAAGTGGTTTGGAATCTTCGTGCTTGGGAGCAGTGTGCTCGAGCATGCCTGTCATAGCGGCAACCGCGTTGTTGAAGATCGTTGCAGAGAAGGAATTGATGCCCGCAACGTCAACGATGGAGGGGAACATGGCAATGTCGGATGCGCCGACGTAGGGCGATGTATCGCCTGAAGCCATGGTGGACACCATAACCTTGGGAACGCCTACCGGCAGCTTGCGCATGCCTGCGGTTGCGATAGCGGTTCCGCCCGATCCGCCCATCGAAAAGACGCCGTCAAAGCGACCGTTGGCATACAGCGTAGGCAAAAGCTTTTCAACGCCGCGCGTCATGGTTTCTGTGGCGAAGGCGCGGTCCTTCTTTTCGGCGATGGTTGACATTTCGATATCAACTGCTGCTGCTACTTCCGTGTTGGTAACGTCAGGCATGGTTTGCGGATCGAATACGCCGCAGTGGATGGTAATGGTGTTGATGCCCAGCTCTTCGAAGCGGGTTTTAACGTAGGCGAATTCTTCGCCTTTGGTGTCAAAAGTGCCAATAATAGCAACAGTTTTCATGTAAGCCTCCCCCAAAAATAGATCCCAATAGCTTCGAGAGCTATTGACTTTTTTACAATAGATTAAGAATTGTTAGAAATCAATGAACGTGTTCATCTAGACGGATGGATTAAGCTTTTTGGGCATTCGTTAGAAGCACCTCTTCTAACTTTTCTGTTGCTTGCTTATTTAAAAATAGTGTCGTTCCACCAGGTAAACAGTGTTATCTGTTCCTATTGATACTTTTCTGAAATAGGCTTGAATACCAATTCGATATGAAACTTTAACTGCGGTTTGCTTTATGCCATTGGGTTGTATGCTCGTCGGTGACTTTAAGCGTTGCACAGTCCACCAAATAGAAATCGACGATTTCGGCGGAAGCGGATTCTGCTCCATCTGCTGCGAAGCGGTGCTTTTGCAGAACGTATTCCCGGGTCGATAATTCGCTGTGCTGCTCGTTCAGGATAATGTGTAGCTCGGTAACTTGGCCAGTTTTTTCGTTTGTTTCCCTGGAGATTACGGCATAGGGGTAGCCCTTAGCCGTAATCCTGTATTCCATCTCGAATCCGTCGATCCCAATGTAGCTGGCAACCGCTGCCATTTCCTGTTTGTATGCTTGGTAGTCTTGGGCGGTAGGGTAGCCATCTTCGTCGATCTTTGGGGTTTCGTTCTGTGCATCAGGAATTGTTTTGCCGTTATAGGTGTCTAGCTGGAGCTCTTCAATTTCCCCATCCAATCTGAGGTTATAGCGATAGTCGCTTTGCTCTTCGCCGAATATGGTGGCTGATGCGTGGTCGCTGCCCCATATAGTTTCCCAGTTTTCAGGACCAAGGTTTTTGCCGTCGTTGGCAATGTCGAAGCTGCACGTTGTGACGGTTTTCCCATTGCTTTCGAGAACAAGACGGGCGTGGGTTGAACCGAAGGGCCAATCTGGTTCTCCGATTTGCTGGAAGTGCAGTTCGTAGGCGCCATCGGGAGATTCCGATACGTCGATATCGGTTGTTTTGTAATTGATGTTGTAAAGAAGTAGGCCGCTCGCCAGCGCAATAAGAACCCAGCTCCACGCTGCGATTCCCAGGAAGATTTGGATTCCCCGTTTTTTGATAAGGACGCAGCCTACAACGTTAGCTGTGGCAATGAATAGCATTACGAGAATAAGCACCATATCGGGGTTCCTTGTATCATCGTCCTTTTGGTTGGTGCTTAGAGGATAACGCTGAGCCTTTACTTCCTGAACTTATTCAATAGGAACCCGAAAAGGCTGATGCCGTCTTCTATAGCGTTCTTTGTTCTTGTGTAGCCGCCCATGGTGTCGTTTTCGATCATGCGCTCTCGATTTTCCTTCAGCATGCGGCCTTCGGCTTCGACTCTGGCGGATGCAAGTACGGAGTCGGCAAAGTATTCCGCGGTTTCTTTTCGGTTTTCGCGCATCATGCTTTTGGCGGTTTTGAGCGATTCTCGCCGTTGTTCTTTTGTTTGTGGGGAGGCTTTCTGGGTGCATTGGCAGATGAGCGCCACGAACTTTTCCGAAAACCCTTCAGACGCGAAGCGATTTTCGAATGTATTGAAGTCTGCGCACTGCTCACCAAGCGTGGCCACTTCGGCGCAGAATGCGTCCACTTCGGGCCGCAAGCTATCAGGCACGATGAGATATTCATCGAAGTAGTGCGTTTTCGCATCAACGCTTTTCTGTACGTCGCTGTTCATGTTCGTGCCCTTTCTCGCGTGCGTTTGCTGGGGAAAGTGTTCCTTGTACAAGAGTGTCACAGTCGCATGTGCGAGGGAATGAACCTATGTCCCATTATTGCCGCAGGCATGAGCTCTTGTTTCCCATTTTTAAGTGTCGGTGGGGGTGGTGTTATATTACGAGCTTTGCCGCTTGTCCTTGCGTGGGGCTTGAGCGTTGGCTGTTGAAGGCAATTTCGTTCTTAATAATAAGAGGATCCATTCAGTTATCCCTCATATGCAGCGCACTTAGAACGGTAAAGACAGCTCCACACTCCCTCTAACGAAGCTCCACTTCGATAACGTCGCCGGCGGCGGGTTTGGAAGTATTGGTGCCCGATTCCAGCATGTGCATCGCGTTTGCGGTAAGCGTTGCGGGCAAACCTAGGCGGCCCGCAACGGGGTGCCGGTAAGCGTTCCGTCGGGCTTCACTTCCGCGTTAAGCATGCGAACAGCGAAGAAAAGCGCCCATCGGTAACCATCGATGGGCGCTCGCAAACGGCATGTTTCTTGTTCTTAGCGCTTCTGCATTCTCAAGGCGGATGCAAACAGGGCGCCTGCCGCTATCAGCAATACGACGATTGCAATGATTGGTGCATTGCCGTCACCCGTATGAGGGGTGGCTGCTGCTGGTTTGTCGTCTGCGGCAGGCTTATTGCTCGCATTGGGATCGCTACCCTCTGTTGGTTTGGCGTCTTCGGCGGGAGTAGTCTTTTCGGTATAGACGTTTTCGAACGTCATGACATCAACGGGGGTATCCTGCGTCTTTTCGTAGAATTCGCCGCTGTCTGTTGCTACCAGTTCAACGGGGAATACTTCGAAGCTTGGCTGGGCCGTGCCCTGATTGTCGGTTGCTCCGTCGTTGCAGAAGATTTGGTATACGGCATCCGAATAGGTCCAGTTTGCAATGCCGGTGTTCTTTTCACGTACGCAAAAGCCTTCGCACGTTATTTTGTCCACTTGCTTCTTCGGGCCTTGGATAGTGAGGGCGCTTTCGTATTCTCCTTCGCCATTCGTAGCTACGGTTGCCGTTATGGTCACATCGCTGTAATCCTCGATCTGGCCAACGCCAACATCAAAGACCTCTAGCTCAAATTCCTGCTTACCGGGAGCAATGTTGCCGCCCTTTTTGACTACCCTCGTGAACGGAAGGGAATAGGTCACGGTTTTTTCGCCAGTGATGAAATGGATGTTCTTGTAAAGGTGAAGGAAGCCTTTAGCCTGTTCGGCTCCATCGTGCTCAATAAGATCGATCGACGTGCCTTCGCTATCAACAGCCATGGCATACGTCAGCGCGAAGTCATCGTTGATAGTAGGACAGTCGGCAAGTGCGGGAATATTGTTCTGGCTGGTGTTTTTGGCGTCGATCTCTGCCTCATAAGCCGTAAAGTTGCCATTGCAGCCTGAAGGGTATTCGCCGCTAAGCGTGATTTTCGCTTTTCCCCTAATGGCGATGTTGCCCTTTGCCCACAGAGGAGAGTCAACGGTAGAGGTGGCCTGGAGGGTACCACCATCGATAGTCATATTGCCTGTGGCGAAGAGTCCTGGGTATAAGCTTTTGGCGGTAACAGCTGAATTTGAAATGTTGATATTGCCTGCAGAGCTGTCGGTGGAGTTAATGTACGCAGCGTTGCAATTTTGCTCGGTTGCCGAGATGTTTACGGTGCAGCCGTTCTTGATAACCAGGTCTGCGGCATCGATGCCTGCATACAGTCCGTTAGAAGTGAGTTGCGTGTTGTCGAGGGAGACTGCGCCATCGCATGCGATGCCGAGTCCGCCAGGGGAATGGATGGAGACGGCTGTGTTCTGCATGGTGACGTCGCCGGCTACGCTTATGCCGTCCATCGTGTCTCCCGCGACCGAGATGGCAAGGCTTCCCGATCCATGGAAAATGACGTTCCCCGTGGCCATGATGCCTATATTGTCGTTGAAGGTGATTTGGTTACTTCCCTGGAGTGTGATGGTTAAATCGCCTGTTAGCTCGGAATCGATTCCGCCATAATCTACCGCGTTTGTGATGGAGGCATTGTTGAGCGTGAGGTTCTGTGCGTCGGGGTCGTATGTTGCCGTGCCTTCGCCGCATTGGATGGTGAGTTTTTCGCTGGTGAAGTGCTCGCCATTAACGGATAGGTCATAATTGGTGGCGGCGAATGACGCAGTAGGCGCTATTGTTAGGGCGAATACTAACGCAAAGATGCCGGATATCAGTTTCTGTGCTTTGCTCATAACATTTCCTTCTGTTTAGGGTTTGCGCAGGAACAAATTTGTTTTTTGCGACATTGTCTGGAACTGCATATGACGACTTGTTGTAATAGTTGCAGTATTTGCTCTCTTGTTAGTTTAGCGACCAGGTAAATATTTGTCATTCTATTTGACTGTCTGATTATTCATGCCACCTTATGTCTCATCTTTTAGGCCTATTCGTGGACAAATGGCTCAATATTGCGGCAAACCGAACGTGGACCACCTTGCCAATCTGGCCTCATAATTGGTTTCGGCTTTACCTTTTTCTAACATGCCCAACGAGCCAATTTTGGCCGTGTCTTATATTCTTAGTACGAAAGCGAAATGACTATTCTCGATACGAGCGCTCAAGGCAAAGCTCGCATTGGAGTAATGCCGCCGATTTTGGCAGAAGAAAGCCCTGAAGCACATATTGAATCGGCCGAACAATGTGTCGTCGAATTGAGGAACGCGAAATGAAGATCCTTGCCATCAACGGCAGTCCTAAAGGCAAACGAAGCAATACTTGGCGCCTAACCTGCGCTTTTCTTGAAGGTATTATCGTCCAGGAAGAAAATGGCGGTGCACAGGCCCCTGAAATCGAAACCCTTAACATCGGTTCGCTTAACCTCAAACCCTGCTTGGGCTGCTTTTCGTGTTGGAGCAAGACGCCAGGGGAGTGCTGCATCCACGACGATATGCAGGGAGTTATCGATAAAATCTTGTGGGCTGACGTTGTAGTTTGGAGTTTCCCCCTGTATTACTTTGGATTGCCCGGCCAGCTGAAAACCCTCATCGACCGTCAGCTTCCTATGTCTCTCCCGTTCATGTGCACGGAAACGGAAAGCGGAGGGCATCCTTCTCGCTACGATATGAGCGGCAAGCGAACCGTGGTTATTTCCACGTGCGGCTTCTACACTGCCCAGGGGAACTACGACTGCGTTACCAACCTGTACGACCGACTGTGCGGAAAAGGCGGCTACACTGCGATTTTCTGCGGACAAGGTGAGCTTTTCAGGGTGAAAGAGCTTTCAGAACGCACTGACGAATATCTTTCTTGGGTGAAGAAAGCGGGGCAGGAATTTGCTTCTGATGGCATTACCGGAGAAACTCGCGGCAAGCTTGACCAGAACCTATTCCCTCGTGATGTTTTTGAGGCGATGGCAGATGCTAGCTGGGGCGTTGGCGAATCAGGTGAAAAGGAAGATCCTAGCCTGGTGTTCACCCGTCAAATGGCAGCCCTTTATCGCAAGGAATCATGGCAGGAGCACGATGTTGTGCTTGACATGAACTATACCGATATCGGCAAGGTCTATCGCATCACTCTCGGGCAGAAGGGAAGCCGGGTTGAAGTAGAGCCTGAAGATGGCTTTGCTGATGGCTTCACCACACGTATCAACACGCCCTTTGATGTTTGGCGCTCAATTGCAAGCGGCGAGATTGCTGGAGATGAAGCGCTCATGAAGCATCTGTATTCCGTGGAGGGCGATTTCGACCTGATGATGCACTGGGATGATTTTTTTGGCGCGGCATCGAGTGCGGGCGCAAATAATTCGGATGTACTCAAGGGCGTGAACGGTAGAGGTAAGGCCAACAGCAAAAGCGCCAGCGAGCCGAAGACCAATATGCTGCTGCTCTTGATTCCTTGGATCGTGTTCTGGGTTGTTGCGTCTATTGATGGGTTCTGGGGCAGCTTGGTCAGCGTGGCGGTATGCGTGTTGCTGCCGGTTTTGATGCATCGGACAAAGGCTACGTTGTATGACCGGATTTCTGGTTTAGGGGTAGGCGCGTGTTCTGTTGCGTTGCTGGCGGGAGCATCGCCGATTCTTGTTATCCCGGTGTCATACCTGTTGTTTGGGCTGATGTGGACGGTTTCGTGCTTCCTGAAAGTGCCACTGACTGCGCATTATTCCAAGAACAGCTATAACGGGGAAGCGGCATTGCGCAATCCGATCTTCATGAGAACGAACCGCATCCTTACGGCGGCGTGGGGAGTGCTTTACCTGGTTACGCCCATTTGGACCTATTTCATCATGCAAACGGATGCAGCAAGTTACGTTGGCGCAATCAATTCCGTTCTTCCCGCGTTGATGGGGGCGTTCACCGCATGGTTTCAGAAGTGGTATCCACGGCACATTGCACGTGGATAGGCGCTCGCGTCAAGGATCTTGGGAAAGAAGGCTTCGATCCATGGTGCATTGTTCGCGCGCAGGTGATCTGCTCATTGGGGCTGTCAAAGCGGGGGCGATAACATGGCTGAATTGAAAATGGGAGAGTTCGGTGTTTCAAAGTATGGTGAAGCCATCTATATTGCCGGTAGCGTACTGTACCCCCAATTTGGCTTGGACCGTGTTAACAGCAGGGTACCTTCAATACAGTGAAGGTACCCTTTTTCTTTTATGAAGCGAATTGGCAAGCGAATCTGATCGCGCTTAGCAAAATTATGTGTGTTGCTTTATAAAATTGGCGCTATGACTCGGTTCCTGCTGTCTGAGCATTTTGATATTGGTGCAGCTTATGCGCAGTACGGAAGCCTGTAAATCTTTTATTCAGCAAAGCATTTTCGGCAGCAATTACGACGATGGGGGTTAAGATGTAAAGGATTTTGAGAGCATAGAAAACAGAAAAGGAGTTGCGCAAGAAATGAAAATGAACAATAAAAACAAATTCATTTCGGGCCTGCTGGGTGTTGCGATGTGCCCCATGATGTTGCCAACCGCAGCATTCGCGGCTGATGATGGCGCAGCATCGGAGATTTCTTCATCCCCGACTGAGTTGATTCAGTCTTCTGAGTCGGAAGGCACCGATACGGATGCAAGCTCAGGCGATACGCTTGGCGTCCAGTCCGAATCGGCGGGTGAAGCGACCAATGCGACGACCAACAAAGCAGCTAATAAAGAAGCAGCTCCCGCAGCCAAAACTGGCGGGGAAGGTGCTACGGCAGGGGTTGCAGAAGTCAACGGTGTGAGCTATCCCAGCTTACAGGCCGCAATCGACGCTGCCCAGGGCGCCGATACCGTCAAGATGCTGACGGATGCGACCGAAGATATAACCGTGGCTACAGGCAAGAACGTCGCACTTGACCTTGGTGGCAAGACGCTGACGAACACGAACACCGGCAAGGCGACGCTGACCATTGCGAAGGGCGCCACGGCTACCGTGAAGAACGGCAGCATTGTTGGTGGCATGGGCTCATCTATGCTTGACAACTGGGGCATCCTGACCATCGAGAGTGGTTCGTATTCGGGTGGTCTGAACGTTGTGAAGAGCGAGGAAGACTCGACGCTCACCATCAACGGTGGCAAGTTCGAGCTGAGCTATGCAACGTCGGGTTATACGGGCGTTGTTTTCGCCTACGGCAACACGACGATCACTGGCGGCGAGTTTATCCAGAGTCTGACTGCCACAGGACGGTGGAACCACCCGCAGGTTATCGCGACTGGTGTTGTGGAAGGCCATACCGCTATCACGCGAGTTACCGGCGGCCACTTCGTCAACAAGATGTCTGGGGAGGGCATTTTCCGCGGTGTCGGCAAGGGCACTTCTGACAACTTTGAGGTCTCCGGCGGTACGTTTAATAAGAGCATTTCCGAAGCCTACTGCGCCGATGGCTTCGTTCCCACCAAGAACGCTGATGGCACCTACGGCGTCAAGGAAAGCCACTATGTTGCCCAAGTCGGTAGCAAGAAGTACGAGACGCTGGCCGATGCGATCCGTCTGGCTGGAAAGGGTAAGACCATTACCCTACTGGCGGATGTTGAGCAGAACACCCAGCTGGCCATCAACAAGGACATCACGCTTGACCTGAACGGCAAGACCATCAAGAACACGCAAGACATCTGGGGCGATAATACCAACGCGATCCTGTCCATCACGGATGGCGCCAAGGTGACCATCACTGGCAACGGCACCATAGATGCCAAGGAGAACGACTGCTACACCATCAACGTGAAGAAGGGCGACCTGACCATCGAAAACGGCACCTTCTACGGTAACGTTAGCGTGGTTCAGGTGCAGGAGGGTACCTTGTCCGTCAAGGGCGGCACCTTCGACCTGCACCAGAAGTGGGAAGGCAGCAGCAAGTATCTGTTCAACTGCATCGATGATGCGTATGCGAGCGGCAGTGCGAATGTCGCCATCAGCGGCGGTACGTTCGTCGGCTTCGACCCCAGCGCCTCCCCCGAGGGCGAAGGCACCAGCTACCTGGCTCCCGGTTACGCTCCTACCGACAACGGCGGCGGCACGTACGGCGTGGTTGCTGGCGTGGCTCAGATCGGCAGCAAGGCGTACGCCACTCTCGCTGACGCTGTTGCGGCGGCCAAGGATGGCGATACCATTACGTTGCTGTCTGATTGCAGCGGCGATGGCATTTCTATCAAGGACGACACCTTCCCCAACGGTTTGACCATCGACTTCGCGGGTCATTCTTACACGGTGGGTGGCAAGCTTGTTGGTAGCACGGGAACCGCCTCAAACGGCTTCCAGTTGCTCAAGGGCAACACGATTGTGATGCGCAACGGCTTCATCTATGGTGATGCAAGCGTTGCGGGCGATGACACGACTCAGTGGTCGGGCGCGCCGGCAATCATGATTCAGAACTACAGCAACCTGACGCTTGACGGTATGACCGTAAAGGGCGGTAAGCAAACGTGCTACACGCTGTCGAACAACAATGGCGATACCGTTATCAAGGATTCGACCATCATCGCTGGTCAGAATACGCAAGTTGGCGGCCCGTTTGCGTTTGATGTGTGCCGCTATGCTTCGTATCCTTCCGTGAGCATTACGGTTGAAGGCAATAGCGTCATCGACGGTTGTGTTGACGTGAGCGGCACTATTGGTGAAGGTCAGAGCCGTCAGCTCACCATCACGGGCGGCACCTTTAGCAAGCCTATCTCGGTAAGCACGCAACCCGCCAACATTTCCATCAGCGGCGGCGCGTTCGCCAATGAGGTTCCTGCAGATTACTGCGCTGCAGGCTATGTACCTGCCGCTAATGCTGACGGCACGTACGGTGTCGAGAAGGCGGTTGCTGTCAACTTCGATTCCAATGAGGGTACAACGGTTGACTCTCAGCTTGTTCCCGTTGGTCACAAAGTGGCAAAGCCGGCAGATCCTACTAAGGAAGGCTATACCTTCTCCGGATGGTTCACTGACAAGGACTGCACCAATGCCTATGACTTCGATGCTGATGTAGACGGCACGCAGCCTGAGTTTACCCTGTATGCCGGCTGGAAGGCGGCCCCGGTTCCCGTTGAGCCTGGTGCTGGCGACAACGGAAACAACGGCGATAACGGTGGCAACGGCAACAACGGAGGCAACGGCGATAGCTCCTCTGCCAACGCGAATGTAAACGTCAACACCGTTAACAACAACGGCGACAACGCGTCAAGCGAAGCGAAGATGGCTACCGTGAAGACGGGCGACAACCTCGCTCTTGTCGGTGGTGCAATTGCTGTGATTGCCGTTGCGGCTGCTGGTGTTGCTGCATTTGCGCTGCGTCGCAGGAAGATGAACTAGCTTTTAAGCTTGTTTATCTACGTTTTCTGCACGGTAATACAGAATAGGGCTGTTTGATGAAAGGGGCCGAGCTTGGAGGTAGTCCAGGCTCGGCCCCTTCGCGTTGAAATGAGATTAGGACAGTCTCCAATTGCGGGTTATTTCCTAGCTAAAGCAAGATCTTGGGGTTGAAACAAAGCCGACTTCTGCCAACAGACAGCACCGCAGGGTATAGCGCGGCGCATGGCGTTAAACGAGACCGTTTTTATTGCCGCTGTAGCGATTTTGCTCTTAAGCTGGTCGATGGTGGCATGGGTGAAACCCCTGCAGGCGCTTTCACCCTCTCTCTTGTCTAGGTTGACGAAAACGGGAATTCCATTGAGGGCGGCTTTATCATTCTGACTTGCGTAATTGCAGAAGGCCGAGCATGCCGAAACAGGGTGACAGACAAGGTCGGTCTTATTATTTGTGCCAGGAGTCTGGTCTCGCAAAGCAAATTAATGCAAGTGCTGAGCTTTTCCTCTGAATCGATATGGCGTCTCTGGTAACACCTTTCGCCGAATCGTAATACTTCGTAGTGTTACGCTTTAAAAAAACGTGTTACAGTCGAGCGGTATCGTCCCCCAAAAGAGAAGGAACTCAATGGACAAGAAACTGAGTAAACTGCTCGCTGCGGCCTTTGCTGTCATGCTGGCAGTGGGTATCTTTGCGCTCGCAGGATGCTCGTCATCAAACACGAATTCCGATAAGGCATCTGCTTCTGGCACTCAAACGGTCACCGACATGGTAGGTCGCACGGTTGAAGTGCCTACAGAGGCCGATAAAGTTATCGGTATTGGTGCATCTTCGCTTCGCATGATCTGTTACATGCAGGCTGTCGACAAGGTTGTTGGTGTGGAACAGTCGGAGCAGCAAGATTCCGTGACCTGTGCATATCGCCACGTGAACCATGAAACGTTTGCCAAGCTGCCCGTTATTGGTGAAGGCGGTTCGAAGGGCGTGACTGCTAACGAAGAGGCGATTATTGACGCTGCGCCGCAGGTAATTATCGCCAACCTCGACAAAGACTCCGCTGATAGTCTGCAGCAGAAGACCAATATCCCGGTTGTCTGCGTAACTATGAGCGATATCGTATTCGACCAGGAGCTTTACGACAACATTACGCTTCTGGGCAAGGTTTTGGGCAAGGAAGACCGCGGCGAAGAACTCATTAAGTATATGCAGGATACCGAAAAGGATCTGCAGGATCGCACCGCCAATGTAGAGAAGAAGAGCGCCTATGCTGCTGGTGTCAGCTACCGCGGCGGCCATGGCTTCTCTGGCACCGAGGCTGGATTCGCTCCATTCTCCATCTGCAATATCACCAATATCGCCGATGCTGGGCATGACAGCGGTTGCTTCGATATCGACCTTGAAGCAGTGACTGCGGCGCAACCTGATTACGTCTTCGTAGAGAGCGGCAATCTTGGCCTGGTCAAAGAAGACGTTGCTGCCAACCCCGATTACTTCACTAACTTGAAAGCTGTCGAAGCAGGCAACGTGTTCTCACTTGTTTCGTATCGCTTTTACGCCACCAATCTCGAGCTGGCTATCGCCAATTGCTACTATGTTGGTAGTTGCGTGTACCCCGATCAGTTCGCTGATGTCGATTCCGCTAAGAAACTCGACGAGATTTCGACCTTCTTCTTGGGCGCACCGCTCTCTGAAGACCTCGCTAAAGAGGGTTTAAGCTTCCAGAAGCTTGATTTGATGAGCAGGTAAGCTCACGGGAATGAATCGTAGCTAGGTTAAGTGTTCAGTTGCCTTTGACCCTCAACACAAAGGGAGCCAAAGGCTTTTCAATTGCTATACGTCCTGAATGCCGAACGGCAAAACCCGGTTCCCTAAGATACCTTACAGAAACGACCTCAGTATTTGTGCTGAGGTCGTTTTTTGCTGTGGCTGCTCGCTTTTTTGGCTGCGATCTCTGGCGGGTATTCGCAAATTAGCTTGCGGTTGGAATCGTTAGCTTTACGCTATCGATCTCTGCAATACGCATGGGCATATCGTAGGTATCTGAAAGCGCTTCGTCGGTTACTGCTTCGATACCTCCCTGCGCGACGATCGTGCCGTTACGCATCAAGACGAACCTGTCGCAGAACCTTAGAGCCAAGTTAACGTCGTGGATGACCATGACCGTGGCAAGTGATGTTTGCGTGGTGATATCGCGGACCACCTGCAACACTTCCATCTGGTTTTTAGGATCAAGCGCGCTCGTTGGCTCATCGAGTAGCAGCGCCTCGGTTTGCTGTGCGATTGCGCGAGCAATATAGACCTTCTGGCGTTCGCCGCCCGAAAGCTCGTCACAATAGCGATCGACAAACGGCTCAAGTTCCAGTTGCTTAAGAGCGGCAGCCACCACAGTGCGGTCGTGTTCGCTGATGCTCCATGAAACATGCGGCTTGCGGCCAAGCAGCACTTCATCGTATACGCTCAGATGGGGAATGCGCTGCTGCTGGGTTACATAGGCGATATGCTGCGCCGTTTCACGCTTGTTCATGTTTCGGAGGCTTTTGCCGCTTACGTACACTTCTCCTGTTGATGGGGTAGTGATGCTTGCTAGAAGGTTCAGCAGCGTAGACTTGCCCGCTCCGTTGTTGCCTAAAATGGCGGTCATCGTGCCAGCATGGGCTTCAAAAGAAAGCCCTTCAAAAACGGGTTTTCCTGCATGGGGGAAGGCAAATGCGACGCTTCTTGCTTCAAGTACCGGACCGCAATTGTGGTTACGGCGATCGGTGGGCTTTGGCAGCGCTTCGGTTTCTACTATGCTCTTCTTTTCGGTCATCGCTTGTACCCCTTGTAGAGCAGGAACAGGAATAGCGGGGCGCCCAGAAACGATGTGATAGCGCCGATTGGCAGGATAACGGGCGATATGATCATGCGAGCCACCAGGTCGGATGCAAGCATGATCGTTGCTCCCAGCGCCAGCGACGCAGGCAAAAGGAAGCGGTAGTCGTTGCCTACGAACCTTCTTGCAATATGCGGTGCGATCAGACCGATGAAGTTGACCAGACCGATGAACGACACCATGGTTGCAGCCATAAGCGATGCGACGAACACGCCCGCAATTCGTGTTCGAGCAACGTCGACCCCGAGCCCGCCAGCAACATGAGCGCCATTTTGCAACGCGTTGTAGCTCCAGCGCTTCAAGAAGAAGTACACGCTGCATAGCAGGCCGACTGCTGCCATGAAACTGATTTGAGGCCAGGTGGCACGCCCTAGGTCGCCGAATTGCCAGAAGATGACCTTCGTTAGGTTAAGGTCGTCGGAGAAGTACTGCATGATGGTAGAAGCGCCAGCCCACAATGCGGATAACGCAACGCCTACCAAGATAATGCTTTCCGGCGTGGCAAGCCCCATGCGCGAAAACAGCAATACCACGACGCTCGACACCATAGCTCCCGCAAATGCGCACAGGGCGATGGCTGTCATGCCCATTTCTGACGATGATCCGAAAACGGTCGGCACAATTATCAGGATGGCTACTGTGGCACCGAATGCCGCACCTTGGGAAATGCCGACGGTGGAAGCGGAAGCAAGGGGGTTTTCCAGCACGCTTTGCAGTGCTGCGCCGGCAAGTGCCAGGCCGGCACCCGATACGATGGCGCACGCCGTACGAGGTAGCCTGATGGATTGCACGGTGTTTACGTCCTGCGCAGACCCGATGCCGAACAGGGCAAGAACGCTCTCGATTGGATCAATCGAGAGCGCACCCATTGAAAGCTCCATGACGGCAACGGCAAGGCAGACTGCAACCATGGCCACGATGCAGAAGACATAGCGCCGCTCCTGCTTCTTGCGTGCGTCGGTGATATCCGCCATTAGAACCCTTCGCGCTGATAGGCATCGTAGCAGTCGCGGCAGACCATCTGTCCGTTCTGTACGCGAAGGCCGAATTCAGCGGTCTTTTCGCCACATTTGGCGCATTGCTGCGAAGCAAACAGACGAGCCGTCTCGGGCAACTCGTAGAAAGGCTCCTTTACATCGAAGAGCTCTTCGTAGGGATGCGTGAACAGATACTCGGCGTACTCTTCGCGTGACAGTCCTTCTCCGCACTCGGGTTTAAGAACCAGGCGGACACCTTTGCCCGTATCGCGGTTGAAGAAGCTGAACGCCATTTTGCCGCGGATGCGTGCGATAAGGTTGGATTTGCCGTATGTGCAGCCGAGCAGTACCTGTACGGCGTCAACGCCGCATGCGTCGTTTTCCACGACGGCAACGATTTCTTCGTCGACTGCGGGCAAGGCTTCGTCGCTAAGGCCAAGCTGTGCGATTGCGCCCTCGACGGCTTTGAACCCGATAAGCATGCCTGGGCAGATGTGTCCATGGAAGGCAGCGACCTTATTTAGGTGTTCTTGAGATAGCATGTTCGATTCTCCCTCGTTGTCGTTGTCAGACGTGTTGAAGGGGAGTGTAACACGATTCAGCAATTCGTGTTACGGCTTAAAGGTGATTGGTTGAGGGGGCTGTTTGCCCGTCGAGTAAGTTGTCGCAGCTTCGTTGTTGATTTCCGGCATGGAATCCGCCTCCTTTCGTCACATATGCTACGACGTTACGTTGCGTGACGAGCAAGCTCATTCGCGGTTTATTTTCGCATTACGCAAGGTGTTATTTCTGCAGGGAAGGTTTTTATGGGGGATGTCGCCTGTTTTGCGACAAAGGACCACCTTCACGGAGGCGAAAGGGTGTAGTTCGCGGTAGGCAGATTGTTTTCGTGACTGGTTTGGCGCTAAGCCATGAACAGCGCTACCCAAATCGGCATCGTTAGGATACAGCCGACCGTGGTGATTACATTAATGGCACTGGCGTACGGTGCGTTCTTCTCGTAAATTTGCGCCATTTGCACCGTTGTTGAGGCGGATGGAGTGATGGTGGCAAGAAGCGTAATGAGCAGGATCGACTGGCCGTTTGCCACCAACGCATCTACGCCGCTAAACTTAAGTGCAAGCGTGACTATGGCAGGGATAAGCACTAGCCTGATGAAGGCCACGAGCCAGACGCGCTTGTTGGCTACGATTTGCCGCAAGTCCATGCCTCCGATGATCATGCCCGTTACCAGCATGGCAGCAGGGCCGATCATCTGTCCTACGTCGTAGGTGAAGGTGCCGAAGGGCTCAACAAGCTTGATGCCGAGCACCATGAGCACGATGCCAGCGGCGACAGCAAGCAAGTTGATATTGAACAGAACGGCGCGAACGTCAATGTGACGATTCTCGCTGATAAGGGACTTGCCATGTGTCCAAATCAGGATCGTTTGCACGCTCATGTAGGCAAGCGAGTAGACCACCCATTCATCGCCCAAGATGAAGCCGACAAGCGGGATGATCAGGTTACCGCAATTCGAGTAGATGCTTGCCGCCCGCTCAATAGGGGAGAGGTGTAGCGGCTTTGCCAGGATTTTCGTCAGGATGATTTGCCCAACCTGGAGCACGATAGCGCAGACAACTGCGAATAGAAAGCCTTGCAGTACATCTGGAGTTAAATCAACCTGCGTTGCAGAAATGAAAGCGCACGGGCAGATGGCGTATACAGACAGGACGGAGAGCGTTTTGCTGTCTCCCGTTTTCAGGAGATGAAGGCGCACTAACGCGAATCCAACAGCCATGATTAGGAATAGCGAAGCGATTTTTTCTATAAGCAGGAGAGTGATCATGGCTCTGGATTATACGCCTGCGGCGCAAGGGGAATATGGAGAGGCTAATGAGGCCGATGGTTGTTACCCTGGCATTGGGAACCTACTTCGCTGATGGCTTCGCCAAGCAGGGGATTTCTATTGCTGGTAGATTTTGGCCTTATGCGTCGCCGCAGCCGCCGCAGCCGCGGCTGGCGTTGCTGCAGCAAGGCGCCACAACCGCTAGTTTGCGCCGAATGGCCACGTTCACGTAAGCAAAACAAGCACTAAGCGAATACTGTTTCATGATCATGGGCTGTGCTCGGCGCGATGGCCCTGACAACTGCGGGAAGCCTTCATTTGCGGGCCTTTGTGGTATGTTGGCACGAAGCAAACTAAGGCTGAGGTGAGGGTAAAGAAGCGGAGGGATGGCATATGGCGAAGATCGGCACCGGCGCTGCCGAGGGCAAGAGGACAGCGTATATCAACGCAAACGTTCTCGATGGAACCGAGGGCATGGAGATGCTTGAAAACCACGCGGTCGTGGTCGAGGGACGGCGCATCGTTGATGTTGCACCCCTAGCCGATGCCGATTTGTCTGGATGCGAGACCTTTGACCTCAAGGGCGCCTATCTCCTTCCGGGCCTCATAAACATGCATGTGCATCTGGCAGGCAACGGCAAACCCCAGAAGAAGCAGCGTGATAACGAGGCGCTGGTAAGGAAAATTATGTCGAACGGTCTTACGCGAGCCGTCGCCTACCGCCTTGTCTCCGAATACGCGCGCCTCGAGCTGCACAGCGGCGTCACCACCATACGAACAGTGGGCGGCCTGGGTGACTTCGACACGCGCGTGCGTGATGACGCCGCGGCGGGAAAGTTGGAGGCTCCGCGCATTCTTGCTGCCAATATGGGCATATCGGTGCCGGGAGGTCACATGGCTGGTTCGGTTGCCATCGCGGCAAATAGCATTCCAGAGGCGCTTGCGCAGGCTGAGACTGCCAGGTTGCAGGGTGTCGACCTTGTCAAGCTCATGATTACCGGCGGCGTCCTTGATGCCAGAGAAAAGGGTACGCCTGGCGAGCTCAAGATGGAGCCGGATATGGTGCGCGCGGTTTGCGACAAGGCGCACGGGCTGGGCTTTATCGTTGCTGCGCATGTCGAGTCAACCGAAGGCGTGCGTGTGGCGCTCGAGTGCGGCGTAGACTCGATCGAGCACGGCGCTGCTCCGACTGACGAGGTGATGAGCTTGTTCAAGGAGGGAAACTCCTTCCTGTGCACTACGCTTTCTCCTGCGCTTCCGTATGCGCTGTTCGATCGCTCCGTCTCTTGCGCAAGCGAGGTCGAGCAGTTTAACGGCAATATGGTCTTCGAGGGCATTATCGCCAATGCCAAGGCAGCCCTGGAGCAGGGGGTTCCTGTGGCGCTTGGCAATGACGTTGGGTGTCCCTGGATCACTCAGTACGATTTTTGGCGCGAGCTGTGCTACTTCGATAAGTATGTTGGCGTGTCGCGTTCGTTTGCTCTTCATACCGCAACACTGCGCAATGCCCAGCTTGCCGGCATCGACGACATCACGGGCTCAATCGAGGTGGGGAAGGAAGCTGACATGATTGTCACGGCTGGCAATCCGCTGGAGGACCTGCGTGCGTTGCGCACGGTAAAGCACGTCATTCATCGAGGGCACCTCATCGTCAACCCCCGCGTGAAGCGCAAGGCTGAGGTTGATCGCGAGCTCGACAAGTTCCTCTAGGAGCGGCAGTAGGTATGTGGCTCTGCTGGCAGCAAATGCAAGTGAATCAACGCGTGCGGCTTGCGCATCGTTCGCAAACTGCAGCCATCAAAATCTATATGTCACGTCGGTGGTGGTTTTTCAAGAATCGATCGAACGCAGCATCCTCTGTGTCAGGTTTTATCGGAGCGAATAAAATGGAGCTATCAACATCAATCCTAATTAGTCGATGGAGGTAGGTATGCAACTGACAACAGAACGGCTGATACTCCGCCCATGGGTCGAAACGGACGCAGAGGACCTGTACAGATACGCTAAAGACGACAGGGTGGGGCCGATTGCCGGCTGGCCACCGCACTCGAGCGTTGACAAAAGCGCGGAAATCATACGTACCGTGTTTTCCGCGCCGGAGACGTACGCCGTCTGCCTAAAGGAAGACAACAGGGCCATCGGAAGCATAGGGTTGATGATCGGCGCGCGGTCCGACAAGGAAATCCCGGGCACCGAGGCGGAAATCGGCTACTGGATCGGCGTCCCGTTCTGGGGCAAGGGGCTGATACCGGAGGCGGCTCGAGAGCTCATTCGCCATGGTTTCGAGGACTTGGAACTGGACAAGATCTGGTGCGGCTGGTTCGACGGGAACGAGAAGTCGGAACGCGTTCAGGAAAAATGCGGCTTCACCTGGCACCGCACCCGCAAGGACGTCTACTGCGAGCTGATGGGCGACATCCGCACGGAGCAGATCTCTTGCCTGACGAGAAATGATTGGCTGAGTCAGTCTAAAGCTTGATAAGCAACATGGGTTCTGCGAGCAGCTCGCAAATCCCAGGCCGCAAGTCTTTGTCAGCGGTGAGCAAAGTGAGTGGTCTCAGTTGGCTTGCCTATGGGCTGGCACGCAGGCTGGGGCTTCGCCATTGGCGCGATCGTTTCGTGTACTTAAATTTTCGCGCAGCCCATTATATAAAATGATTGGTTTTCCGCATGGAAGGCTTCCAAGTGCCGGGGACGTTTTCTCCGGCTTTTTTCTTATCCGGGAGAGCAATGCGAGAACCCAGCATCTTTGTCGACGAGTCGGGAAGCAACGGCCTCTCCGATCGCTACTATCTGCTCACCGTCGTCATGCGCGACCAATCGGACAGCATCGCGGACTCAACCGAGGTTATATGAGAGCGCCCTCTGCGCGAAAGGACTCCTGGACATACCTTTCCATGCGTCGCCGCTCATGAACGATCGGTACCCGTATCGATCTAGGTCGATAGAGACAAGTGTTCTTCATCGAGCCTTCGGCCCTCAGATCTTCGGCGATGCACTGCATGAGGCAGGACTTGCCGCAGCGGCGGACGCCGTTGATGACCTTGATCATCCCGTCGTCATGGTAAAAGTCGCGAATCTTCTTCAGGTAGTTTTCTCTGGGGCAACAAACGCATACTGGCTCCAATCTTCATTGGAGCCAGTCTTTCAAATTACGGGTTTATTGGGATATTCATTATCGTTTAAACGATTTATACCCCCCCATAACTAAAAAAATCTATTCCCACTCAACATTGAGATTTTGCATCGCCATAAATCGTTATTCCCTTTGATTTCGCATAGTGCCCGCAGTGGACATAAGTGAACGAAGAACGCGTACTCAAACGATACCCGCAAATGCCTTTATTCCGCGTTGGATTCAACGGTTTCCTTGTACGCATCCCCCATCATCATCTTGTAATGTTCGATGTTCTCGCTGACCTCGAAAATTCGTTTGAAGACTTCTCTATATTTGTCAGGAGATTCCGAATAGCTATCGATGTACAAATCATCTGGAATCGAGTGAGAGCCGTCATTCATCCAAGCGAACAATGATCTGCAAATTATCTTATCTTCGATAGTTTTGAATTGATTTTCGATTTTGTCGGACTTATCTTTTCCGAGCATCCGGAAATAGTTTTCTATGATTCGACGCATTGAGTTCTGAAGTGCGATAGTGCTGGCAGAACGGCTCTTAACCTCCTCCCAAAGCAATTCATACGAGGTCTTGATTGGATTGGTGTTGCCATGGTCCTTAATGAATGATTGATTTCCATGCTTTTGGATTGTCCAGTATTTCGTATTCCTGTCGTCATATGCTTTTCCTTTTGAGAACGATGCTTCTTTATGGAAAAATGCATTGTGGGTGAGTACAAATACTTGCTTTACTTCACTTTGATTCTTTTTTGCATCGTCAATCAATTGCTTCACCATACAGCTGACAATGTAGAGGACGGTGCTATCTAAGCTGCAGATAGGATCGTCGATCACGACAATCTTTTCTTGTGCGAATTGATTAGGGTCAACTGATCCCTTGATAAGTTGCATGAAATAGAGAAATGCGACAAAAGTCTCCTCTCCCTCACTTAAGGTCTTACCAGCAGGAGAACCGTCGGGTCTAACAATTTGGTATGCATTTTCTGACGCACCTGAGGGCTGGATGCTGAATCCATCGAAGCCGTACGCTAACAGTGAACGATTTATTTCATCGACTGTTGGTTGTATGCTCGTGATTTCTTTTCTGGCTTCAACAATTTGTTCGTTGAAGTTTTTTTCGTAACCTTTTTGTTCCCTGATGGTTTTCTCAAGACCTTTCTTTGCGCCCTTTAGTTTTTTGATGGCTTCCTTATGCGACTGGATTGCAGCTGCGCCAATCTTTCTTAGAGTCGCCCACGCATCCTTAAGAAGGCGTTCTTTTTCCTTGCTGATGTTTAACATTGCCTCATTATGCTCGATGATTGCATTATTGATGACAGCTATCTGCTGCAACAACTCCTCGTACAGTTTGCTGCATGAGCTAATCGTGACCCTTCTGCTAGGCTCCGCCACTTTGCTCTCCATCAGCTTGATGTTTTCTTCAATTGCAGGGCGGATTTCTAAAACTTTGGTCTCGAGCAACTGCCAACTCTGATCACCGCAAGCAACGATAAATGGGTTTGCTGAAAGTGCTTCAAAGTTCGTTAAAAGTGCACCAACAGTGGATCGATAGCAGCTTAATTTGTCTTTCACCTTACGAAGATTGGTCTCGTATTGATTGTCAAAGAAAGATTCAAGCTGGGTCTTTAAATCGGAGGTGATCGTATGTTGCTGACAGAACGGACACACATCCGTTTCGTTGACATAAACCATACCTTGCCTAACCCAGTCGGAATTGCCAAGGGTGCCAATAAGCTCGGCTATGCCAACATCCTGATTGCCTATGATGGCTAATTCCCAAATATCGCAAGTTTCGCAATTACCCAAATTGTCGACAAGGGTTCTAAATGAATCAATATTGATGCTTTCGTAGGTGTTCGGTTCTCCTGAGAATACGTCAGCGATTTGGGCTTCTAGCTCATCAATGGTGACGCTGGGCTCTTCTCCCGGCTTTTCGAGTAACTTCGATGCGAATTTCGATTTACTGTTTCTGTATCCAGTAAGGGCTGGCCCAAGCAGCCGTTCGTTTGGCTTAAGAACGTTATCCCAGACGCTATCACGGAAAGACTCTGTCGCATCGTCTATTTGTTTTTGTTTGTCTTCCAGTTGTTTATTAGCTGAAGAGATTTTCTCTTGAGTTCTTTGGAGCTTATCTAGAAGACCATCGATATTCTTCTGAGCTTCGACAGAATCGGAACCCAGGGTAAATACGCCTGGGAAGTTCTGTTGATCTCGGAAGTTTGCCTCTCGCCATTCCTTGTTGTAGACAATGATTTCTGAAGAATCCCCATCCCATTCAATTGAGGATGGCTCTGAGTCGAGATCATCTTGATTTCTTAGAAGATTACTGATGGTTGATTTGCCGCTTCCATTTGGGCCGTAAATAAAGTTTGCAATAGCGCAGTCTTCAAAAGAGGAGTGTTGCTCCTGAAAAACACCGTGTCCGCTCATGTGGATTGCTTTTATAGCGCCCATTCAAAACCTACTTTCCAGTCCAAGGGCTCTTGCCATCGGGGGTGTTCATCCAGTAGCCGGGGTCGTAGGTCTCCTTCCAGTCCTCGTACTCCTCGCGGGTGATCTCCTTGGCATCGAGCCTCCGCTTCATCTCTTTCCAATCCCTGAGGAAGCCGTCAAAAGTCAAGCCAACGGTATAGAGGCCACCGGTGATGGCGGGTCGACCATCAATCTCGGTGATGGTGTAACCCATGAGTTCGTCGTTCTCCAGGAGGGCGTAGAAGAACTCCATCTTGGGGCCAAACTCCGGCGCAGAAAGGTACTCGGGCCTGACCCTCAACGCCTTCGCGATGTGTTCCAGGACTTCCTTCTTTGGCTTGCGGTCGCCCAACTCGTAGCTGCGCAAGGCGCTCTCGCTGATGCCGCTGAGCTCTGCCAGCTGCTTCTGGGTGAGCTGCCTCTTCTCCCTGAGCTTCTTGATCTTGCGGGAGTATAGCGGCGCCAAGCCGCCCTTGTGCTTTCCACCAAACATTTTTTCGTCCTGACGTAACGGGTTCCACCAAGCGCGTCGAAGACGCTATCCAAATGGTATCACCTCACGTATTTGTGATGTTTGAAAGCGACTTAAGAACAGGAGACACGAATGAGTACATAGATGATCGGCGCGGAGGAAGTCGCTAGGGCCCTGAACTCTTCTAAGGGATACGCCTACAAGGTGATCCGCAAGCTCAACGAGGAGATGGAGGAGAAGGGCATGCTGGTGGTCAAGGGCAAGGTCAGCGCTGACTGTTTCGCCGAGCGCTACTTCGGCAAGGACGGTGGCGGCAATTCAATTCAAATTCAATTCATCGGGTCCGCCATGGGCTCCTCCTGACTCTTCCGACCCTCACGAAACCTTCCAGCTTAGTATAGCCAATCCAATCAGAGGAAAGCGAGTATGAGGAGCCACGGGGAATCGGCTGGGACAGCTTGCCCCAGGAAATCGTCGCGTGGGTGGAAGTGCCAAATACGAGCATAAGCCAGCCGGTAGCCAAGGCCGACAAACAGAACCCGAACGCTTATCTCTGCCTGGATGCGCTCGGCCAAGGCGGCTACGGCACCCCATACATCGACGCCGACTGCACGGAAGGGTCGCTTCTCGTCCTGATCTACGGGCACAACATGTCCGACGGCAGCGTTTTCGCGGATTTCGCGAAGTGCAGCGAGGAAGATTACGCGCGAAGCCATTCGCACATCTTCCTGCATACCCGCGATGGCGGCACGTATGAGCTATCGGTCATTGCCGTAAATGTCGTGGACGCCAGCGCTGAGACGGTGTGCCCAAGCTTCGACGATACAGGGGCGATTGCGCAGTGGATTGGCAAAAGCGACCTCGTCCTACTCGAATACGATGGGTCGAGCAAAGTATTCGCCTTCGCGACCTGTTCATACCAGACTGCCAATTCGCGAACCGTGGTATACGCGCTATAGGCATTCTAATGATTCGGGTCTCACGATACGCTCGCCGAAACGATCGCGGGGTTCATTTCTTGCAGCAAATCACTCCATTTTCGGGAAAACTGAATATTGGCCTTGTTAAAGATCCTAGAACTAAGTCTCACTTTGTAATGCGCCTTCACGGCTTCGTATTCTAGGGCTGCTGATTTGAGCGTAATTGCATCGATGCCATTCCCGCTGTATTGCCGAGTGATAAACACGTCAAAAAAGATTTCGTTCAATCGCTTGACCCGTGTATAGCAGACTATGCTTCCCGTGCAGCCGAAGAGAACGCAAGTAGAGAAAATGCCCTGAGCAAAGATCACCACTACCGCAGGATCGAAGCAAAACATGAAAACAGCCAGAACGATTGCTGACAGCGCAATTTTCGCGATTATCCCCGGAAGCATTTTCTTCAAGATTGCCTCAGTGAAATAACAGCTTTCGTATAAGTTGAGCGCATACTTCGTTTCAGAATCGCTGGCGTCGTTGTTGTAATAACCTTCCGTTCGCATCGGCGTCAATTTAGCACGGAAAGCATTTTCAATGGCGCCTTTTCGTCGCCCGTTCTCAGCTTGGTACCACACATGGAAGTCGTCGATCATGTATATAGCCGAGTAAGTGAACGCTGATATTGCGATTATGATGTTCAGATAGAACGATATGTTATTGGGGGCTATCGTCGCCGCCAGGTTCAAAACTATCGTCAGCGTGAACAGTGTGGTTTCGGCCTTGCCAAGACTTGAGGCGGCATTGTATGCCGACGAGTAGTCGTCCCTAACGCTCATCAGATCACTCCGGAAAAATCTCTTTGATTTCCGAGAGGGCGCTGTAGGGCATATTGTTAGCCTCGTATTTCAGGGCGTTATCGAGATGCCGGACCGCATCGTCAACTTTTTTCCAATCCGTGCTCCATTTAATGGTAGAGAAGGCCTTTTTCAGATAGTCGGTATAGGATGAACAGCTTATGTATGCATTCTGCATCTCTTCAGCGATTTTCTTTTCCAGTTCGAAGGATGCCATGTCTCTGCCGTTTAACGAAAGATTCCATAGCTTCATGAGGCGAACGACAGGTTTGATCTTGTATTGGTTGTTCTTGTTGCACTCGACGAGGATGTTGTTAAATCCGTTCGGATCGGTTGCCTGCCATTCGCTTCTGCTCGCCGGTATATAACAGCCGTACCAACTCTTGTACGCTGGGGTAATTTCGAACGTGATATGTTCCAATTTCAAAACGATTGAGGGGCTCGATTGAGCGACAATGCTGTTCGGGTACCGGTATTCAGCAAATCTCTTGAGTTTATCCAGGAAGGTTTGCGGTTTGTACCCATAGTCGTTCTTGAATACTGCCATGATGTCGATGTCTGAGTGCGAGTCGACTGAGCGAGGAAGGATTGTCCCCCTTGTGTATGACCCGAAAAGCAGAGCATCCGACAAGTCGCTGCTAAAATAGCTGCTGAGCCTCGATTTTATGGTATCAACCGATTTCAGAATCTTCTCTTTCTCGGTTTCGCGAATAACCAAGTTATTTGCTCTGCCCTGCAAATATGAATTAACAGTCATGGTTCCTCCTTTGATGATTGCTATTCCAACCCGCCGATAATCCGCAGCATCTTCTCGTAGCTGTCGACGCTGTCGTAGCGCACGTCGCTGTTGTTTATCTTGTTGAACAGCTTGCGCGCGCAGGATATCTTCGCGTTCTCGACGCCGCGCAGGTCGAGCTCCTCGACCGCACCTTTGGTTTCCGCCACGAAGTAGACGTGCCTCACCGCCCCCTCCTTGAAGGCAATGGCCCGGTCGGGTGCGTAGTTGCCCACCGGCGTCGGTATCTTGAAGGACCTAGGCAACTTCGCGTAGACGACGACCTCGCTGTGCGCCTCCAGCTCCTCGGCGAACTCGCGCTCGCCCCTCGAGTCGGGGCACTTCAAGTGGCTAAAGCTGCCAATTCCCATTGTTGCAAGGGGCATTTCGAGGCTGAAATGAGCTCGTTTTTCAGTTTGTAATTTACTGAATTTTACCTGGTGTTTTAATCAAATACCACCGAAAAAGGCCCAGTGATTCACGATTGATTCGAATCACCCTCAAACAGCACGACAATCGCCAAAACACTCGTCGCAGGTGGTTTGGCAATTGTCGCTTTTTCGTCATGCCGTCGCATGGTCGCCATAGGGTATGACGAATGTCGAATCCATAGAATGGCAACAAATCAAAATACCTGTTCAAAGGTAAAAAATACCCCGGAAACTTACGCTTCTGGGGTGGAATCATTCTCGTGTTTTGCAGGTGGCTTTGCAAAATTAGACTAGGGTCACTCCCGCTCGGTGGCAGCGTTTCTGCTGTCCCGTCATTCCAGTTGCGCCCTATTTTCAGTGCCGTCTCGAGCCAAGTGCCGCCAGGTGACACCATGTCTCGTTTCGTCGGCCCCGGGGACAAAAGCTTGGATAACTTCAAAAACTATTTTCAAACTCAGGGCCTTGAGTTTTTGTTTTTGTCCCAAGAGGCACGGCGAACAGCCTTAGAGGCTCGATATCGACGAAAACGCCCGCTTTGAAACTCAAGTGCCTTTTCGCGTGCGAGCTGCCAGCTGCAATAGGAAGCGAATCAACGCAGGTGGCTTTCAAGCAGTTTGCAAAACTGCAGGTCGCAGGTCTGCATTGCTAGTAGGGGAAATGAGTAGTCTCAGGTGGCTTGCCCATGAGTTGGCGAGCAGGTTGGGGCTTCGTTGTTGGCGCGATCGCTTCGTGCGCTCTCGATGGGCCTGTTAACAAAAGGCCTATCGGATGCGGCTGGCCGCCCATACGGCGACGACGACCGCGGTAGGCCGGCCAGGGGCGAGCTCGGCATCAGCAACGGGCGCGTAGAGGCCATCAGCAACAAGATCAAGGTGACGGTGAGGATGGGCTACGGCTTCCGCAACACCGACAACCTCGTGGCCCTGCTCATGCTCAGGTGCGGTGACTGCCAGTCTCAGCTCCCGGGTCGCCCGTTGAAGGCGAGGAAGAGGGGCACGAAGGGAGCAAAGAGCATTGCCGTCTAGGCTAGCCCCCTATCACTCAAACTACCGAAGGCTCCGTTTTGGCTATGCGCTGCGCCCGCTCGGATAGCTATCTTATTTACGCAGGTCAAGCGGGGTGTTTACTCTGAGCTGTTTTCTGTCTGTAGCAGGCTCTTGCCCTGGTGTAGAGTATTTGGGCAGAGGATTGGTGCGAACACAACGCGAGAAGGGAAACAGAGCGTTCCGTCGGGAAGTCGGAGCGCTCTGTTTGCATTTTTGGGATCGTCCCAAACCCTTGCCAGCTCTGTGGCGGATGCCGAAAGCTTCAGATCGATTATCTGCGGATTGTATTAATCCATGCCTGAATATCTTTCTCGGAAGTACGGAGCATGGATTCATCGAACTGCACATCGAGGCCCGGCTTCACGATTGCGCCTTTGCAGGCTTCCTCAAAGTCCTTCAGCGCGTGTCCCAGCCAGCCGCCATTGGTGGCAAACGGATACACGATCTTCCCGGTCAGGTCAGCCCGCTCCAGGAAACTGCGCATGGCGGGCGCAAAGGTGTACCACCAGACAGGAGAACCCAGGATGATGGTGTCGTAGTCTCTCCAGGCAATGTGCAGCGGCTTCAGCTCCGGGCAATAACCCTCGGCAATCTCACGCTGCCCCTGATTGACGACTTCATCATAATTGCCATCGTAGGGAACAACCGTATCCATACGAGCAATATCCCCGCCGATTTCCCTCTGGATCATCTCGGCGATGCGCTTCGTGTTGCCTCCGTAGGAGTAGTACAGAATCAAGGTTTTCATTTCACACTTTCTCCTCATGCAAGAGGCTTTCCGCTGAACACGGGAAATGCGCTGAATTCACCATAGTTGGCGATGCGCTCCATGTTCTTGAGAGTTTCCATGTCTTCCTCGGAGATCGCAAAATCCACGTCCGCGTTGCTTTCCATGTGGGCGGGATCTGCCGTCTTGGGAAGCGCGACGGCTCCAAGCTGAAGGACATAGCGGATGCAGAGCTGGGCGGCAGATACGCCGTACTTCTCTGCCATCTTAACGATTGCCGGATTCTTCAGCGCCTCGCCGTGGGCGATGGGGGAGTATGCCTCCACCTGAATGCCCTGCGCCTTGCAGAAGTCCACCAATGCCGAATCGGTGTTGGTGATGTGCAGGAGGATCTGATTGACCATAGGCATCACGCGGCAAGAGCCCAGGAGGTTCTCAAGGTCATCTTGTAGGAAGTTGGACACGCCGATTACCTTGACCTTGCCCGCCGCCTGCGCATCCTCCAACGCACGCCAGACCTCCTTGTTCTCCTCGAAATAGCGCTTCTCCACACGGAACTCGCTCCACGGCTGGGGAGAGTGGATGATCATCTGGTCGAGGTAGCCGAGCCCCATCCTCTCCAGCGTCTCATCGATGGACTTCGCCGCATCCTCGTAGGTCTTCAGCTCTGCCGCGATCTTGCTGGCGACGAAAAGCTCTTCCCGGCGAACGCCGCAGGTGCGCACGCCCTCGCCGACGCCGCGTTCGTTTCCGTAGGCCTGTGCGGTGTCGATCAGGCGATAGCCCAGCTTTACCGCCTCGCGAACGGCTTCCGCCGCCTCGGCATCGTCGATGAACCAGGTGCCCAGTCCCAGCTTGGGAACCTGAACTCCGTTTGCCAACGGGTAGGCTTCATTCAAGATCATCGTTCTACTCCTCGCCCCAGATATCCTTTGCCATGCGGAAAACCGCCCACGCCTTGGGCCAGCCGCAGTAGAAGGCTGCATGGGTCACAACCTCCGCGATTTCTTCTTTTGTAATACCGTTCTTCTTTGCCGCCGTCAGGTGATAGCGGAAGCTCTCATCGGTAAGCCCCTGAGCCATCAGCGCGACGACGGTCACGAGGGAGCGGTCGCGGAGGCTGAGCTGCCCCTCTCGGCTCCAGACCTCTCCGAAGAGCACGTCATCGTTCAGTTCCGCGAATTTCGGGGCGAATTCGCCCAGGGCATTTCTGCCTGCTGTCTGCTTGACTGCCATGTTTCGTTCCTCCCTACAGCCTTGCGTACTCTTCATGGGATACCGGCTCGCACCACTCGTTCTCGCAATTCTCGCCGGGAACCTCCACGGCGATATGGCTGAACCAGCTGTCCTTCTTCGCTCCGTGCCAGTGTTTGACGTTGGCGGGGATCATCACGACGCAGCCCTCGTGCAGGCTGACGGCGGCCTTGCCTTCCTCCTGGTACCAGCCCTCGCCAGCCGTGCAGAGCAGGAGCTGACCGCCTCCTTTGTCCGCGTGGTGGATATGCCAGTTGTTGCGGCATCCCGGCTCGAAGGTCACGTTGGCGGCGAACAGGCCGCCTTCCGGATCGGTCAGCGGATTCAGGAATGAATCGCCGGTGAAGTACTGGGCATAGGCGGTGTTCGCCGTTCCCGTGCCGAATGCGTTGACCTTCTCGAACTGCTCTTTTTGTTCATACCTCATAATTAAAACCTCCTGCTAAGGATTATCGATTCATGCCATAGCGCAGCCAGACCGCCCCGCCGTCCATGGCCTTCGCCTCTTTCAGCGTAAAGCCAAGGGCCTTGCTCTCCGAAATGCCTTCTGCGGCTCGGAAACCCGGTGGCGTATCCGGGCTCCCGTCTGCCGCCGCCGCCAACACGATGCTGATCTCATCGCACATCCCCGCTTGCAGGAACGACCAGTTCAGCACGCCGCCACCGCCCAGCATCAGGGTTTCGATGTGGAATTCTTCTTTCAGCTTGGAAAGGGCCAAACCGTGATCCAGCTCCGTTTCTCCCGCGATGATGTACGAGATTCCCAGCTTTCTCAAAAATGCCCTGTAGGCGTTGCCGACCTGCTCTGTCAGCACCTCGACGACATGGGCGGTGGTGTCCACATAGCGCAGGGTGCTGCTTTTCCACCCCAGCTTGCCGTGGGGGTCCACGGAGACATAGAACATTCCGAAGGACGGCAATGACAGCAATGACGGCAATCCTTAGGGCGGGAAATTCCTGTCACCGCTGTCATGGCTGTCACTTTTGGGGCCGCCTGATGGGCGGTCCTGTTTCGTTACGGGCTCAAACTGAGCCAGTAAATCATTCACCAAGCAAGCTACCTATGGCGTATTACGGGCTAGTAACTAGCCCGTAATTGGGTCCAGCAAGTAGCCCATGCTGTCGGACAAGGCCCTCTAACCTTGCTCCTTGCGATCCCGCTATAGGCCGCCGCTTGCTCGAAATGCTCCGTAGCAAGTAACTCATGGCGTATTACAACGCTACTTGCGGCATCCGAAACCGGCTTTCGCAAGTAGCCTATTAAGTATTACGCCATGGTCTTGCTACTCGCTTCGTGCAGCAATGCGGGGGATCCCCCGCGCCCCCTTTTTCGATGAGAAGCTAAATTATGCCATTCGTATGCTAATTCTTAGATAAGACCTTACAAGTTCATGGGCCCGTCTAAAATATCGCTCAAGCGCACACGTAATGTGATTGTGCTAAACAAGGAGCAGATATGTCAGAGATTGATCAGTGGCTTGAATCCCAAGAATTTCAAATAACGCTTGATGCCGAGGGAAAAATTATCGATTTTCTTGAAGAGGATAAATCAAGACCAAACACCCCAGAAGAGCGAATCAGGCAAAAGATGGGTCAGATTCTCTACTTCGAGTTTAACTACCCGAAAGAGAGCATGGCTTTTGAGCGCCACATTAATATGGGCCGCGAAAAGAAGAGGGCAGATATTGTTATCTATTCCTCTGCTGAAGCGAAAGCCACTGAAGATCAGGGCCAGATTTTGCTTATTGCTGAAACCAAAGCGCCAACAGAAAAGGTTAATGATGGACAGCTGACTTCCTACATCAGCGCATCGAGCGCACAGGGCGGTTTCTGGACCAATGGTGACAGCATTGAATTTTTCAGAAAAAACCAGGACAGTGGCATTGTTTATGAGTGGATCGGTATTCCGAAGTGCGGACAAGCTTGGGATGCAGTCGGAAAATACAAGAAATCTGAGCTTATCCAACCAGTTGATTTGAAGCTTGCGTTTAGGCGTTGCCATAATGCGATGTATAGGCAGGGAATCGACTCTGAAGATGTGGCCCTTGATATGACGCGTGTCATTTTGGCGAAGATCGAAGATGAGTCATCTTCAAAGGAGGAATGCGATTTCCATATTACGCCTGAGGAGTTTCGGGACGAGAACGCCCGATCGGTTGCTTGCGCTCGCGTTAGGAAACTGTTTGAAGCAGTGCGTGATCGCTATCCTGACGTTTTCACTCCCACCGAAAAGATTACGTCTTCTGACGCTCAGCTAGCCATCGTTATCTCTCAGCTTCAACAGTATGCATTCCTTGAGGCGACCCATGACGTCATTGGAACGGCGTATGAAACTTATGTGGCCTCGAGTCTCAAGGGCGAGAGAGGTCAGTACTTTACGAATCGCCTCGTGGTAAACATGATGGTAAAGATGCTGAACCCTACAGACAGGGATATCGTCCTGGATCCTTGTTGCGGCAGCGGCGGCTTTATTTTGACAGCGATGAATTACATGTTCGACCAGATCGATTCGTCCAACAGGCGTCAGGATGTCAAGGAGATCCTCAAGAGGAACGTTGTGCATTCCCTGTTCGGCGTAGATATCTCTCCCAAACTGGTTAAAATCGCGAAGGCAAATATGCTGCTCGCAAAGGATGGCCACGGTGGCATTGAGCACGCAAATAGCCTTGATTCAATCGAAAAACTGTCGCCGTCTTTTAATGAAAAGTGCGGTCGTGGCAAACCAACGATGATTCTTACAAACCCACCTTTCGGTTCGGGACATGACCTGCGAATCAAAGACGGTCAGCTGCTAAATCAGTATTCTGTGGGCCGCCAGTGGTCTGTGCTCGATGACGGCGAAATTGAATATAGCAATGCTTTGAACACCAGTGCAGGAGTTGCACCCGAGGTGTTATTTCTCGAGAAGTGCCTTCAGTGGCTCAAGCCCGGTGGCACGCTAGGCATCGTCATGGCTAAGGGCCAGCTGGACAACAGGGAAGCATATGCTTTAAGGAAATATGTTCTCGCCAACTCGCAAATCCTTGCAGTGGTCAATCTTCATGAAGATACATTCGAACCTTTCTGCGGCTCAAAGGCATCTGTGATCTTTTTGAAGAAGACTGAAAACCCCCTGGCTGATTATCGAATTTTTATGGCCGTTTCAAATAAGGTTGGCCAAACCAGCAGAGGCGAAGCGATCCTGAAAAAGAATGCCTTTGGAAAGCCTATTGTCGAAAACGGCGTTCATGTCCTCGACGAGGACTTGTCAGAAATTGCCGACGCCTATGAGCTTTTCAAGCATGGCGAACTTGAGGAGTCGGAATTTAGATTCTCCATCTCGAAGAGCGATTTGGATCCAGATGGCTTCTCGTTCAATCCGGTTCATTACCTGCCTCAGTACAACATGGATTACGTCAAGGTAATGACACTGGGCGAGAGTGATGACTTCGAAATTCATAGGCTTGGCGATCTCGCTCAGGTTTACAACGGCCCTCGTTTCAAGCGTCCCTATGCGGAGCCCGGTGTGACAGAGGGTGAGGGAATTGTAAAATACTTCACAGGCACTGCACTGACCCAGCTAAGGGGCGAGAATGTGAAGTATCTCGACAGGAGGCGCGCTTCGGTAATTCAGAACAGGCAACTTGACGAGCTGACGATCCACAAGGGATATATTCTCATTTCCGACTCTGGAACGCTCGGAAGGGTGACATATGCGCTTTGTAAGCACGATGGTGTTGTTGCGACCAACAATCTTATTCGCGTGGTTACGAACGATATTGCAATGCGAGGTTATCTCTACAAGTTCCTTCAGAGCAGCCTGGGACAGAGCTTGATGCTAAAGAACTCCTACGGAACCAATCAGGAGCATCTAGAGCCAGATGTTATTGCTGAAATTCCAGTGCCCGTTCCAAAAGATCGCGCACAGCTAGAAAAGATCGGTCTGAAGGTTATCTCTTCGATTGAAACGCTTGAGAAATCTCTGAGCGAAGAGATTGAAGCAGATGAAGCATTCACCACGCTGCTTGACGTTTAAAGATTGAGTGCACAATGAGTATCGGAGGGCCCAGCCGCGCTATGACTGGGCCCTCCGTGGGTATACGGCGCCAAACCATTTAAGAACCCGCAGTTAAAAAGCGCGTTATCGTGAGGTAGTGAGTTCATCAATGCTTGCCTTCTCCGTCGAACACCCTGTTTGCGCAGCTTAATAGCATAGAAATGGCCCTTTGGATTTATTCCAGAGGGCCATTGGCTATTGCGGTATCGAGTGGCTGCCAGGTGAATCAGCGCATATTGAGCAACTTAAATACCTTCAAAATCACCCAAAATCAAACCTCACGATAATGTGCTGAATTATTCCCACTCAATCGTGGCAGGCGGCTTAGACGTTATGTCGTAGCACACGCGGTTGGCTCCAGGAACTTCAGCAACGATACGGCTGGAAATCTTAGCCAGCACATCGTAGGGGAGCTTTGCCCAGTCAGCGGTCATTGCATCGCTTGACTCAACAGCACGCAGGATGATGGGGCGCTGATACGTGCGCTCGTCACCCATAACGCCAACGCTCTTGATGTCGGGCAGAACCGCGAAGTACTGCCAGCAGCTATGCTCGCTGTTGCGTTCGCCCGTTTCCTGGAACAAACGCTCATTGTATGCGTCCAGTTCGTCGCGAACAATGGCATCGGCATTCTTAAGAATCTCAAGCTTTTCGGGGCTTACCGCGCCAATGATGCGAATAGCCAAACCAGGGCCAGGGAAGGGCTGGCGGTGTACGATGTGCGCGGGCAAGCCAAGGGCAGTGCCCAGTGCGCGAACCTCGTCCTTGAAGAAGTGGTCAAGCGGCTCAATAAGGTCGAAGTGAACACCCTCAGGGAAGGGGATCAGGTTGTGGTGGCTTTTGATGGTGGAAGCCTTTCCGCCGGTTTTGCGAGCACCCGATTCAATGATGTCAGGATAGATAGTGCCCTGGGCCATAAACTGCACGGGCTTGCCGTCTTCTGCGATATCTTGTGCAACGGCGAAGAACTCTTCCCAGAACTGGGTACCGATAATCTTGCGCTTTGCTTCAGGGTCGGTAACGCCGTCAAGCAGCTTGGCGTAGCGCTCTTCGGCATGAACATGAATGAAATCCACATCGAACTGTTTGGTAAATACCTCTTCAACCTCTTCAGGCTCGTTCTTACGAAGCAGACCATGGTTTACGAATACGCATACCAGCTGCTTGCCAATTGCCTTAGCGCACAGGGCTGCAACTACAGAAGAATCAACGCCGCCGGAAAGGCCTAAAATAACGCGCTTGTCGCCAACCTTTTCGCGGATAGCGGCAACGGAGTCTTCGATGATGGAATCCATAGTCCAGTCGGCTTTCAGTCCTGCGATATTGAACAGGAAGTTGGAAAGCATCTTGTTGCCGAACTCGGAGTGCTTAACTTCAGGGTGGAACTGTGTGGTGTAGATGTTGCGCTCAGCGCATTCCATAGCCGCAACGGGGCAAATGTCAGTGGAAGCGGTAACGGTGAAACCTGAAGGAACCTCAGTTACGGCATCACGGTGGCTCATCCAAACCGTTTGTTCGGCAGGGGTATCTTCGAACAGCGCACCGCCAGCTACATGGAGGCCAGCTGCTCCGTACTCACCCTTTTCGGTGTGACCCACGGTGCCGCCTAGTTCAACGGCAATGGTCTGATGGCCGTAGCAGAAGCCGAGAATCGGTACACCAAGTTCAAGTACACCGGGGTCGATCTTGGGCGCATCGTCTGCATAGACGCTGGCGGGTCCGCCGGAAAGAATAATGGCGCTTGGCTTCAAAGCTGCAATTTCTGCTGCATCTTCATCGCAGGGTACGATTTCGGAATAAACGCCCAAATCGCGAATGCGGCGGGCGATGAGCTGACCGTATTGGGCGCCAAAGTCCAGAACGATAACCTTCTGATCCGGAGAGGTTGCTGGCATGTGTTCCTCCTGCTTGACAGTATGAATTTTTAACTTTGAAATTTTACCAAAACAGAAAAGAGGAAATGTGACGTTTCCGAAAAACTAGCATCCATCTCTTCATTTAGCTTTTGTGCCTGATCATCTTTTGTGGCGTTTAGCCAGGGAATAAAGGTAGTTTGGTTCCTGCGTCCTTTGGTTTGCATCCCATTTTCCGCATCAGAAAATGCTGTCATTGTTGTTTTACCCAAAGAGTGCTCACTCGCGCTCAATTTTGGCACAATTACGCAAATATGGTTTGTGTCTATCTGGTTAAACGCCTGGTAAACCTTATAATCCAGCCAATTGTTCGACTCTCGTGAAAGGGGTGTCAAATGAATGGCAACGACAAAGATGCGCTTCGGTCGTCTCCTTCAGCCGCCTTGGGAATAGGGGAAGCGCTTATTAATCGTAAGCGACTATTGGTTAGCTTGCTTTCTGATAGGGAAGCAGTCCGCGTGATATGCGCCCCTCCTTTGTATGGGAAAACAGTGCTTGCCAACCAATACGCAAGAATGGCTTTTCCTCCTGGAAACGTCACTTGGGTGCAGGCTTCCGAGCCAGAATTTCTCGTAAACCTTGATTCGGGAAGTATCGATGAGGTATTGGACTCTGATGATTCTTCGCCTGGAAAGCTGGTGGTTTTCGACGGCATTTCAAAGCTCAAGGGCAAAAGGCGTACAAGCTTGGTAACGCTTATGGGCAAACTTCACACCAAGCAATGTGAAGTGATGGTAACTACTGAAGATTCCACGCTGGCAGCTGATGTTGAACTGCCGGTCGTAGTGCTGGATGCCCGTGAAATGGCCCTTTCTTCCGATGAGCTGCCGAAGCGTCAGGACCACTCTGGCAACCATGAGTCTCTTTTTGAAAAGGGTCACATGCCGACAAAGCGATCCGTACCGCCTGTAGCTCTCGATAAAGAAAAGGGCGCCGATCGCTTCCTTAAAGCACTCCTCCGCCAAGCTCCATCCTCTCCAGAAGAATCGTTGGCGTATCTAGCCCTTTTCTTGGGAAGCGGCAGTCTATCGCTGATCACTGATTTCTTTGACGAACACACCCAACCCGATATTGCGTTGGTTGAAAGCCTCTTTCCTTTTGCAGGTGTAAGTCTCCTGTCGTCTTCGTTTTATGCGTTTGAGCTTACCGTAGAAGCTCGGCACGAGCTTATGGCTGCACATTATTCTTCCATCGTTTCTTTTTCTCGTTTCGAAGATGAAGCGGAATTCCTTTTAGCCTGTGTTGACTCGTGTTTGGCGGCTGGTAAGCGTGCGCTTGCCTCAAAGGCGCTTGAAAGTAGAAAAGTCCAGCAATGGTATGCGGAAAAGCATGGTGCGGAAACCGGTAATTTCTCGCTGCCGATTCCCGCAAGCGACCATTTCTTTGGTGAGGGTGGAACAATAACGGATGCGGTAAAGACCGAAATCGTTTCTCCTGTTCGGATTAATCTGTTTGGTCGTTGCGAGGTCACGCGTGACGGCAAAAATGTATTGCCGAATGGGGAACTGCGCCGCAAAGCGAAGCTCGTACTTGCTCTGCTTGTGGTTAACGATGGTAAAGAACTGCCGCGTACTTGGATTGAACGCATCGTTTGGCCGGAATCGGATCCTGCTTGTGTGCGCTCGAGTTTCTATAACTTGTGGAGTTACATCAGGCGTGTTCTCACTCCGCCTGACGAAGAGCCGTTTGGGTCGCGGCGTTCGCGCGACACGGTTTCGTTGGCTGGATTAAATTATGTAAGCGATGTCGGTGAAGTTCACGCGCAGTGTCTGCTTCTGAATGGATGCAATGATCCTGATATTTGCAAAAGGGCGTTAGGCGAAATTGAGCGTTTGTATTGTGGTCCACTTCTGCCTGGTGTTCAAAACGACCAAATAGATGCATATCGCATCACGTACCAGAATCGCGTACTCGATGCGTTGGTTGATGGAGTTCGGGCGCTTATTCGTGCTAACGATCTTCGATTGGCACAGCATTACGCCGAGTTTGCTTTCGGTGTCGACCAAACGCGTGAGGACGTTGTGTACCAATATATGAAAGTTCAGCAATTGCTTGGTCAGTATGCTGGTGCCATTTCAACGTTTGTAAGTTGCCGACGCGCTTTAGTGGATCGTTTTGGTATCGATGGCTCAAGCAGGCTTGAAGAGCTGTACGAAGAAATACTTGAAGAAGTTTCGTCTTCTGGCGCAACTACCGAAACGCTTAAAGATGATGAAGCTTCTTGGCGATAGCAAGGCGAACGCGCTGACTGGGTAACAAATGGCTCACCAATAAGCGGAAATGGCGTGTATTCAGGAAATGCAGAAGATGCTACACGGCGTATGCGAGTGTGCCTGTGATAGAGTGAAGCAGTTAAACGAAAGAAAGAGAGATCATGGGTTTCTTTTCTAAGCTACTTAGCGTAGGCGAAAGCAAGCCACTTAAGAACTATCAGCGCAGGGTTGCAGAGGTCAACGCCTTCGAGCCTGCTATGCAAGCACGTTCCGACGAAGAGCTGGCTCACCTTACCGTCGAATTCCGTGAGCGTCTGGCTAACGGCGAAGATTTGGACGATTTGCTTCCTGAGGCGTTCGCTGCCGTTCGTGAAGCCAGTGTGCGCACTATTGGTCTTCGTCATTTCGATGTTCAGCTCATTGGCGCCATGGCATTGAACGATGGCAAAATCGCTGAAATGCGCACGGGCGAAGGTAAAACGCTCGTTTCCACATTGGCTGGCTATTTGAATGCTTTGCCTGGTAATAATGTTCACATCGTTACTGTTAACGATTACCTTGCTGCGCGCGACTCTCAGTGGATGGGTCGCATCTATCGCTTCTTGGGTATGAATGTTGGTCTTATCCAGAATGGTATGGGTCCCGAGCAGAAGATCCCTGCCTATCAGGCCGACGTTACCTACGGCACTAATTCCGAATTCGGCTTTGATTATCTGCGTGACAACATGGTTGCCCGTGCATCACGGCGTGTGCAGCGTGGCCATTCTTTTGCCATCGTCGACGAGGTCGACTCCATCCTTATCGATGAAGCGCGTACACCTCTTATTATTTCTGGTGCTGGCTCTCAGGCCGCCGATACGTATAAGCGTTTTGCGGCCGTTATGCCTTCCTTGAAGCGCGATGTCGATTTCGAGATGGATGAGGCGAAAAGGACCATCTACACCACCGAAGCTGGTTTGGAAAAGGTTGAGTTCCAGCTTGGCATTGAAGACATTTTTAGCGATCCAACCGGTCAGCTGCCCAATCATTTGCAGCAGGCGCTGAAGGCCCAGTTCCTGTTCCATCGTGATGTTGACTACGTAGTGGTAAACGGCGAGGTCAAGATCGTTGATGAATTCACCGGCCGTATCATGGAAGGTCGCCGTTATTCCGAAGGCCTTCATCAGGCACTGGAAGCAAAAGAGCATGTATTGGTTCGTCAGGAAAACCAAACTCTGGCAACTATCACGTTGCAGAATTATTTCCGTTTGTACGACAAGCTTTCTGGCATGACCGGTACGGCAATGACGGAAGATTCTGAGTTCCGTCAGATCTACAACTTGCCCGTCATGTCTATTCCTCCCAACAGGGAAGTTCAACGTATCGACGAAGATGATCTTATCTATCGCACAGTAGATGCTAAGTTCAATGCTGTTGCTGACGACATTGCAGAGCGCCATGCTGCCGGGCAGCCGTGCCTGGTTGGTACGGTTTCTATCGAAAGCTCTGAGCGTCTAAGCCGTTTGCTTTCCAAGCGTGGCATCAAACATGAAGTACTGAATGCTAAGAATCACGAACGCGAAGCTGCCATCGTTGCTCAGGCGGGTCGAACTGGTGCGGTTACCATTGCTACGAACATGGCTGGTCGTGGTACCGACATCTTGCTGGGCGGCAACCCCGAAGCCATGGCGCAGGCTATGCTTCTTGAACGATTTGGCGAAGATGAGGAGCCTACGCCAGCCCAGGTGAAGCAGGCCGAAGCTGAGGCCGAGGCTATTACCAATCGTGAATCCAAAGAGGTTCTTGCTGCAGGTGGCCTGTGCGTCATTGGTACTGAGCGTCATGAGTCGCGCCGTATCGACAACCAGTTGCGTGGTCGTGCCGGTCGTCAAGGCGACCCGGGTGCAACACAGTTCTACCTTTCTCTCGAAGACGACCTTATGCGTTTGTTTGGTGGCTCGCGCATGGATTCCATTGGTCGCATGATGGAAAAAACCGACATGCCCGACGATATGCCCATTAAGGCATCTATGGTTTCTAAGGCAATTGAAACCGCGCAGCGTCAGGTTGAAGCATCCAACTTTGCTGCACGTAAGCATGTTCTTGAATACGACGACGTAATGAACCTGCAGCGTAAAGCAGTCTATGCAGAGCGTAATGCCATCCTTGACGGCAAAGATCTTACCGATCGCATGCCGGAGATCATTGAAGACATCGTAGAATCGCATGTTTTGGAGTGGTGTCCCGCCAAGCAAGCGAGCGACGACTGGGATCTGGACTCTCTTAATAAATGGGTTATCCAGATGACGGGCATTGAGGATTTCACTGTAGATTCTATCGATCATGACGACGACGTGAATGCGCTTATCGATGGTCTGGTTGAATATTTCCAGGGTCTCTTCGATGCGAAGGCAAAGGAGATTGGTGCTCCATTCTCTGATATCGAATCGCAGGTTATGCTGCGATTCATCGATACGCGCTGGATGGCTCACCTTCAGGAAATGGATTACCTTAAGGCTTCTATCGGTCTGCGTGCGTATGGCCAGCGCGATCCGCTTACTGAATATCGTGATGAGGCGCATCGTGCTTTTGCGGCCCTTACTTCTTCGATCTATGAGGATTACCTGCGATTCTTGCTTCGTGCCCCCATCGTTGTGCAGGTTGCCCCGCAGGAAGAATCCAGCCCGCTCGATGGCAAGGTATCGTACTCCAATCCCGAGCAGACGCTCAATGAGGGCTCTGGTGTTCGTCGCGGTGTTCCCCAAGGCGGTCCTAGCCCGGCTCCTGCTGCGCCGAAGCCTGAAGCTCATAAGCCTCAGACCTACGAAAAGGACAAAAACGACCCTTACGCAAATGTTGGTCGAAACGACCCTTGCCCATGCGGTTCTGGCAAGAAATACAAGAAGTGCCACGGCGCAAATCACTGAACTAATGGGGGATAGCGCAAGCTTTCCCCTTTTGCGGCGTTACGCCGCATTCGATGCCCCTGCTTTGATGGTAGGGGCATTGTGATGTTCAGCCAGTTTCTGAAACCGAGAGGAATCGTCGATGATGACCCTTGAAGAAGCGGAAAAGCGCACCGAAGAAGCGCGCGCTTACCTACATATTGATGAAAAAATAGCCGAGCTTGCCAACTTGGACAGTCGGATTGCCAACCCTGATTTTTGGAACGATACCGATAACGCTCAGCGGGTCAGCAAGCAGGCGTCCGACATACGTGATGTGATCGAGCGCTATGAATCTGCCTGCGGATTGCTCGACGACATCAAAACTGCAACCGAGCTGGCAGAGGAAGACCCTGAGTTCGGTGAAGAAATTGAAAACGATCTCGAGCGTCTGGAGAAGATGCTCGATGATTTCGAGGTTGAGTCTTGGTTCAATGGACGCTTCGATTCCTCTGATGCGATCCTTTCCATCCACCCTGGTAGCGGTGGCTTGGAAGCTCAGGATTGGACCGAAATGCTGTATCGCATGTATTCGCGCTATGCCGATTCCAAAGGCTGGAAGGTCAAGGTTCTCGATCTGGTTCCTGGCGAAGGCATCGGTCTAGACCGTGCAAGCATCCAAATTGAGGGTCGCAATGCGTACGGTATGCTGCGCAGCGAATCGGGTGTTCATCGTTTGGTTCGCATTTCGCCTACTGACGACAAGAAACGTCGCCACACTACGTTTGCTGCGGTTGAGGTAATCCCGGTTCTTCCCGATAACGATATTTCCGTGGAAATCGATCCGAATGATGTTCGCGTTGATGTATACCGAGCAAGTGGCCCTGGCGGTCAGTGCGTCAATACTACCGACTCTGCTGTTCGCCTCACTCATATTCCTACGGGAATCGTGGTTACCTGTCAGAACGAGAAGTCCCAGCTCCAGAACAAGGAAGCGGCTTTCAGGGTTTTACGCGGTCGTCTGTACGAGCTCGAAGAAAAGAAGCGGGAAGCCGAACTCGCTGAGTTGAGGGGCGAAAAAATGGACAATTCGTTCGGCAGCCAGATACGTAACTATGTTTTGTATCCGTATCGACTGATCAAGGATACCCGTAGTAATATCGAAAGCGGCAATGTCGAAGCGGCCCTCGATGGCGATATCGATGAATTTGTAGTCGGATACCATCGCTGGAAAGCTTCGTTGTAATGCAAAGCCAAGTAATCGACCGAAAGGAAGCCATGAATTCTCTGGCAGCTAAGGAAAAGGCCTGTGCCATTCGCACGGACATCATTGAGATGCTGCATGAAGCGGGCAGCGGCCATCCAGGCGGATCTCTTTCCTGCACTGATATCCTTGCAGCGCTGTATTTTGGCGGCGTGATGAAACACAACCCCGAAAACCCCGAAGATGAGGCACGCGATCGCTTCATCCTCGCCAAGGGGCATGCGGCACCGGCAATCTATGCAACGCTTGCCGAAGCTGGCTACTTTCCTGTTGAGGAGCTGAAAACCCTCCGTAAGCTTGGTACTCGTTTGCAGGGTCATCCCGATTCTAATCTTCTTCCTGGCATCGAAGTTTCCACCGGCTCTCTTGGTCAGGGTCTTTCCATCGCAGCGGGAATTGCTGCCGGTTTTAAGCTTGACGGCGTTTACAACCGTGTTTTCACTGTTATGGGCGATGGCGAAACCGAAGAAGGTCAGGTTTGGGAAGCAGCAACATTCGCTGCTTATCAGAAGCTGGGCAATCTTATTGCCGTTGTTGACCTTAATGGCCTCCAGATCGATGGCAAGGTTGACCATGTGTGTGCCAGCGGCACCCTTGCTGGTAAGTTTGCTGCCTTTGGTTGGGAAGTTCACGAGGTAAACGGCCATGACATGGACGCACTCATCGAGCTTTTCTCCGACCTTAAGGCGTCTGAAACTGCACAGCCTAAGGTGGTTATTGCTCACACCATCAAGGGCAAGGGCGTTTCCTTCATGGAAGACCAAGCTGGTTGGCACGGTAAAGCCCCCAACGACGAAGAAACCGAGCGTGCGCTTGCCGAGCTTGCTGAAGCCCGCGCTGAGCTGAATGGAGTGAAGTAACGTGGTAAAACTCGCTACCCCTGAACAGGCACAGGAAAAGAAGGCAACGCGTGCTGCATTTGGCGTAACGCTTGCTGAGCTTGCCGCAAGCGGTAAGAAGGTTGTTGCGGTAGACGCCGACCTTACCGGCTCCACCACCACAAAGAAATTTGCTGAGGCTTGTCCTGAAAACGCAAAGCGCCTGTTCAACGTTGGTATTGCCGAACAGAACATGATCGATGTTGCTGCAGGTCTTTCTCTTACGGGAAACATTGCTTATACGGGTTCGTTCGCTGTTTTCGGAACCGGTCGCGCCTATGACCAGATCCGCAATACCGTGTGCTACTCCAACCTCAACGTTAAGGTTGCCCCCACGCATGCTGGCATTTCTGTTGGTCCCGATGGCGGTTCTCATCAGATGCTTGAAGACATTTCGCTCATGCGCGGTTTGCCCAATATGCGCGTGTTAGTTCCTGCCGACTATGCTGCTTGCTGTGCCGCAATTCGTTTGGCTGCAGAAACCCCTGGTCCTGTTTATATCCGAATGGGACGTGCTGCTGTTCCAGCAGTATATGCTCCCGATGTTGAGCTCGAGGTTGGTCGTGCCTACGTACTTCGCGAAGGAACCGATGTCACCATCATCGCCTGTGGCGTAGAAATCGCTGAGGCAATGAAGGCTGCTGATGCTCTTGCCGAAAAGGGCATTTCCGCTGAGGTTATCGATGCTTTCTGCGTAAAGCCTCTCGATGCTGAAACCATCCTTGCTTCGTTGAAGAAGACTGGCTGTGCAGTAGTAGCAGAGGAACATTCTATCTACGGTGGCTTGGGCTCTGCTGTAAGCGAACTTGCTGCTGAGCAGTTCCCATGCCCCATTGAATTGGTTGGCGTTCGTGACCGGTTTGGTAAGTCTGGCGAGTTCAACGAACTGCTTACCTACTTTGGACTTGACGCTGATGCCCTTGTTCAAGCTGTGGAAAAGGCTCGTGCTCGAAAGCATGCCTGATATACTCATTTGCAGTCTCAGAATTACACCCTATGAATGGAGCATACTGTGACGAATGAACAGAGTGGGGTTCCAATGGGCAGGCATGCCCAGCAGCCCCCAGTAAATCAGGTTGCGTCTCAGCTTTCGCAGTCGCTTCCTGTAGTGAATATTGAGGAGACCGCTCCTCAGTACACGGGTAATCCGGTTATCACGCTTGACCACGTTACCAAGATCTACGAAGCGCAGCCTAACAATCCTGCGCTGAGCGATATATCGCTGCACATTTTCCCTGGTGAATTTGTGTTCTTGGTAGGTCATTCTGGTTCTGGCAAGTCTACCTTTATCAACTTGCTTATCCGTCAGATCAAGCCCACCAAGGGCAAGATCTATATCGCAGATGAAGACCTTACTCAGATGCGCAATTGGCGTGTCCCGTACCTCCGTCGCAACATTGGTTGCGTTTTCCAGGACTTTAAGCTCCTGCCGAATAAGACGGTTTTCGAAAACGTAGCATTTGCGCTTGAGGTAATTGGCAAGTCGCGTCATGTTATCCGTACCCAGGTTCCTGAGGTTCTGCGTTTGGTTGGGCTGCAGGACAAAATGAACAAGCGTCCCGATCAGCTTTCTGGCGGCGAACAGCAGCGTGTATCCATTGCGCGTGCTATCGTAAACCGCCCTCCGCTGCTCATTTGCGACGAGCCTACGGGCAATCTTGACCCGCAGAACTCACGCGGCATTATGGACCTGCTCGAGCGAATCAACCGTACGGGCACCACGGTTCTTGTTGCTACGCACGACCGCGAAATGGTCGACAATATGCGTCGTCGCGTAATTGCGCTCGACAAGGGCGTTCTGACCCGCGACCAGGACAGGGGAGTGTACGGTTTCGATGTCTAGTATTTTTTATTTCTTCCGCGAATCGCTTACGGGCTTTACGCGTAACCTTTCCACTACGCTTGGATCAATCATTACGATTTTCCTTTCGTTGCTGATCATTGGCATCTTTTGCATTGCTGGCGCCGTGGTCAACAATGTTGTTGCGTCGGTAGAAAATCAGGTTTCCATTACGGCATACGTAAAGGACGATGCCAGCGATGCCGACATCGAAAAAGTAATGAAGACTATTGAAGGGTATGATGGCGTAGAGAGTGTTTCCTTCACCACGAAGGACCAGGCTCTTGATAACTTCCGTAAGTCTACCTCTAACCCTGAAATCGTCGATCAGCTTGATGGCGAAAACCCTCTGCCGGCATCTATCGATGTTCAGCTTGATGATGCTCAGAGCGTACAGAACATTGCATCTGAGATTTTGGCATACCAGGATTTCGTTGACATTTGCGATAACGCAGATGATCCGACTGATTCTTTGCAGTACGGTCAGAAGACGGTTGATAAGCTCTTCTCGCTTACTAATGCTATCCGCACCGCAGGTATTGCTCTCATTGCGTTGTTGATCTTCATTGCGTTCATCTTTATCAACAACACCATTCGTTTGGCAATTCTTGCGCGTCGCAAGGAAATCGCCATCATGCGTCTGGTTGGCGCCTCGAATGGCTTCATTCGGGGGCCTTTCTTGGCAGAAGGTGCGCTTCATGCTTTGATCGGTGCTTTGCTGGCAATTTTTGTACTTGAGATTGCCCGCAACCTGGTACTTCCTCAAATGGCAGTTGCTCTTCCGTGGTTGCCTATCGGTGTCGATTTTGGCATGTTCCTGCTCATCTACCTGGCTATGTTGGTAGCAGGTTTGGTTATCGGTCTTTTGGGCTCGCTGTTTGCAATGAGCCGTTATTTGAAGGTCTAAAGAAGGGCTGAAATGTTCAAGGAATCGAAGGCACGTTAGTGAACGATTTCAAGAAAACCACTAAGGTGGAATCTTCGAACAAACGAAATGCAAGCATCGTGAAGTTTCTCGGTGCTTGCATTTTCATATGCTTAGTTTTTTGCGCGGGCTTCTTCGTCCGCGGAAATACCGATTTGCTTAATGCTATGGGTCTCTCATCTCTTGATGTCGACACAGAAGTGAATCCTGGTCTTACTGTTTCAGGTGATACCTACGATTCTCTTTCGGCTCGTGTGGCTGAAATGGAGGGCATTTTAAAGAAGAGCAGCATGGATGATTATGACCTTGGCCAAGTTACGGCAAAGGTCTTGTCCTCGTATGCTGAGGGTACCGGCGATAGTTTCCTCAAGTATTACGACGAAACAAGCTATCGCGCTTACCTGGCAAGCACCAAGAATCCCGAGGCGGGTATTGGTGTGCTCTTTGGCGAAAATGACGGAAAGTGCTTTGCATCGGATGTTTTCGAAGATTCTTCCGCTGCTGCAGCCGGTATTGAAACTGGCGACTATGTGCAATCTATTGATGGCGTATCCAAGCCCTCTTGGAGTATTCCCGAAGCGCTCGATGCTCTCTCGCGTTCGGAAGGTGAAAGCGTATACGTTACCTGGAGCCGTCCCTCTCAGAAGCAAGGTGAAAGTGGAACCACGTTTTCAACTACTCTTACGTTTTCTTCCAGTTCGCAGGAAAACGTTACCTGGAGCGTTCACGACGGGGTTTGCACTATCGATATAAAGCAGATCACTTCAGACACGGCCGCTACGGTTTCTTCGGCGATTACCGATTCCTCTTCGCAGGGAGCTCAGGCATTTATCCTCGATCTTCGTGATGTTCCCGGTGGCTATCTAACCCAGGCGGTCGACATTGCTTCGCTGTTTATACCCAGCGGTGTTGTTGCGCAGATTGAAACGGTAAATGGAATCAGCACTCGCAGTGCAGATGGCGACAGCATCACCACTGCACCTTTGGTTGTTATTACTAACGGCCGTACTGCTGGTTGTGCCGAGGTTCTTGTTGCAGCGCTTCAAGAATCCGGCCGTGCTGAAATCGTTGGTGAAAAGACTCAGGGAAAAGGGTCTGTTCAGGCAATGCAGCCGCTCTCGTTCGGTGGAGCCATTCGTTATACTGCGGCATTCTATTTGACTCCCAGCGGCCGCCAGATTGATGGCAACGGAATTAGTCCCAACGTAGAAACATCAAATGTATCTACGCAGGAATCGGTCGCCTTCGATTCGGCGCGTTCCCAGATCTCATAAGGGCGGAAATGGCACGACGTAGTTCCAAGGCGCGCAAACATCCTAAAGCAAAGCCTCAAGGCATTCTTGAGCTGAACGCTCAGGGGTTCGGTTTCGTTAAGACAGCTGAGGGAGAATTCTTTATTCCCGCTTCAAAGGTCAACGGTGCGTTTCCCGGCGACCTTGTTGAGATTTCGCGTCTTTCTGGGCAATCTCCTGACAGGCATTACTTTGAGGCTTCCCGCAAACCCTCTGCTCGTGTTGCGCGTGTTATCATGCGTGCACGCGATACCCTTATTGGTCGCTATGAGGTTGCTGAGCCATTTGGTGTTGTGGTGCCTGAAGACCCTTCTGTCCCTTGTGATATTTTTACGCTCAGAAGCGATGCGCCTCATGTTAATGATGGTGATTTGGTCGAGGTTCGCATCATCGAGTTTCCTACGCGAAATTCTGCTGCTACGGGCACCGTTGTACGTGTTCTTGGCTCGGAATCAGATACCGATATTGCTATCGACCTGATTATTGCTGAGCATCAATTCGAAACCGAGTTTTCTCCGGCTGCCCTCGAAGAGGCTGAACACTGTTCGCTTGATGCTTCTCTTGCTACGGTGCAGGGTTATCGCGATTTACGTGATGAGTTTATCTTTACCATCGATCCTGTTGATGCTCGAGATTTTGACGATGCGATTTCCCTTGAGCGCAAGGATGGCAACTTTGTGCTTGGTGTGCATATCGCTGATGTGTCTCGATTTGTTGCCTATGACTCATCGCTCGATATGGATGCACGGAGACGCGCAACCTCGGTGTATTTGGTGGACCGAGTTCTTCCTATGTTACCGGAGAAACTGAGCAATGGACTGTGCTCCTTGATGCCTGAAGTGGATCGCTGCACCATCAGTGTTAAGGTCGAACTGTCTCCTAGTGGCTCAGCACTTTCGTACGAGGTTTTTCCCTCTGTTATTCGCTCTAAAGCGCGTCTGTCATACGATCAGGCTCAGGCGATCCTTGAGGCGTCCAACCGCTCTCGTTCTGTGGGGCAATGTATGCAAGCTCTTGCTGAATGTGAAATGCCGTATGGGGCAAAGGCTTTGTCTGACGAAACGGTCCATGCTCTCATTGACCGCGTGCCAAAGCTTGGCACATTGGCAAAGGCTCTGTTTTCTCGTCGTAAAAAAGATGGCTGCATGGATTTTGACAGGGTCGAGGCAAAAGCTAAGCTTGATGGGGAAGGGCATCCTCTAGAAATCACCTATCGTCGCCGAACTGCTGCGACTGAGCTTATAGAAGAAGCTATGATCTTAGCCAATAGCCTTGTTGCTCAGTGGCTTACCGAAATAGGATTGCCCTGTGTGTACCGAGTGCATGATGCCCCTGATGGAGATGCATTGCGCGCGCTATACGAAGTTCTTCAGGAATCCTCATTGTTTTCGGATGTGAACAAGCGCCTTTTCTGCGACGGCAATCCTCATGCTTTGCAGGATGTATTAGCCCGCGTGCAGGGAACGCCTCAACAAGAGTTGGTGAATGTGCTGCTGCTTCGCGCGATGAAACGAGCCGTTTATCGCACCGAGTTGAGCGATCATTATGGCTTGGCTCTGCAAACGTATTGCCATTTCACCAGTCCAATTCGTCGATATCCTGATTTGCTGGTGCATCGAATGCTTAAAGAGGCATTTTTCGGTCACAGCGCAACCTATGAGGCGCAACGTAATTCGCTTGCATGGATGGCTGAGCATTCGTCTCATATGGAGCGCGAAGCGGAAAAAGCCGCTCGGCAGTCTCAGCTCACTAAGATCATTGAGTATCTTGAGCGGTTTACAGGGCAAACTTTTACTGGTGTTGTTTCTTCGGTTTCCACCTTTGGCCTTATGGTTCGTTTGGAATGCACGGCAACGGGCTCTCTTGCCATCGAGGATCTTGGTGAAGAGTATTTTTCGTATGATTCTGAAAGGCAAATGCTCAACGGTGCATCAACGGGTGTTCGTTATCGTCTTGGACAAACAATTCAGGTTGTTCTTGTTTCCGCGAAGCCTCGTGAACGCAGATTGCGTTTCAAGCTTGCCACTTCGTATGAGTAATGCTTGTACTATGACTGCATCGCAATTGATTTCCTGGTGCGGGGTATAATTCTTCAGTATTCGAATTGTTACTACTGGGCTTGCGCCCCTTAAGAATCATAGGTCTCTTATGGCTAAACTTGCAGACAAAATGTATTTGAAGCGTTTGCTTGAAACGCCTTCTGTCACAGGCATGGAATCTTTGGTTGCTAGCTTGGTTCGTGAGCGGCTGGCCGAATGCGCCGATGTGATTGAAACCGACGTTATGGGATCGGTCCATGCTCGTCTACTGGGCAACGGTTCAGCTCCCTCGGTGATGATTGCCGCCCATATGGATGAAGTCGGCCTTATGGTAAAAAGCATCGACTCCCAGGGTTTTCTTCGCGTTGTTCCCGTTGGGGGTGTTGATGCGGCTATCTTGCCGGGTCTTCGCGTTGATGCGCATACTTCGCAGGGTATCCTGCGTGGCGTGGTGGGTCGCAAGCCTATTCACCTTATCGAATCCGACGAGCGAACCAAGGTGACTCCCATCAGCGGGCTTTTCATCGACCTAGGGCTTCCGCCGCGTAAGGTGCGTGAAGCGGTTCGCGTTGGGGACGTCATTACGTATGGCGTTGGTTTCGAGAAATACGGTAAGGGGATGGCCGTTTCACGAGCTTTCGATGACAAAGCGGGCGTGTACGTGATTACCCGTGTCATGGAGGAACTTAAGCGTGCCGACGGCTCGCTAGGCGATTATATTTGTGCTGCTACCGTTCAGGAAGAAATTGGATCTCGAGGGGCAAATACGTCCGCTTTTAGCATCAAACCTGATGTCGCCATCGCTCTCGATGTGACTCACGCAACCGATTATCCGGGTATCGATACCGACAAGTATGGTTCGGTGTCCTGCGGAAAGGGCCCTGTTATTGCTCGCGGTCCCAATATCAACCCTGTGGTATTTGAGCGCTTGTGCGCTGCCGCTGAAGCCGAGGGAATCAAGGTTCAATTCGAAGCTGAGCCTAGCGATTCGGGCACGGATGCTTCTGAGATGCAGATTCAGCGTGGTGGTTGTGCTACCGGCTTGGTCTCTATACCGCTTCGTTATATGCATACCCCCACTGAAGTGGTTAAGCTGTCCGATATCGAGGATACTGTAACCCTGCTAAAACGCTTTATCCTCGATCTTGATGAAGATGTGTCCTTCGTTCCAGGAATGTAAGAATGCCCAAGAAAGAAACAACCAAAGTAATCGCCAAGAATCGTCGTGCATTCCATGATTACGAGATCTTGCAAACGTACGAAGCCGGTGTGGTGCTCACAGGAACCGAGGTTTGTTCGTTGCGCGAAAACAACTGTCAGCTCACGGATTGCTTCGCCCTTATTCGTGAGGGTGAGGTTTGGGTGAACAATTTGCATATTTCTCCCTACAGTCATGGCAATTTGAATAACCCTGATCCTGATAGGAAGCGCAAGCTGCTTTTGCATCGAAATGAAATTCGTGATCTTGAGCGCAAAACGCAGGAAAAAGGCATGGCCTTGGTGCCAGTCAAGATTTATTTTGATCGCAATTCACGAGTGAAGATCGAATTAGCTGTTGCTCGTGGTAAAAAACTGTACGACAAGCGTGCTTCGATGGCCGAACGTGATTCGAAGCGTGAAATCGAACGTGCTATAAAAGAGCGTTATCGTTAGGAGCTGCTTTGAACGAAGATATCTACCAGATGATTGATACTTTGCACGCGCGTTTGGACGATGTTCGTGCCGCAGTAGACTCTTTGGAATCGGATGCTCCGGGCTTCGCGAAGCGCTTGGATAAATTGGACGATTCTCTGTACTTATTGCAACTTGATTTAGAGAAGCATGCCAAATCCCCTCTGCAGGAAAATGAGCCTAGTCCTTCTGCAGAAGAGGATAACGTTGAGCAAGCCCCTAAGGCTTCCGCATCGGAATCCGACGAGGATAATGAGAGTTTTTTGTCTGACAAGGCGAAGGACAATCTTAAGGATGCAGGAAAAACAATGGCTGGCATTTATCGAGATGGAAAAGAAGTGGTAAGCGAGCTTTCAGGCACTATGAATGAAATCAAGGGTCTATTCAAGTTCAAGTAGTTTTGCTTCATTTGAGTGAAGCTAACTGTTTTGGAGCGAATTCAGCTCCGCGAATATGGCATTTCAGAAAAGAAAGGCGACCAGCGGTCGCCTTTCTTACTTGCTTGGAGTTAACCACATAGGGTATGTGGGGAAGTATAGAGGGCAATTGATCTTGTGCTCCGAGAGCGCGAGCCTGTTCTTCTCTGACATAGGAATTGCTGCATACCCCAAACCAAGAAAAGCCACCCTTTCGGGTGGCTACTTAGTTGAGAAGCAAATGCCCTCGGTAATGGGAAGGGAACCGCTAGGCGCGCTCTACCTTACCAGCCTTCATGCACTTGGTGCATACGTTGGCGCGCTTAACCTTGCCGTCAACCTTAACGGTGATCTTCTGGATGTTAGGACGGAAGGTGCGGTTGCTTACGCGATGAGAGTGGCTGATGCTACGACCAGCAACAGGTGCCTTACCGCAGATCTCGCATACTTTGGACATTCTTGATCAACTCCATTTACTTCGTATTTTGATACGGCTGAATACCGCTGATTTCCAAAAGCCTGAATACTATACCACAGACCCAAGCATCAACCAAGAGAATTCTTGGAGGTTTGGCGATCAAGCAGCAAGGATACCACTCAATAATGAAATTGATACGGGAATAGCGGTTTTGCATAAGAAAAAAATCCAGATACTTCGACAAACTAAGGACTTTTGAATGTTCGGTGCGTAAGGGTTGCCCGGGCGTTCATTCTCGTGCCATCAGCTATACTGGTTAACTGGTCATTCGTCATTGGGCGCCCGCTCATGTGGCAAAGCGTCTATGAAAGGATAGATAAATGGGTAACGAAATCGCAGGAGACCTTATCGTTTCTGAAGATGTCATTGCGGATGTTGCTGGTCACGCAGCATTGGAATGCTATGGCGTTGTGGGTATGGCGGCTCCAAATGCCGCAGATGGACTGGCGAAAATCCTTCCTCAGTCTCGCCTTCGCAGGGGCATCGTTGTCTCCTCCGACGAAGAGGGCACTACGGTAAGCCTCTACGTTATCTTAGAGCACGGTGTGAACATCAACGTGGTGTCCACTAATCTTGCCGAGCAGGTAACGTTTGCTCTGAAGGAATTTGTTCGCACGCCTCTTAAGGGCGTTGAAGTTCACGTTCAGGGAATCAAAGTTCGCTAGGACGCACTGCTTAGGTGTATAGGTCATTCGAGGAGTACAACTTAACTATGAGCAATTACACATCTAACGACATCATCAATGCCATTGCTGCTGCAGCGAAGGCATTGGAAGCTCGTAAGGATGAGATTAATCGCCTGAACGTTTTCCCCGTTCCCGATGGCGATACGGGTACCAACATGTCCCTTACTTTGGCTATGGTTGTTGATAACCTGGCAAAACTCCCAATTGGTGCTTCTAGCGAAGATCGTCGTCGCGCTATCACCACAGGCGCTCTTATGGGCGCACGAGGCAATTCGGGCGTTATTACCTCTCAGATCATGCGCGGCTTGTGCGAAGGCATTGCCGACCATGAGGAGTTCGACATTGTTGCAGTAGACGATGCTTTCTCACGCGCGGTAGAAGTTGCTTTCAACGCCGTCCGCAAGCCGGTGGAGGGTACAATCCTTACCGTTCTGCGTGACACTGCAACTGCAGCCCATAAGGCTCGTAAGAAGAAGATGGAGCTCGACGAGGGTTTGCAGTTCATCGTGGGCGAGTCCTATGCTTCCGTTCAGCGTACGCCTGAACTTCTTCCTGTGTTGAAGGAAAACGGTGTAGTTGACGCTGGCGGTTTCGGCATTGCTATTTTCTTTGATTCGTTTGTTGCTTCCCTTACCGGTCGCGCTGAAGCTATGGTCGACGAGCTTGCTTTTGCCCGAACTGCTGCTCCGAAGGTTGAAATCGAGCAGATCAACGACTGGGAGGGCTCGAAATACAAGTACTGTAACGAGTTCCTGGTTAATTCCGAAACGCTTGACCCCGAAGAAGCGCTCGACTTCCTGCAGACTATGGGAGATTGCGAGCTATGTGTAGGAAGCACGCCGAAGTTCAAAGTTCATGTTCATTCAAATACCCCCGATAAGGTCCTTGCGTACTTCTTGGAGCGTGGTGAGATCTTTGAGGTATTTATTCACAACATGAAGCTGCAGAGCGAGGAGCGTACTGAGAAGCTTGAAGCAGAGCAGGAAGCAGCCCATAAAGCTATCGGCTTTGTTGCGGTAGCTGCTGGTTCCGGTAATGCGGCTATCTTGGAAAGCCTTGGCGTTGACTACGTGGTATCTGGTGGGCAGACCATGAATCCGTCCACTAAGGAACTGTTGGATGCGGTAAATGAGGTAAACGCTGATTCGGTAATTATTCTTCCCAACAATAGCAATATCATCATGGCTTCTCAGTCGTGTGCTCAGGTTTCGGAAAAGCCTTGTGCTGTTGTAACAACCAAGAGCGTCCCTGAGGCTTTCTCTGCTTTGTTTGCCTTCGATGAAGATGCAACGCTTGAAGAAAACGTTGAGGCAATGACCGAAGCCTGTGAAGACGTGAAGACGGGTGAAATCACTCGCGCCATCAAGGATTCGAAGGATGTTCACGGCAACCCCATTCATGATGGAGACGTTATCGGCATTGCTGATGGCGATCTTGAGGTGGTTTCCGACTCTATCGAAGATGCCACGATACGCGTGCTTGAAGCCATGGACGCCGAAGATGCTGATACGCTCACTATTCTTGCTGGCGAAGATTATTCCGATGAGGAGTTCGAGGCGCTTTTGGCTCGCATCGAGGAAGAATTCGAGGATCTTGAGATCGACTCTCACCGCGGTGAGCAGCCGTTGTATCCTATCGTTCTTTCTGTTGAATAACACACCAATTAGGAACGGCATACGTGTCGGGTAATAGAAAAAGTGATTCCCTGAAGGCGGTTCGTGGGGCAAGCCCCGACCGCCTTCATGCTACCTTGGCGCTCGACGCTCCTGTTTCCTCCGTGAAGCAGGTGAGTCCTGCGCGCGCGCAGGCGCTTGCTTGTGCGATGGGCATTGGCACTGTCCGCGATCTTCTGCAATGCTATCCCTTGCGTTATGTAGACATGTCGAAAGTGGTTACTGCGCAAAGTGCGCAAATTGGAGCACAATGCACACTTGCGGCTCAAGTTTACGAAGTTAAGATCAAGCGAATCCGTCCAAAGCTGACGCTCACCGAGGTGTCGCTTGTCGATGGCACGGGCTTGGTAATCGCTTCCTGCTTCAACCAGCCTTGGCTTTCTGAGAAGATCGTAAAAGGGGATTCGGTTGTTGTTTCGGGCAAGGTTGAATTTTCCTACGGCTTTAAGCGAATGACCAATCCGCTTATTGAAAAGCACGAACCTGGGGAAGAAGTCCAAGGCAAGATTTTGCCTATCCATCCTGCAACTTCGAAAGTCTCACGTGCAATGATGAAGAGGATCGTGGGGAATGCGCTTCAGCAAGTGCAGGGCGCTTACGATCCCTTGCCTCTAAAGCTCCGCCGAAAGTATCGTCTCTATTCACGTTTCGAAGCTTTTCGCGGGATCCATAATCCTCTGTCGCTTGAAGATTCCATCCAGGCTCGCCGACGCCTCCGGTATGAAGAGCTCTTTTACCTTGAGCTGGAATTAGTGGATCGTGAGCGAAAGCGCGCGCTACAGCATGCTCCATTTCGGCAGGTTCTCTCTGATGGGGATATGAATCGAGTCAAGGCTTGTTTGCCCTTTAGCCTCACTGAAGATCAGGAAACTGCAGTGAGGGACATCCTCGCAAAGATGGCCGAGGGGTATCCAATGAACCACCTCCTATTGGGCGATGTCGGTACGGGTAAAACCGTAGTTGCCGCGTTTGCGCTGGTGTGCGCTGCTCTTAGCGGCCATCAGGCTATGCTTATGGGTCCTACCGAGGTCCTGGTTTCTCAGTACGGTATTTCGTTGGGGCCTATTCTTGATGCTTGCAACGTGCCTTGGTCAACCCTCATGGGGCAAACCCCTCGTGAAGAAAAAGAAGCTGTTATTGCCCAGTTTGCCCGTGGGGATATCAAGATTCTGTTCGGCACTCATGCTTTGTTACAAGATGACGTTGTTGCACATGATTGCTCGCTTGTGTGCATTGACGAACAGCAACGTTTTGGCGTTGAACAACGCCAGACATTGATTGCTAAGGCTCCAGGTGCTGATATCCTTTCCATGACAGCAACCCCCATTCCCCGATCGCTTGCGTTAGCTCGTTATGGCGGGCTTTCGCTCTCCTATCTCCATCGCCCTCCGGCTAAACAAGGGGGGCGCACCACGAAGGTTTGCCACTTCTCTGAGGAGGGGATAGCGTACGATGCCTTGCGTGCTGCTCTTTCTCGTGGCGAGCAGGCATATGTTATTTGTCCTTTGATTGGTCTTCAGTTGCCTAAGAATAAATCTACTGCACGAGATGACGAAGACGATGATGCCCCCATCGAATATGCGGCAATCGAATGGGGTCTTGAGCATGACGCGATAGGCGACACGTTATCGGCTGCTACTAAGCACGCTGAGATACTGCGTTCCCAGGTAGCACCTCAGGCTTCCGTTGCTCTACTTCACGGAAAGATGGCACCTCGCGAAAAGAACGAGGTGATGAGTCGGTTCCGCGATGGGGATATCGATGTGTTGGTGTCCACTACCGTTGTAGAAGTTGGCGTTGATGTTCCTAATGCTACGGTTATGATCATCGAAGATGCAGATCGTTTTGGTTTGGCTCAGCTCCATCAGCTTCGCGGCCGTGTTGGCCGTGGCGCTTTACCAGGTCAGGTTTTTCTGGTGTCTCGCTCACGTGCGCTCGAGGCGCTTGAGCGTTTGAGCGCCATGGAGAAAACCGAAGATGGATTTGCTCTTTCCGAAATGGATCTTTCTTTGCGTCGCGAGGGTGATATCTTTGGAGATCGGCAGCACGGTGCTTCGCCGTTGAAGCTAGTCAACGTTGTGCGAGATAAAGCGGTTATCGAGGCTGCGTACCGTGATGCGCGAAGTATTTTCCGGGCCGATGCTCTTACAGATGATGAACGGGCAATTATTATGCAGGAACTGCAGACCATACAGGAGATGAGGAACCGATGAGAATCATTGCCGGCGAATTTCGCGGTCGCCCCTTGAAATCGCTGAAAGGTGACGCGACTCGCCCCACAACCGATCGTGTTCGTGAGGCACTTATGAGCTCGCTCGTTAGCGCTCGAGGCACTTTGGAAGGCGCTCGGGTTCTAGATGCATTCGCAGGCTCGGGTGCATTGGGTCTGGAAACGTTAAGCCGTGGTGCTGCCCATGTTATGTTCTGCGAGCAGGGCAAAGAAGCGGCTCGAGTCGTGGAAGGCAACATATCATCATTGAAGCTTTTGCGGGGTCGTTACACGTTGCGTCGTGGTGATACGTTTACCCTTCCTCAAGTTAAGGGACTGGCCTTTGACCTGGTTTTTCTCGACCCTCCTTACGCATTCGAAGCCGAAAAGGTACTTGGCTTGGTACGTGATCTTGATAAAGCTGGTCGTATCGCCTGTGGCGCTTTGGTTGTTTATGAGTATGCCAAAAAAGACAAAGCCGCTGTTGAGCAGGCATGCGATGCGCTAGAATACACGGTGGTCTCTGTGAAGAACTACGGAGACACATCGCTGGTAACCCTCAGGAAGGATGCATAATGAAGCGAGCGGTTGTACCGGGAACATTTGATCCCATTACCGCAGGTCATTTCGATGTTATATCGCGTGCTGCACAGATCTTCGACGAAGTGGTGGTTGCTGTTGCCAAATCGGCAAAGAAAAGCCCCATCTTTGATTTGGAAACCCGAGTAGGATTAGTGGAAGAGGCAGTTGCAGACCTTCCCAACGTGCGTGTAATCAGCTTCGAGGGCCTGCTCGTTGATTGCGTTCATCAGCTTGATGCCCATGTTGTGGTTAAGGGTTTGCGCGCCATTACCGATTTCGAATATGAGTTCCAGATGACCGCTTTGAATTATGAGCTGAGCCACGATCTGGAAACCTTCTTTATCATGTCCCCTCCGAAGTTTATGTATCTTTCCTCTTCAATTATTCGTGAGATGGCTTCTATGGGTGGCAGCGTAGCGGGCTTTGTTCCTCCCTGCGTGGAAACAGCACTTCGCGAGTATTTCGCTGATGCTTATCAGAAAGGGGAAGGTGAATAGCGGATTACGCTAGGCGCCCTCGATGTGGCGTTTTTTCGTATATTGCTGCTTTTTGATACACTATCGACAAAGTGACGTAAACTAATTAGTTGCAATTATGTCGTTGTATGCTGTTTTGCGTGCGCGATTTCGGAAGGATGTATATGGACGAAACAGGAGTATTGAATCTCATCGAAGAGCTCTCCATGCTCATCGAGGATTCTAAGCCGGCGCCTTTTGGTAAAGGCGGGCTTAGGCAGGTTGATGCTCAGGCTGCATTTGAGATCTTGGACGAGATTCGCGACACGTTCCCTAGCGAGTTCGCTCAGGCTCGTCAGGTTATTCGTGAGCGTCAGGCTCTTCTCGACGAGGCAGAAGCCCAGGCAAGCCGTCTGATTGAGGATGCTCGCAGCCAGGCTATTACCATTGCCAGCGAACAGGAAATCGTTCGCATTTCTCAGCAGCAGGCAGACACCATCTTGGCGGAAGCACGTGAGCTCGAGCGCGAAACTCGCGCTGGTGCTGAAGATTTTGCTGACGAGGTATTCAGCCATGTAGAGCAAAGCCTTGATACGGCGCTGAACAGCGTTCGCCGTTGTCGCGATCGCCTCAATGCCAATTCCATCAATTCGGGACGCTAATGGAATCTCCGCACATTGAGGTTCCTGCTCAGCTCTTCGCTCCTGCGGAGAGCTTGTCTTTTGCAGGCACGTATAATCTTCCCGAACTTGTTCAAGGTGTTGATACCTATACTTTTGAACACCCACTTACTTGGGAAGTAACTATTTCCAATACCGGTGGTGCTCTATTGGTTACTGGAATTGTTACGGCGGATGCAGTAACAAGCTGCGTTCGATGCCTTGAGCCTGCAGAGTACCGCTTGGAAGGCGAGATTGAAGGGTATTACCTTATCCCCGATTCCGATGTAGAGCTTACCGAAGAGGAAAAAGAAGAATATGAGCTTTTAGGCGAAGATCACATCATTGATCTCTCTCCTTTGCTCGTAGCGGCGCTTTCCCTTGAGCTTCCCCATACTCCTTTGTGCGATGATGAGTGCAAAGGTTTGTGTCCTGGGTGCGGCGCCAACCTCAACGTTGAAGAGTGCACGTGCGAAAAAACGGAAGAGGAGGAAGATGAATTCCATCCAAATCCGTTTTCTGTACTGCGCAATATTAAGTTTGAAGAATAGATTTTGTAATTCAAAGGGTTTATCTCTTGATTCGAACAGGTTCCTTTGCTAGGATACTTTTTCGCGTAATTAGAATCTTCAGGTTTACCTGTAGCATAGAAGGAGTTTAATCATGGCAGTGCCAAAGCGTAAGACCGGTCGTGCTCGTACCCACGCACGCAGGAGCGAAAACGATAAGATCGCTTCGCCTTCCCGTTCTGTGTGCCCCCAGTGCGGTGAAGTAAAACTTCCCCATCGTGTATGCCCCAATTGTGGCTTCTATCGCGATCGCGAGGTTATCCAGACCGCTTAATGCACGCCATTAACGTGTAAGGGAATCCCCCGGATACGTCCGGGGGATTTTTGTATGGGCTGGTTTTAGTTTTAGCTCCGCATCAGCAATGCATGCTGATTGCGCGACAGCAAGGAGATGTTATGGCGCAACGAGTGGTTATCGCTGTTGACGTATTGGGCGGCGATATCGGGCCTACAGTTGTTCTTCCCGGAATCGAGAAAGCGCTTCAGGCTGATTCTGAACTGGAAGTAATTGCCTGTGGACCTGCTGAAGTGGTAGAGCCATTTGCAGAAAAGCATGATCGTGTTCGTGCGCAGGTGACCACCGAGGAAATCGCCATGGATGAACATCCTGCTAATGCGGTGCGTAAAAAGAAAGATTCCAGCCTAGTTGTTGGTAATCGTCTTGTTAAGGAGGGTCAGGCTCAAGGATTCTTCTCAGCGGGATCTACCGGGGCGTGTCTCGCCGCTGCTACTTTGGTGGTGGGCCGTATTAAGGGCGTTTCCCGTCCTGCCTTGTGCACTGTTATCCCATCGCCTGTTAAGCCCGTGGTAATGTGCGATGTTGGCGCTAATGCCGATTGCAAGCCAGCCTATTTGGTGCAGTTTGCGCAAATGGCAACTACCTATGCCCGTCAGGTTATTGGCATCCCTGAACCCAAGGTTGCTCTTTTGAATATTGGGTCAGAAGACACCAAGGGTTCAAAAATGGCTCAGGAAACCTTCGTATTGCTTAAGAGTGAGGTTCCTGAATTTGCCGGGAATGGCGAAGGATCCGATATTCTTGCCGGTAAATTCGACGTGTTTGTCACGGACGGCTTTACCGGTAATGTGTGCCTGAAAACCATTGAAGGCGTAACTAAGATTTTGTTTGGCGAAATCAAGAAAGTGATGATGGCTAACCTCGCTACGAAGCTTGGCGCCGCCGCCATGAAGGGCGGTCTTTCCAATTTGAAGGAAAGCACTTCCGCCGACACTTACGGCGGAGCCCCCATCCTTGGCGTTAAAGGCGCTTGTTTGGTTGGCCATGGTTCCTCGAACGAAACGGCAATCATGAATGGCGTTCTAACTGCTGCTCGTGCGGTACGTTTGGATGTTTCGGGGATAATCGAGCGAACCGTAAATCAGACAAAGCAGGCAGAGTAAAATAACGAACAACTTAGAGTTTTAACGTAAGAAGCGAATGACGAAACGTGCAAGAGCAATCTGAACATACTGAGAAGCTTGATAAGGCTGAAAAGATCTTAGGACACGAGTTCTCGGACCGCTCGTTGCTTTTAACGGCTCTTACGCACCCTTCGGCGGCGGAGGGCCATTCCATCAGCGATTCATACGAGCGTCTTGAGTTTTTGGGCGACAGCATTTTGGGGGCTATCGTTTCTTACGAGGCTTATCATGCTTACCCGAACCTCGACGAAGGCGGCCTTACCCGCATCAAGGTTTCTCTTGTTTCTGGCGCTTCGCTATCCGAGGTAGGCAAAGAACTCGGCTTGGCTGACTGTATCTTTTTTGGCTCATCTGAGCGTGGTACTGGTCGTCGTGGTTTGCATTCTGCGTTGGAAAATGTTTATGAGTCGCTTGTTGCTTCGCTCTTCTTAGATGGCGGCATTAATGCTGCAGCTTCTTTCGTAAAGCGTACTCTTATCGTTCGCATGAGCGAAGATATGGCGAAGGAACCTGAAAACCCCAAGAGCGTTCTTCAGGAGCGTTTGCAGGAGGATGGGATTACCCCAACGTATCGCTTGGTTGAAACACAGGGGCCGCCCCATGACCGAACTTTCGTAACCCAGGTATTTGTAGGCGTAAAATCTATTGCAAAGGGTGTTGGGCGCACGAAAAAGGAATCTGAAAGCCAGGCAGCAAAGTCTGCTTTAGAGATCCTTGGTTCTTTCTTTGAGGGCAAAGATTCCACCGACAAAAAGCGTAGGGCAGAAGCTAAAGCTGCCATTAAAGCCGCCAAGGCCGAGGAAAAGGCTCGTAGGCAGGCCGAGCAGAAGGCTCGCAAGAAGAAGCAGCAGTAAAGGGGCTTTAGGTGTATCTCAAATCGCTGACTTTGAAGGGCTTTAAGTCTTTCGCTGATCGAACGGTTATGAGATTCGAACCGGGCGTTGCTGCTGTGGTGGGCCCTAACGGATCTGGCAAATCGAACATCTCCGACGCCGTGCTATGGGTTCTTGGCGAACGTAACGCTAAGAATTTGCGTGGTCAATCTATGGAAGATGTCATTTTTGCTGGTTCTTCTGCCCGTAAACCTGTTTCCGTGGCGGAAGTTGAGCTGCTGCTCGATAACACCGACGGCACGCTTCCTGTTGATTTTGCTGAGGTTTCCATTGGGCGCCGTATGTACCGCAGTGGAGAAAGCGAATACCTTATCAATGGTAATGTGGTTCGCCGTATGGATGTTCTTGATATCCTTCACGACTCTGGCATGGGTACGGGTACCAATTCCATTATCTCCCAAGGCAATTTGGACTCTGTTCTTTCATCCCGCCCAGAAGATCGTCGTGCTCTCATCGAAGAAGCTGCTGGCATTCTGAAGCATAAAGAACGCAAAGCAAAAAGCGAGCGTAAGCTTGCTCAGATGGACGCTCATCTTGCCCGCGTTAATGACATTACTGCCGAAGTTGAGCGTCAGCTCAAGCCTCTTGAGCGCAAGGCCAAGAAAGCTCGCTTGCATAAGGATCTTTCTTCTGAGCTTGCCAATTTGAAACTTGCTCTTGCTGTTGACGATCTGCGCGTCCTGCAGCAGAAGTGGGATGCTGTCCTTGCATCAGAAAAAGAACTCGAAGCGTCCCAGCAGACATTCAAGAAGGAACTTGAGGCATCTGAACATGCTCTTGACGCTCTCCAGCGTCAGCTTCATGAGCGCACCAATCAGGAGAACAGCCTGAACGAGCGATATCGTCGCTCTCAGGCTTCTTTTGAGCGCCTGAATTCTACCGCTATGCTCTTAAGGGAGAAACGCAGTGGTTATCTTCAGGAAATCGAGCGACTTACTCGCTTTCTTGAAGAGGCTCGCGTGCGTCGTGGTGCTGCTGAGCATGAGCTTGCCGAAGCCCAAGAGGCAGCTGAAAAGGCTAAAGAGGAATCGGTGAAGGCCGAAAAGCTTCGTGGCGATTTGGAGATTTCATATACCCAACGGGTCAACAAACGAAACGATCTACGTAAGAAGATCGATACCTTGATGTCTGAGCAGCGTGCGTTGGTCCACCGTCAGGAAACTGCTAAGGCAACTCAGCAGGCACTGCGTGAAAACCTTTCGGAGCGTCGTGCTCGTGCCCAAGTTATTGACGCCCATGTTGCTGATGCTGCCGAGCGCCTTTCGTTTGCTAAAGAGCAATCTGAAACGCTGGAGACTCAGGCCAGTAGGCTTGAGGGCGATCTTGCGCGTGCTCGCGAAGAAGAGGCTTCAACGCGTGAAAAGCTCAATGCGCTAGTTGTTGCGCGCGATGCTGCTCGCCGCGCTCTCGACGAGGCTCGCACTGCGTTTACGAAGGCCACTGCTGAGCGGGCCGCTCTTGAGGAATTGGAGCGTTCGAGCGAAACCTCGAATCCTGCCCAGGCAAAAATGATGGAAGAAGCGAAGACGCTATCCTCAGATTGCTCTCTTGTTTCACATGCGGTTTCCGCTCCTGCGGGTCTAGACGTATTGATTGAAGCGTTGCTTGGCTCTGAACTGCATGCTGTGATGGTCTCTGAAGATGCAGATGCTGAACGGCTTATTTCCGCTGTGGCTAATAGTGATGCCGTTGGAGCGATCGCAACGTTTGCCCCCGTTTTTAAGGAAGACGGTCGTTCTTTCCCTGTGGGCCCTCGTCGATTGGTTGATGAGCTTGATATCGACCCCCGTTATTCTGCTCAGGTCGATGCCCTGATCGGTGATGTTTTCATTGTTGATACATTTTCGGATGCTCTTTCGTGCGCTCGTAATTCGCAGGGGACCGCTGCACGTTTTGCTTCACTTGACGGATGCATCGCCTCAACTGATGGCAAATTTTCCTTCGTGCGTTTCACTGAAGCCGACAAGCAAAATAATGCGCTTGCCCGTCGTCGCGCTTTTGCTCAGGCTATCAAGGAAGAGGAGCGGTGTCGTGCGGATTACGAAGCTGCACAGTCTGAAGATGGCAGGGTTGAATCTGAGCTTCGCCAGGCGCAAACAGCGTCGTTGAAGCTTTCAGAATCTCTTGCAAATCTTAAGGGACAAAGCGAGTCAGCGCGTCGTGATGCCGATGCATCGGCGCAGGCGCTGAAGCAGCTCGAAGGTGAGCACCAACGCTTGCTGGCAGAGCAGGAAGAGAACACTGCATTCTTCGAAAAGGCTCAGCCCGATTCAGACGAGTTGGAGCGTACTTTGTCGCAAGTTACCGCCGATTTGGAATTGAACAAAGAAAAGGTTTCCGAGTTGGAGGAAACACTTTCTCCAATGCGTCGCGAAATCGTCTCTCTTTCCGAGCGCCTGAGCGATGCTCGCCTCGAAACGGCTCGTCTCTCCGAGCGACTTGCCTACACTGATCGAATGGTATCCACCCGCAAGCAGGAGATATCTGCATCTTCACGTGAAGATGCAAGTTCAATGCAGCGTATCCATGTTGCTCGGGTAGCGGCCAATAGGGCAGATGAGCTTTTGGCCACCCTGCATTCCTTGTCCGATGCTGCTTCTCTGGTTTCGACGCGCTTAGAGCAGGAATCACGCAGCGAAAAAGAGCAGTCCCTTTCGCTCCACGACAAAATCGCACAAGCCACTAAGGAGTCGCGAGAAGCTCGTGAGCGTTTTGAGTCTGTTGCTTCGCGTATTTCCGAGGTCCGTATCGAAAAGGGCAGGCTTGAAGTTCAGGTTGATGCGGGGGTAAACGTTATCGTTCGTGATTGCGACACGCCTCTCGAGGTTGCCCTTGCTGGCGATCGCCTTGATAATCGCCAAGAAGCCGAAGCGCAAGCTTCCTCGCTCGAGCGTCGCATTAAGAATATGGGTGCCATTAATCCTGATGCTGCCGAAGAGTTCGAGCAGGTAAGCGAGCGTCATACTTATCTTAGTTCTCAACTCGAGGACATGAGGCTCGCCCGTAAGACGCTTGCCCGAATCGTCAATGTCATTGACGAACGAATGCGAGACGATTTTGTTGCTACATTCGAACAGGTGAATGCTAACTTCTCTGATATCTTCTCTACGCTGTTTCCTGGCGGGCAGGCTCACCTTTCCTTGGTTGATCCTGACGACTTGGAAAACACGGGTGTTGACGTTAATGCTCAACCGGTGGGCAAGCGCGTTAAGAAAATGTCGCTTCTTTCCGGTGGCGAGAAGTCGATGACCGCTATGGCGTTGCTGTTTGCCGTGTATCGCATTAGGCAGACCCCGTTCTATATCTTGGACGAGGTTGAGGCGGCGCTCGACGATACGAATCTGCGCCGACTGATCGCTTACATTAATGTGGTACGCGACGAAACCCAATTCATTATGATCACGCATCAGCGTCGCACTATGGAATCTGCCGACATATTGTATGGTGTCTCAATGCAGGCTGATGGCATTACGAAGGTGATCAGTCAAAAGCTCGACAATGCTACCCGCAAGGAGGGTTAAATGGGATTTTTCGATAAGATCAACGAGGGGCTTCATCGCTCAAGAACCCGCCTGAAAGAGCAGATGAATATCCTGCTCGATCGTGGGCCTGATGTAGACGACGATTTTTGGGATGATCTAGAGGAAACGCTGATCCTTGCTGACATCGGTGCAGCTGCTGCCGATAGCATCATTGAGGAATTACGATATCAAGCAAAGCGTAAGGCGCTTCCCGATGCCTATGCGGTGTTCGATATGCTTACCGATCAGATGGCGGCGACGTTTACCGAAGCGGAAACTGATATCTTCGAGGAGAATCCATCTCTGGTTCTGTTCGTCGGCATCAATGGAGCAGGTAAAACTACCACTGTAGGTAAGCTTGCTGCTTCTTATCATGAGAAGGGAAGAAAGGTTCTCCTGGGTAGTGCAGACACGTTCCGCGCTGCTGCTATTGAACAGCTTGAGGTGTGGGCCAAGCGCGCTGACGTTACTATTGTTTCTCGCGAACGGGGCAGCGACCCTGCAAGCGTATGCTACGAAACCATCGAACGAGCCGAAAAAGACGGTTCCGATATGGTGCTCATTGACACTGCGGGACGTCTTCATACATCCGATGACCTTATGCGTGAGCTGCAAAAGGTTGTCAACGTTGTGCGCAAACGCTCAAACGTTCCTGTATACACAGTGCTTGTCATCGATGCCACAACTGGGCAGAATGGCCTTCAGCAGGCTCAGAAGTTCAACGATGCGCTTGATTTGGATGGCGTCATCGTAACGAAACTTGATGGTACGGCTAAGGGCGGTATCGCTCTGGCGGTTTCGCACGAACTCGAGCTTCCGATTTTCAAGATCGGCGTAGGCGAGGGTATAGACGATTTGCAGGATTTCGATGCGCATGATTTTGCTCGTGCGCTGATTGGGGATATGGCTGATGTTCGATAACCTTTCCGATAAACTCCAGTCCATCTTCTCTGGCTTGCGCGGCAAGGGTCGCCTTACCGAAGAAGATATCGATACCGCCATGCGTGAGATTCGCATGGCGCTACTTGAGGCCGATGTTAACTTTAAAGTGGTAAAGGAATTCACCAAACGCACTAAAGAGCGTTGCCTTACCGCGGAGGTCCTTGATTCGCTTACGCCTGCGCAGAATGTAGTGAAGATCGTTCTCGATGAGCTTACGGCTCTTATGGGTGAAGAAAGCAAGCCACTCCAGCTTTCCAGTCGCATTCCTAACGTGATCATGCTTGTTGGTTTGCAGGGTTCGGGCAAAACCACGGCTGCTGCCAAGCTTGCCTATCTTCTTAAACAGCAGAATCATAGCCCGCTTCTGTGCGCATGTGACGTATATCGTCCCGCTGCAGCCGATCAGTTGCAGACGCTGGGTGAAGAAATCGGCGTGCGCGTATATCGAGGCGAAGGGAAGGATCCAGTCAAGATCGCAAAAGAAGGCGTGCGTGATGCCATCGATTCGCTTCGCGATGTCGTGATTGTCGACACGGCGGGCCGTCTCCATGTTGATGAAGAGATGATGGCTGAGGCTGAAGCCATCAAGGCGGCTGTTGAACCCGACCAGATCTATATGGTTGTCGACGCCATGACCGGCCAGGATGCGGTAAACGTTGCTAAGGCTTTTGCCGATCGAGTTGATTTCGATGGCGTGATTATGTCAAAGATGGATGGCGATGCGCGTGGCGGTGGCGCCTTATCCATTAAACAGGTTACCGGCAAACCCATCACGTTTATCTCTCAGGGTGAAAAGCCCGACTCGCTCGAACGCTTCCATCCCGATCGAATGGCCAAGCGCATTTTGGGCATGGGCGATGTCGTTAGCATCATCGAGTCCGCATCGAAGCTTCGTGCTGAGGAAATCGAGCAAGCGGAAGCCGAGCGAATGGCGCGCGGAAACCTGACGCTTAACGACTTTCTTCTTATGAAGCAGCAGATTGGCAAAATGGGCGGTGTCCAGAAGCTTATCAGCGCTCTTCCAGGTGGAGACAAGGCTATGCGCGAAGGCCAGGTAAACGAGCATGCGCTTGACGAAATGGCAGTCATTATTGGATCTATGACCAAGCGCGAGCGCGAGCATCCCGAAATCTTAAATGGTTCTCGTAAAGCCCGAATTGCCGCAGGCGCCGGCGTCAAAGTTTTCCAAGTTAATCAGCTGCTTAAGCAGTTTATGGAAACCAAGAAGATGGTTCGGAGCATGATGAACGCCCAGGAAGCCCAAATGAACCGCAAGGGCAAAGGTAAGGGCAAGAAAGGCAAGAAGGGTAAGGGCGGCAAACGCCGTATGGGTCTTCCCGGAATGGGGGGAATGTCCATGGCCGATGTGAAGAAGATGCAAGAGATGATGAGCGGTCTTGATGAATCCGCTTTCAAGAGGTAATATCAGTAATCGCTGTTTTGCGACCTGTGCAGCATTAGCTTAACCGGTCGCTCTTAAAAGTTTAGAAGGAGTACAACTCGATGGCAGTCAAGATTCGCCTCGCCCGTCACGGCGCTAAAAAGGCACCTTATTATCGTATCGTTGTAGCTGATTCTCGTGCTCGTCGCGACGGTCGCTTCATTGAGCAGGTTGGTTCTTACAACCCCACCATCACCCCTAAGCATGTAAAGATCGACCTTGAAAAGGTTGATAAGTGGATTGCTGACGGCGCTCAGCCCAGCGATACCGTTGCACGCCTCATTGAGGCAGAGCGTAAGAACGCTTAGTGATGGCGGAATCCCGCGAAGACATCTCGGGTTTGGTCGAAACCCTGGTTTTGCCTTTGGTTGATGAGCCCGATGCTGTAAGCATTGAGTCTTCAGATACCGAAATGGGCTCTGTCCTTATTGAAGTACGTGTTGCTCAGGCAGATGCCGGCAAGGTTATTGGCCGTCAGGGTCGTGTTATCAAAGCAATCCGCACGCTTGCTCGCGCTGCGGGTTCTCGTCATGGTCTCGATGTTGAAGTCGAACTTATCGACGAATAGGTTCAGGTACCATGGGTTCTTGGACTAACGTTGCAGCTCTTTTACGAGCTAAAACAAATGAAGGAGGGCTTTCCGTCAAACCGACGGAAGGTCTTCCTTTTTTGCTTGAAAAGGGAATGGAGGTTACCTTCGTTCCTCCCGTATTGCGTATTCCGCGCTCTGGCAAGGTGCTGGATGTCGAGGAAATTGCGGAAGGCAGATATATGGTTTGGTTCGATTGTATCGACAATCGAACCGATGCCGAAAAGCTTGAAGGCCATTTCTGCTTGGTACGTACCTCCTGTTTACCTGAAAACTACATGGATAAACAGGATATCGATCTTACGGGCTTTTCTGTTGTCGACGAAAACGCTGGTTGCATAGGAAGGGTGGTTCGCATTGACGAAAACCCCGCCCATGCTTTGCTCGTTGTTGATCGTGGTTCGGTTTCTGATTCGTTCGAGGGCAGAGAAGACGAGGTATTGATTCCTCTGGTCGATGAGTTCTTGGTAGCCGTCGAAGAGGAAATGGGGGAGATACGAGTATCCCTTCCTGACGGTTTGCTTGATCTATAGGAGCTCACGTGAAAATTGAAACCCTTTCGGTGTTTCCCCAATGCTACGACTCGGTTATGAACGAGTCTATTATGCGTATCGCGCAAGAAAAGGGCTTCCTTGATTTCAAAGCGCACGACTTGCGTAAGTGGACGCATGACAAGCATCGCACCACCGACGATGAGCCTTATGGCGGCGGTCAGGGCCTTGTGATGAAATGCGAACCTATTTTCGAGGCTACTGATGAGTTATTTTCCTCTGCCTTGAAGAAGCCCTATGTTATTTTCCTTTCTCCCACGGGAGAGCGTTTTGATGACGCAATGACTCTTGAGCTTGCTCAGCAGGATCACCTTTTTTTTATTTGCGGTCATTATGAAGGAATCGATGAACGTGCTTACTCACTTGCGGATAAGGTCATTTCTTTAGGCGATTACGTTCTTACCAGCGGCGAGCTTGCTTCGATGGTCGTTATTGATGCTGTAGTGCGTCGTATTGACGGTGTGTTGGGCGATGAAGGTAGCGCCGTTGATGAAAGTTTCTATGATGGGCTTCTTGAATACCCTCAATATACGCGTCCAGCCAGTTATCGAGGCATGGAAGTGCCCGACATCCTTCTATCCGGCCATCATGCGAAAATCGCTCAATGGCGTCGTGGGCAAAGCCTTTTGCGTACCAAGCGCTGGCGACCAGATTTGCTCGAGGGGGCAAATCTCTCAAAAAAGGAACGCGATTTCCTCGATTTAGCAGAGTAGAAGGGTAATTTGTCAGTGACGTGTTGTTTGCTCTATCATAGGAGCATTCGACTGCTGGTTTACACCCTTGAAGGGATGGGATAGGTTTGGATTCCGGACAACACGCTGGCGTGCGCCGTCCCGGTATTATTCGGAGATTTGTTAATCTCGTTGTTTGCATCGCCATTGTCTTGGCGGCGGCATGGGGCATTAGGTCATTCGTTATTGAACCCTTTGAAGTGCCCTCTGCTTCTATGGAAACCACCATCATGACGGGTGACAGGCTTTTTGCAGAGAAGGTCAGTTACCATTTCTCGGAACCAAAAGCGGGCGACATCGTTGTTTTTTCCGATCCTCAAGTTCCTTCTCGCGTTTTAGTTAAGCGCATCATAGCCACAGAAGGTCAAACGGTAAACCTGGTTAACGGATACGTCTATGTTGATGGCGTAAAGCTCTCCGAGCCTTATACACAGGGTCTGTCGTATCCTCTTTCCAAAACTGCCAGCAATGTTTCCCTTTCTTTTCCCTGCACTATTCCTGCCGGCGAAGTTTGGGTAATGGGGGACAATCGCGAAAATTCTTCTGATTCCCGCTATTTTGGTCCGGTCGATTCTGATTCGATTTTCGGAAAGGCCTTCGTAACATACTGGCCGATTAACCGTATTGGACTACTGAATTAGTTTACATTCATCGTTTATCGATAAGGAGCATTATGACTAACCACGAAGTAGGCAAGGCGAATGCCGACGCCGCTCAGGTGCTGACGTTTCAGGATATGATCCTGCGCCTTCAGCGCTATTGGGCAGATTTGGGTTGTGTAATCATGCAGCCGTACGACCACGACGATACGTTCGGCCGATGCAGGAGTGGGGAGCTCATGCAGCAGGTG
>OGUM01000032.1_pt1 | contig 118930 bp, 131 predicted proteins | sample 1553631 | NCBI WGS metagenome assembly OGUM01 (sample SAMEA2580228, study PRJEB22360) | human gut metagenome | biome: human gut; feature: human-associated habitat; material: faeces | place: Denmark | collected 2008/2010 | reverse complement strand
GGTCCCACTCGTATCGTCGGTCTGATTATTAGTCTGGGACCACGGTCCCACTCGTATCGTCGGTCTGATTATTAGTCTGGGACCACGATCCCACTCGTGTTGTCGGTCTGATTATCGGTCTGGGACCACGGTCCCACTTGTATTGTCGATCAGACTATCAGCGTGAGACTACGATTCCATCAATGCCTGTCAAGGGCAAGTATTGACATGTCGTCGTAACCTGTAGAACGGAGTAACCTCGGTGTGTGGTTGTATGCCTGCTGTGGATTGCTGCTGTGTCCTGCTTATCCACAACATTTTGCGCACGGTTATGTGGACAAAATACCTGGTTACCCAGGCCGTGCCGGCACGTTAACCGGGCTGCATCCGATGCAAGTGTGTCGCTGTCGCCGGCCTCCTCACCCGGTCACGTTTCGTCGTTCCTCCTCCACGCGCTGCGGCTTCGGGGCCGCACCTGCATTCGTATGCGGTCGCCCGGTTACAGGTGCGGCACGGCCTGATGGAGGCCGCATGTGAGAGGAGAATTCCCATGCCAAACTGGTGCTCGAATCGTATGTATTTTTCTGGTGAACCGGCACAGATCGCTGAGATTAAACGACTGGCCAGCGGTGCAGTCACACCGCTTTATCGCCGCGCCACAAATGAAGGTATTCAGCTGTTTCTGGCCGGAAGTGCCGGACTTCTGCAGACCACTGAAGATGTGCGGTTTGAACCATGCCCCGGACTGACGGCTGCCGGGCGTGGCGTTGTATCGCCGGAGAATATCGCGTTCACCCGCTGGCTGACACACCTGCAGGACGGTGTACTTCTTGATGAGCAAAACTGCCTGATGCTGCATGAACTCTGGCTGCAGAGCGGTACTGGCCGGCGTCGCTGGGAAGAATTACCGGATGATGCCAGGGAAAGCATTACCGCTCTTTTCACCCCAAAAAGAGGTGACTGGTGCGACATCTGGAGTAACGAGGATGTATCGGTGTGGTGGAACCGTCTGTGTGACAACGTCCTGCCGGAAAAACCATGCCGTTTGACCTGCTGACGGTTCTGTCCACTCGCCTGGATGTTGAAGTGAATGGCTTTAACGGTGGTGTTCTGAACGGTGTTCCTTCTGCATATCACTGGTATACGGAACAGTATGGCGTGAAGTGGCCTTGTGGGTATGAGGTGAATATCAGCAGTCAGGGAGACAACTTCATTCAGGTTGATTTCGACACGCCGTGGTGTCAGCCGGAAAGCGACGTTATTGCAGTATTAAGCCGCCGTTTCAGTTGCACGCTGGAGCACTGGTACGCCGAGCAGGGCTGCAATTTCTGTGGCTGGCAGCGATATGAGCGTGGAGAGCTTGTTGATGTGCTGTGGGGGGAACTGGAATGGTCTTCCCCGACAGATGATGATGAGCTGCCGGAAGTCACCGCGCCGGAGTGGATAGTCGACAAGGTGGCGCATTACGGTGGATGAAGTATGACGGAGACTGGCGGGCAACCGCCCGTTTCTTTTCCGGTAAAGGATGTCGCCGGGCTCCTCTTTTTACTGCGCCGGCTGACGCGGCGCGGCAGGAACGCTGCCTGTGGTCAGTGTCCCGCGTCCGGCCGGGCACGGGACGGGCGCTTTTACCGCTCCCGGCTGGCATCGGTGACAGTGTACGCCAGCCCGTCGCCCTTTTCTGATGAACGCCCTTCAAGCCGCTTTCGCGGCATATTCTCGCCGTCAAAAAGACGACGGCTGCGATATTCCACGGTCGGCCTGACCCGTTACCGGACGCGGTGAACAGCCCACAGGCCGCGGGGAACGGGCGCCACAGGGGCGCCCTCCCGGTGCCCTCTGTAAGAGAAGGAGTGCTGTTATGTCCCGTTTTATCCAGGGTGACTGCGTGCGTGTTATGGCCACGTTTCCGGGCAATGCTGTCGATTTCATCCTCACCGACCCGCCATATCTCGTCGGTTTCCGTGACCGTCAGGGGCGTACCATCGCCGGCGATAAAACCGATGAATGGCTGCAACCGGCCTGTAATGAAATGTACCGCGTGCTGAAAAAAGATGCGCTGATGGTGAGCTTCTATGGCTGGAACCGCGTCGATCGCTTTATGGCCGCCTGGAAAAATGCGGGATTCAGCGTGGTTGGCCACCTGGTGTTTACCAAAACCTACACATCGAAGGCCGCATATGTGGGCTATCGCCACGAATGCGCTTACATCCTGGCAAAAGGGCGTCCGGCGCTGCCTCAGAAGCCATTGCCCGACGTGCTGGGCTGGAAATATTCAGGCAATCGTCATCACCCGACGGAAAAGCCTGTTACCAGCCTGCAACCACTGATTGAGAGCTTCACACACCCGAACGCGATTGTGCTGGACCCGTTTGCAGGCAGCGGCTCAACCTGTGTGGCCGCCCTTCAGTCCGGACGCCGGTATATCGGTATCGAGCTGCTTGAACAGTATCACCGTGCCGGACAGCAACGTCTGGCTGCCGTACAGCGGGCCATGCAGCAGGGGGCCGCAAATGATGACTGGTTTATGCCGGAGGCTGCGTAAATGAACTATGCCGGACATAAAAAACTTCGCGCCGACGTGGCGGAGGTGGCCAACACCATGTGTGACCTTCGGGCCAGGCTGAACGATATGGAGCATCGCTGTCGCTTTGATTCCGATGTGCTTGTTGAACGCCTGGCACGCCAGACGCTGTATCGCGCCAATCGCCTGTTCATGGAGGCGTATACCGAAATTCTGGAACTGGATGCGTGCTTTAAAGATTGAGAAGGAGACGAGAATGTACGGAACATGCGAAACGCTATGCCGGGAGCTGGCAGCAAAGTATCCGGGATATACACCGCTGATGCTGGTTATCTGGTCCCCGGAAGAGATTCAGGCCCTCGCTGACGGAATGGATATTTCCCTGTCCGATCCTGAAATCAGGACCGTCCTGGCGCGCCTGGAGGACATCCCGGAAGACCAGCGAATTGAGTCCGGTATTTCTTCTGCCGCGGCGATGGAGATTATCAGCAACGTGAGCGAAAACCGCCAGGTGACCGTCCCGGCTGAACTGCTGGCGTCCCTGATTCAGACCGCCGAACAGGCACTGTGGAAACGTGAATGGGCCGCCCGTGATTACGGCCTCGCCGTCCCGGAATGCGTTACCCGCCGTCAGGCGGTGGTTAATCAGGCCCGCATCCTGCTGAAAAACAACACACACGAAAACGGCTGATGTTATCGCCGCCTGCGGGCGGCGATACAGGGAGAACGATTAATCATGAACGAAAACACAACGCTGAACGCACTGATTTGTCGTCACGCCCGTAACCTGCTGCTGGCGCAGGGCTGGCCGGAAGAGACGGATGTCGACCAGCGTAACCCGAAGTATCCGGGCTGGATCAGCATTTATGTTCTGCTGGATGCGCCCCGGCTGGCGACGTTACTCGTTAACCGCCACGGCGGCGTACTGCCGCCGCACCTGGCCTCCGCCATTCAGAAACTGACCGGAACCGGAGCGGAACTTGTTCTGTCCGGCAGTCAGTGGCAGTCGCTGCCGGTGCTTCCGGCAGACGGAACGCAGGTGTCTTTTCCGTATGCCGGTGAATGGCTGACCGAAGACGAAATCAGGGCTGTACTTGCGGCGGTGCGCGATGCGGTACGCAGTGTCAGTTGCCGGGTGGCAGAAGATATGCGGCGTATCCGGGCGGCGCTGACCACCACCGGTCAGACGTTACTGACCCGCCAGACGCGCCGCTTTCGCCTGGTCGTGAAGGAAAGCGATCACCCCTGCTGGCTCGATGAGGACGACGAAAACCTGCCCGTGGTGCTCGATGCCATCCTGAACCGGGGCGCACGTTTTTCGGCGGTGGAAATGTATCTGGTCAGCGATTGTATTGAACATATCCTGTCTAGTGGGCTGGCCTGCGATGTGCTGCGTATACCGGATGAACCGCCCCGCCAGTGGTTTGACCGTGGTGTTCTGCGGGAAGTTGTCCGGGAAGCCCGGGCCGAAATCCGCAGCATGGCGGATGCCCTGGCAAAAATCAGGGGCTGATGATGGCGGGGAAAATCCCCGCTTTTTTTCTGCCGGTCCCCGGACAGAGCACAAAGGAAGTCGCCGCCGGCTCCGCTTTACCCGGCCATGCAGGCATGGCCTTGTGGGTTTTCAGTTATGTGGCCGCCGTGTCGTGTGCGGGCGGTGCCGTGCCTCCATCTTAGCCGGGCTGGCGGGGATGCAAGGGTACGCTTCGCCGCTGCGGTCACCCGGTCCCTCCTTCCCGTCTGCCGTGATTTTCCGGTCGTTCACCCGCTCAGGTTTCGCGGTCTCACCCTCCAACTCCCGCCAGCCGTGTGCGTCAGGCTGCGGCTTCCCTTGCGCCCTGTGCATCCCCGCCTTATCGCCCGGCTTTTATGGAGGCACGGCACCGCCCGGTGTCGCGGAATATGTGAATAACGGAGGAAAACATCATGCAATATGCGAAACCTGTCACTCTGAACGTTGAAGAGTGCGACCGTCTCTCCTTTCTGCCTTACCTGTTTGGCAACGATTTTCTGTATGCCGAGGCGTATGTGTACGCGCTGGCGCAAAAAATGATGCCGGAATATCAGGGAGGCTTCTGGCACTTCATCCGCCTGCCGGACGGTGGCGGTTACATGATGCCGGATGGCGACCGTTTTCATCTGGTCAACGGTGAAAACTGGTTTGACCGCACGGTCAGCGCCGATGCCGCAGGCATCATTCTGACTTCCCTTGTGATTAACCGCCAGTTGTGGCTGTACCACGACAGCGGGGATGTAGGACTGACCCAGCTTTACCGGATGCGCGATGCGCAGTTGTGGCGTCACATCGAATTTCACCCCGAATGCAACGCGATTTACGCGGCACTGGACTGATTAACGGACGGGGCGGCAATGCCGCCCCTGTAAAGGAGACGAGAACATGTACTGTACTGTTAAAGAAATCATCCGCGATGTACTGGATACAGACGTGCCGGACAGTGAATGCGTTTTTGCCGTGGTGCTGACCCGTGGGGATGTGCGCCACATAGCCCAGGACTGGAACCTGTCAGACGATGAGCTGGAAACCGTCATGCAGCGGCTGGACGATGCCTTTGAATATGGTGCGGATGTCAGCATTGTTCACGACGTTGTTCGTGAGCTGATGGAAGAAAAGCGTGCCAGCCGTCAGGTGACAGTTCCGGCGGTGATGCTGGAAAAAGTGATGGCGCTGGCAGGCAGTGAAATGAAGCGCCTGTATGCCGTCGGGAGTGAGAACGGGGGCGACGGTGATGCGTTCGTCAGGGAGGAACGCGAAGCAATGGACGTTGTGTTACAGGCGCTGGACGGGGAGCACATGTCATGAATATCAGCACAGAAACCCGCGAAATTCTGCGCAATTACAAAGCCGTGATTAATGCGCGACGTCGTGAAATGGGGCAGAAACCGCTCACCACCGCGCAGATTGTTGATGAAATCTGCGATTTTGTGGCGAATCAGCAGGCTGTTTTCCTGGGCGGTCACTACATCTTACAGGGCAGCAGAAACAGGTGATACAGGGCAGGCGGTGGAGGCCGCCTGTCAGCCCGCGCGAAAACCCCTGGCAGGCTGACGCCTGCCGGAAGGGAAGCGGGCCACGCTGACGCGTCGCCCGTTACCCTTCCTGTTTGTGATGTGTCCGGAATGTTTTTTTCTGATGTTATTTTTCTGTGGTTACCGTGCCTGTTACTGTTCTTCTTCTTTTTCCTCTTCCTCTTCTTCCTCTTCTTTCCGTTCCTCTCCTGCTTATGGCTTTTCCGGGCGTCCCCCTGGTGGGGCGGGCTGTCGTGAACGGAGCCAGCGAAGCTGTCTCCGCCCTGGCGGGCTTCCATCCCTGACGCGAAACCCCGGGCTTGCAGCGACCGTTCCGGTCGCGCCGCCTCTGTCGCGCCGTGGCCTGCGCTCCCGGCATCCCGGCAAAAGGCCGTCGGGATGTAAGGGGCAACGCCGTTTCGCAAACCGCGCTTCACGTCGTTGCGGCGGGTCCCTGCTCATTGCCTGCCGGGTGCCACACACCCGTATGAGTCCCTGTCGCCGGGGCTGATACAGCCACAACCTGCCGCACTGACTGTCCAGGGTAAATGAACAGCCCACAAAATTTTTTACCCAAAACCCGGTAAAAAATTTTGCGTTCTGCCCAGGACAGGTGTGTCAGGCCGTGGCAGTGATGCCCCTTGCGGCGAAGGTTCTCAAAAAGGTGATGGTGAATACCGGAGGGAACAAAAGGCAGGTCCCCGCAAAACGTCAAAACCGCGGCTCCCGAAACTCAAAAGATGATGGGGGCTGAAAACATCAACAGAAGGAGACACATCATGGCAGTTCGTGGCATTAACAAGGTCATCCTCGTAGGACGCCTGGGAAAGGATCCGGAAGTCCGTTACATCCCCAACGGGGGCGCAGTGGCAAACCTGCAGGTGGCCACGTCAGAAAGCTGGCGTGACAAACAGACGGGGGAGATGCGGGAGCAGACAGAATGGCATCGCGTGGTGCTGTTCGGCAAGCTCGCGGAAGTGGCAGGTGAATGTCTGCGCAAGGGCGCGCAGGTCTACATCGAAGGTCAGCTTCGCACCCGTAGCTGGGAGGATAACGGTATCACCCGTTACGTCACCGAAATTCTTGTTAAGGCCACGGGCACCATGCAGATGCTGGTACGTGCCGCAGGTGCTCAGACTCAGCCGGAAGAGGGGCAACAGTTCAGCGGTCAGCCTCAGCCGGAACCACAGGCGGAGGCCGGTACGAAAAAAGGTGGCGCAAAAACGAAAGGCCGTGGACGTAAGGCCGCGCAGCCGGAGCCTCAGCCGCAACCGCCGGAGGGTGACGATTACGGGTTTTCAGACGATATCCCGTTCTGAACGACTGACTGTGACAACCGCCCCGTCCTGTGCGGGGCATCACCGGAGAGATGAGGATGAGCGAATATTTCAGAATACTTCAGGGACTGCCTGACGGTCCTTTTACCCGCAAACATGCCGAAGCCGTTGCCGCACAGTACCGGAACGTCTTTATCGAGGATGACCACGGCGAACAGTTTCGCCTGGTTGTCCGTAATAACGGTGCAATGGTCTGGCGTACCTGGAATTTTGAGGACGGCGCCGGGTACTGGATGAACCATGTCATCCGTGATTTCGGGATTCTTAAGTAAGAGAGGTGCCGGACGGGAACGCGTCCGGCAGACAATCATTATTACCGTTTTGGGAGGTACTAACTATGTCAGTTACAGAGTCTAAGGCAAAAACGGAGCGTAAATCCAGCCGTAAACCTGCAAAAACGCAGGAAACAGTCCTGTCGGCCCTGCTGGCGCAGACGGAGGAAGTGAGCGTGCCGCTGGCCTCGCTGATTAAGTCTCCGCTGAATGTGCGCACGGTGCCGTATTCTGCGGAGTCCGTCAGCGAACTGGCGGACTCCATTAAAGGTGTCGGCCTGTTACAGAATCTGGTTGTTCATGCCCTGCCAGGTGACCGTTACGGTGTCGCCGCAGGTGGTCGCCGACTGGCAGCACTCAACATGCTGGCAGAGCGTGACATCATTCAGGTTGACTGGCCTGTCCGTGTGAAGGTCATTCCGCAGGAGCTGGCGACTGCCGCATCGATGACCGAGAACGGTCATCGTCGGGATATGCACCCTGCCGAACAGATTGCCGGATTCCGTGCAATGGCGCAGGAAGGCAAAACACCTGCACAAATCGGTGATTTGCTGGGTTATTCGCCCCGCCACGTTCAGCGAATGCTGAAACTGGCAGACCTTGCGCCTGTCATCCTCGATGCGCTGGCAGAAGACCGCATCACCACCGAGCACTGTCAGGCGCTGGCGCTGGAGAACGACACCGCGCGTCAGGTGCAGGTGTTTGAAGCGGCCTGCCAGTCAGGATGGGGCGGTAAACCGGATGTGCGGGTTATCCGCAATCTGATTACGGAAAGTGAAGTGGCGGTGAAGGACAACACTAAATTCCGCTTCGTGGGGGCTGATGCTTTCTCACCTGACGAACTGCGTACTGATTTGTTCAGCGATGACGAGGGTGGCTATGTGGACTGCGTGGCGCTCGATGCCGCCCTGCTGGAAAAACTCCAGGCTGTCGCTGAACACCTTCGGGAAGCCGAAGGCTGGGAATGGTGCGCCGGACGCATGGAGCCTGTCGGTGAGTGCCGTGAAGATTCCCGGGCATACCGCAACCAGCCGGAGCCGGAAGCGGTGCTGACGGAGGCAGAAGAAGAACGCCTGAACGAACTGATGATGCGTTACGACGCGCTGGAAAACCAGTGTGAGGAATCTGACCTGCTGGCAGCAGAAATGAAGCTGATTGACTGCATGGCGAAGGTCAGGGCGTGGACGCCGGAGATGCGTGCCGGAAGTGGCGTGGTGGTGTCCTGGCGTTACGGTAATGTGTGTGTCCAGCGTGGTGTGCAGTTGCGCAGTGAAGATGACGTGACTGACGACGCTGACCGCACGGAACAGGTGCAGGAAAAAGCGTCAGTGGAGGAAATCAGTCTGCCACTACTGACGAAAATGTCCTCAGAGCGCACGCTGGCAGTCCAGGCAGCGCTGATGCAACAGCCGGACAAATCTCTGGCACTGCTGACATGGACGCTCTGCCTGAATGTGTTTGGCAGCGGGGCGTACAGTAAACCAGCACAAATCAGCCTGGAATGTAAACATTATTCGCTGACCAGCGATGCGCCGTCAGGGAAGGAAGGTGCCGCATTCATGGCGCTGATGGCAGAAAAAGCACGTTTGGTCGCCCTGTTGCCGGAGGGATGGTCACGGGACATGACGACGTTCCTGTCACTCAGCCAGGAGGTGCTGTTATCCCTGCTCAGTTTCTGCACTGCGTGCAGCATCCACGGCGTTCAGACCCGCGAGTGTGGTCACACGTCACGCAGTCCGCTTGACCCGCTGGAAACCGCTATCGGATTCCACATGCGCGACTGGTGGCAGCCGACAAAAGCAAACTTCTTCGGACACCTGAAAAAGCCGCAGATTATCGCAGCCCTGAATGAGGCCGGACTGTCCGGTGCTGCACGGGACGCGGAGAAGATGAAGAAAGGCGATGCGGCTGAACATGCAGAGTTCCACATGAAAGACAACCGCTGGGTGCCTGGCTGGATGTGTGCACCACGCCCACAGACGGATGCCACTGAACGTACCGATAACCTGGCTGATGCCGCCTGATGAACAACCACACCGCCCCGCCGGAGACGGGGCGGCAGCAAGGGAGATACCGTGATGAAAACTGAACTGACCCTGAATGTATTACAGACCATGAACGCACAGGAATATGAAGATATCCGGGCTGCCGGAAGTGATGAACGCCGTGAGCTGACTCACGCCGTGATGCGGGAGCTGGATGCGCCGGATAACTGGACGATGAACGGCGAGTACGGCAGCGAGTTTGGCGGCTTTTTCCCCGTCCAGGTCCGTTTCACGCCTGCCCACGAACGTTTTCACCTGGCGTTATGTTCACCGGGCGATGTCTCTCAGGTCTGGGTGCTGGTTCTGGTGAATGCCGGTGGTGAGCCGTTTGCGGTGGTTCAGGTACAGCGGCGGTTTGCATCGGAAGCCGTCAGCCATTCACTGGCACTGGCGGCGTCACTGGATACGCAGGGGTACAGCGTTAACGACATCATCCATATCCTGATGGCGGAAGGAGGTCAGGTATGAGCGTACGTTCACAGGCACTGGTTCCCCTCAGCACAGAGCAACAGGCCGCATGGCGGGCGGTGGCGGAGACAGAAAAACGCCGCCATCAGGGTAACACGCTGGCGGAATATCCGTATGCGGGGGCGTTTTTCCGCTGTCTGAACGGAAGCCGCAGGATATCGCTGTCTGACCTGCGATTTTTCATGCCGTCCCTGACCGCAGAAGAACTGCACGGCAACCGTCTTCAGTGGCTGTATGCCATCGATGTGCTGATTGAAACACAGGGCGAGGTCTGCCTCCTTCCCCTTCCCGGTGATGCAGCAGAGCGGTTGTTTCCGTCGGTGCGGTTTCGTGTCAGGGAGCGCAGTCGCCATAAATCCGCGCTGGTCATGCAGAAGTACAGCCGCCAGCAGGCACGGGAGGCAGAGCAGAAAGCCCGTGCGTACCAGGCGCTGGTCGCTCAGGCTGAAATCGAACTGGCATTCCATTCGCCGGAAACAGTCGGAAGCTGGCATGCACGCTGGAGTGACCGGGTGGCAGAGCATGACCTGGAAACCCTGTTCTGGCAGTGGGGCGAGCGTTTTCCGTCACTGGCCGGAATGGAACGCTGGCAGTGGCAGGATATGCCGTTCTGGCAGGTTATTGCGGAAGCCAGTCTTGCAGCAAGAGAGGCCGGTCACGCTGTCCGTGAGATGGAGCGGTGGATGGTGCCGAACAAACTCCGGGAGGCAGCGTGATGCGGCAACAATCACACAGATTACCCGTAAACAGCCTGAATGAGCGGGTTATTTTCAGGAAAAGTGAGTGTGGTCAGCGTGCAGGGATATGGGCTATGATGTGCCCGGCGCTTGAGGCTTTCTGCCTCATGACGTGAAGGTGGTTTGTTGCCGTGTTGTGTGGCAGAAGGACAAAAGCCCCGTAGTTAATTTTTCATTAACCCACGAGGCCCCTGCATGCTTAGACAACATCAGGATAGCCTCTTACCGCGCTTTGCGCAAGGAGAAGAAGGCCATGAAACTACCACGCAGCTCTCTTGTCTGGTGTGTGTTGATCGTGTGTCTCACACTGTTGATATTCACTTATCTGACACGAAAATCGCTGTGCGAGATTCGTTACAGAGACGGATACAGGGAGGTGGCGGCTTTCATGGCTTACGAATCCGGTAAGTAGCAACCTGGAGGCGGGCGCAGGCCCGCCTTTTCAGGGCTGATGCTGGTCTGACTGCACTGAAGCGCCTTTATAAAGGGGCTGCTGGTTCGCCGGTGGCCCCTTTCTCCTTGCTGGCATTGTACGGGCATGAACAACCAGACTGCCAGGAAGGCCGTTTCCCTCTGGGAACGGGGATGAACGTGCGCCTGCGGCGCCCGTTCTTTTCCCCCGCCTTCTCTGTTTATGACCTGTCAGAAATCACATCACCTTCCCTTTGATTATTCTCTTTTTCCTCCTGTTCTGACTCTGATTACTGCTGCCCTGATTCCTGTCTGTTTTGTTGTTCTCCTGGCAGTGTCTTTTCCGGGCGTCCCCCTGGCGGGGCGGGCTGTCGTGAACGGAGCCAGCGAAGCTGTCTCCGCCCTGGCGGGCTTCCATCCCTGACGCGAAACCCCGGGCTTGCAGCGACCGTTCCGGTCGCGCCGCCTCTGTCGCGCCGTGGCCTGCGCTCCCGGCATCCCGGCAAAAGGCCGTCGGGATGTAAGGGGCAACGCCGTTTCGCAAACCGCGCTTCACGTCGTTGCGGCGGGTGCCTGCCCGTTGTTGTGTCCGGTGCCATTCACCTGTTTAAGCCCCTGTCGCCGGGGGCAAAGACAGCCACAACCGTCTCCGCCAGTCCAGGGGTGAAATGCACATCCCGCAAAACTTTTTGCCCAAAAGCAGGCAAAAAGTTTTGCGGTCTGCCCCCGGACAGTCGTTTCCGGCCGTGGCAGTGATGCCCCTTGCGGCGAAGGTTCTCAAAAAGGTGATGGTGAATACCGGAGGGAACAAAAGGCAGGTCCCCGCAAAACGTCAAAACCGCGGCTCCCGAAACTCAAAAGATGATGGGGGCTGAAAACCAGAGAGAGGAGAAAGCAGGATGAGTACCCGAAATATCCACGTTAACACCGCGTCGTACACGCTTCTTGTTGCCGGGAAGAAAAAAAACACCGGGGAAGAGTGGGACGTCCTGGAATTCAGCAGCCTGACTGAGCTGAAAAAATATCGCAAAAGCCACCCGGAAAAGATGGCCTTCAGCTATAGCTACGCGCTCAGCCGGGGTGTGGATACGCAGTTCCGCCATATCAACATTGCGGAAGCCGATCACTTCAAACAGTTCCTGCGTCAGATTAAGCGTGCCGGCCTCGATATCCGGGCGATCTGCTGACCGGATGTGATGAATATCCCTCCTGATTGTTGCAATCTTGTTAATGGTGACCAGGGGGGATGATATTAAGCGGAAAAATTTTTTATTAAATTTATTCTTTCATAAAGGAGTAGCTGTTATGCGATTAGCTTCCCGTTTTGGTCGGTATAATTCCATCCGCCGTGAACGTCCTTTAACGGATGATGAATTAATGCAGTTCGTGCCTTCGGTATTTTCCGGTGATAAACATGAGTCCCGGAGTGAACGTTATACGTATATTCCAACAATCAATATCATCAATAAGTTACGTGATGAAGGTTTCCAGCCATTCTTTGCCTGTCAGAGTCGGGTTCGTGATTTGGGACGTCGCGAATACAGTAAACATATGTTACGTCTTCGCAGGGAAGGGCATATTAACGGGCAGGAAGTTCCTGAAATTATCCTGCTTAATTCACATGATGGTTCATCCAGTTATCAGATGATCCCCGGAATTTTTCGTTTTGTCTGCACAAATGGCCTGGTGTGCGGAAATAATTTTGGCGAAATCCGCGTTCCACATAAAGGTGATATTGTCGGGCAGGTTATAGAGGGCGCGTATGAAGTGCTCGGTGTCTTTGATAAGGTCACTGATAATATGGAGGCGATGAAAGAAATTCATCTTAACAGTGACGAGCAACATTTATTTGGCAGAGCTGCACTGATGGTCAGGTATGAAGATGAAAATAAAACGCCAGTGACGCCTGAACAAATAATTACTCCCCGTCGTTGGGAGGATAAACAGAACGATCTCTGGACAACCTGGCAGCGGGTTCAGGAGAATATGATAAAAGGTGGATTATCGGGGCGAAGTGCCTCCGGGAAAAATACCAGGACAAGAGCCATTACAGGTATTGATGGTGATATAAGAATCAACAAGGCGTTGTGGGTGATTGCCGAACAGTTCAGAAAGTGGAAGTCATGATAATATAAGTAAAGCCCCGAAAAAATTTCGGGGCTTTACTTATATTATCATTCTTCGGCATCGCTGTGTCGTCTGATATACCTCAATTTCATCAACTGGCTTTTCGGTTGTCTGTAAATATTGTGCCCGCGAAAAATGGTCTGGCAGGAGGCTGCGCAGTTACCGGGTATATATAAGATGGGTTACTGCTTCGCGGGGCTTCGGCCAGTCAGTATTGTCACTCATATGATATTTTTGTGTGTGGCCTTCCATGCTGCTTTTGCGGCATAACCGGTATCTGACAATGCCTGTAAGATTAATTGTTCTGCACGCTGTTAATTTCCGGAAGTGATTTCTTCGTGGCCGGAATCCGGATACCTTTACTGCTTTTTATCCCGGTATAAATCCGGTAAACATCTGATGCGTAGGCAAGACGTCTCTGGTTCTGGCGTTCGGTCTTCCTGAATCCAGCATTGTATGCACCAACGGCCTCCCAGGAGACGCCCCATTTTTTAAAGGCTATTGCCAGATAATAAGCACCGGTATAAATGTTCATGCAGGGATCTGTTGTCAGATGTTCCGGCTTAATTCCATAGCGGGCCAGTTCGTTAAAATGCTGGGAATCTACCTGCATCAGTCCGCTGCCATATCCCGTTACCGGATTAATACCGATGGCATTAACCCGGTAACGGGATTCTTTCCATGATATTGCTCTCAGTAAATCAGGATCTATTTTGTAATCCCGGCCTGCAAGATCAAAGCAATCAGTGGCATGGCAGATCTCATTTATAAACATCAGGCAGATGGCTAACATCCATTTTTTCATTTTTCCACCTCTGGTGACTTTATCCGTAAATAATTTAACCCACTCCACAAAAAGGCTCAACAGGTTGGTGGTTCTCACCACCAAAAGCACCACACCCCACGCAAAAACAAGTTTTTGCTGATTTGTGTTTTAAATCATGTAATTAATGAAGTGTATTTATATTATATAATTTTGAATTATATTGCAGAGATTCGTGATAGATTCGATAGTGAATCTATCACGAATTGTCAATGATTCAGTAATGACTTTTTTTTTGAAAACATCTATTTACTTGGCGCGTGAATCTATATTAGATTCGTCATTTGATGATTGCTGATTCGTATAGTGAATCGTGATTTTAGTATGATGAATCTAATGGCGATTCGTCATAAGGTGCAGAATAGAGAGCACGAAAATATATTGTTTGTTTAGGAAGGTGAATAAGGTGTGTTATGGCCAAAATTCAGGTTTATGTTAATGACCATGTGTCTGAAAAAATAAATGCTATTGCTGTGCAAAGGCGAGCAGAGGGAGCAAAAGAGAAAGATGTTAGTTATTCAAGTATTGCCTCTATGTTGCTTGAGTTAGGATTGCGAGTTTATGAAGCGCAGATGGAAAGAAAAGAATCAGCGTTTAATCAGGCAGAGTTTAATAAACTTCTTCTTGAGTGTGTTGTAAAAACGCAGTCAACGGTGGCAAAGATTTTAGGTATTGAGTCTCTTAGCCCTCATGTTTCCGGAAACCCGAAGTTTGAATATGCCAATATGGTTGAAGATATCAGAGGGAAGGTGTCGGTTGAGATGGAAAGGTTCTTTCCAAAAAATGATGATGAATAAAGTGAAATAAATTTTGACTTTGTTCAAATATCATGGTTTTTTTGGTTCAAACTGATGACAATAATCAGAATAATTAGTATATTGATTATGTGGTTAATGCCACGTTAAAAATTGAAACTGAAAATCGCCGATGCAGGGAGCAGCCACTCCCTGCATCGACTGTCCATAGAATCCTTAGAGGAGGTTCCTATGTGTGCGATGGATCGTAGAGAAAGAGCACTCATCAGTCAATTGCATTTCCCTCATAGTCTTGGAGAGGCTATTTCGTTTTTAAAATATCCTGTATGTGTCCGCTTTGAGGATGGTTCTTTTATTCAGGAAAATAACCGCTTTGAAAAACTTATCAGATCGTCATTTAATTCATGTGATGAATGGTTTGATAGTTTAACGTTGGAATGTAAATTACAGTTATCCAGAGCAGAGATTGAATCATGCTCTTCAGTTTATGGTGTAAATTGTAATAATGACATATTACTTAATAATATGTTATGGAGTGTGATCATAGAAAGTATTATCACACCATGCGGCTATTTCTTTATCTGGAGATTTATTTGGGTAGCAAATGATAATCTGTCATCGTTTGTTGTGTCTAAATACTCCAATGAATTAATTGTACTATCTGATGAATATGTAGGCATTGAGCCATATCTGATAGGGTTTAGCCATCATTATTCATCAGCAAAGATGAACATCACTGTGTCTAAATCAAAGAAGAAAACCATGAAATTATTTAAACGACATGGATTTAGTTCTAGAGATCTCTGGTTGGATGAAATGATTAGAACGGAAAAGATACTTCCTTTATATGCTAAAGTAAAAGAAATATTGGGAAGATAGGCTGTTAACTTATTGTTACTTTGCGGGAACCATTGGTTCCCGTTTTTGTTAATATAATTTACTCTATTTTTGTTTTCATTAAAGATGATTTATATGATTATATTTTATTATCTCAAGTAATTATGCGGAGGAAACGTGAGCAGAGGGAGAACCAGAGCCGCACCGGGTAACAAAGTCTTATTAATACTGGATGAGACAACTAATCAGAAACTTTTAGCAGCTAGAGATCGTAGCGGAAGAACAAAAACTAATGAGGTGTTCATTAGACTAAAAGATCATCTCAATCGTTTTCCAGACTTTTATAATGCATCTTTAGTAAAGGAGGAAGCTGAAAGCATAGACGATATATAAAGAGTTTTATTTTTCACTATCAATATTAAACAGAGGAATCATATGGACGCCGTTTTAAGTGTTCAGGGTGCTTCTGCGCCCGTCAAAAAGAAGTCGTTTTTTTCTAAATTCACTCGTCTGAATATGCTTCGCCTGGCTCGCGCTGTGATCCCGGCTGCTGTTCTGATGATGTTCTTCCCGCAGCTGGCGATGGCCGCCGGCAGCAGTGGTCAGGACCTGATGGCAAGTGGTAACACCACGGTTAAGGCGACCTTCGGTAAGGACTCCAGTGTTGTTAAATGGGTTGTTCTGGCTGAAGTTCTGGTCGGTGCTGTCATGTACATGATGACCAAAAACGTCAAGTTCCTGGCCGGTTTTGCCATCATCTCTGTATTTATTGCTGTGGGTATGGCCGTCGTTGGCCTCTGACAGGAAATAAAACGATGTCGGGAGACGAGAATAAACTTAAGAAATATCGTTTCCCGGAAACACTGACCAACCAGAGCCGCTGGTTTGGCCTGCCACTGGATGAACTGATCCCCGCAGCAATCTGTATTGGCTGGGGTATCACAACATCGAAATATCTGTTCGGTATTGGTGCAGCGGTTCTGGTTTATTTCGGGATTAAAAAACTGAAAAAAGGGCGGGGCAGTTCCTGGTTACGAGACCTGATTTACTGGTATATGCCAACAGCCCTGCTGCGCGGTATTTTTCATAATGTTCCCGATTCGTGTTTCCGGCAGTGGATTAAATAGAACTGATACCAGGATTGTTATATGGAACACGGTGCCCGTTTAAGTACCAGTCGTGTAATGGCCATCGCCTTTATATTTATGTCAGTGCTTATTGTTCTCAGCCTCTCTGTTAACGTCATTCAGGGGGTGAATAACTACCGTCTTCAGAATGAGCAACGCACTGCCGTGACGCCAATGGCATTTAATGCCCCCTTTGCCGTGTCACAGAACAGTGCCGACGCCTCTTATTTACAGCAGATGGCGCTGTCATTTATTGCCCTCCGTCTGAATGTTTCATCAGAAACCGTCGATGCCTCACATCAGGCGCTTCTGCAATATATCCGCCCGGGCGCACAGAACCAGATGAAAGTTATTCTGGCTGAAGAAGCGAAGCGTATTAAAAACGATAACGTGAACTCAGCCTTTTTCCAGACCAGTGTTCGTGTCTGGCCTCAGTATGGCCGTGTGGAAATTCGTGGTGTGCTTAAAACCTGGATTGGTGATTCAAAACCTTTCACTGATATCAAACATTACATCCTTATTCTGAAGCGGGAAAACGGGGTGACCTGGCTGGATAATTTCGGGGAAACAGACGATGAGAAAAAATAATACGGCAATAATATTCGGCAGCCTGTTTTTTTCCTGCAGCGTGATGGCCGCAAACGGTACGCTGGCCCCCACCGTGGTGCCAATGGTGAACGGTGGTCAGGCCAGTATTGCCATCAGCAATACCAGCCCGAATCTGTTTACCGTTCCCGGTGACCGGATTATCGCCGTGAACAGTCTGGATGGTGCCCTGACCAATAATGAGCAGACCGCCTCCGGCGGTGTGGTGGTTGCCACCGTCAACAAAAAGCCCTTTACGTTCATTCTGGAAACAGAACGTGGTCTGAATCTTTCCATTCAGGCCGTTCCCCGTGAAGGCGCGGGGCGTACCATTCAGCTGGTCAGTGACCTGCGCGGAACCGGAGAAGAAGCCGGTACGTGGGAAACGTCCACGCCTTACGAATCCCTGCTTGTGACCATCAGCCAGGCTGTCCGTGGCGGAAAATTACCCGCAGGCTGGTATCAGGTTCCGGTGACAAAGGAAATCCTGCAGGCCCCGGCGGGGCTGTCTTCAGTGGCAGATGCGGTATGGACGGGGAATCACCTGAAGATGGTCCGCTTTGCCGTGGAAAATAAAACGCTGTCTGTCCTGAATATCCGGGAAAGTGACTTCTGGCAGCCGGGAACCCGTGCCGTGATGTTCAGCCAGCCTGCCAGCCAGTTACTGGCAGGTGCGCGCATGGATGTGTATGTCATCCGTGACGGGGAGGGCAACTGATGGCCAGTATCAATACCATTGTGAAACGCAAACAGTACCTGTGGCTGGGGATTGTGGTTGTCGGTGCAGCCTCCGCGATTGGTGGGGCACTGTATCTGTCTGATGTGGACATGTCCGGTAACGGTGAGGCGGTGGCAGAACAGGAGCCTGTGCCGGATATGACCGGTGTGGTGGATACGACCTTTGATGACAAGGTGCGTCAGCATGCCACCACAGAGATGCAGGTGACGGCAGCGCAGATGCAGAAGCAGTATGAGGAAATCCGTCGTGAGCTGGATGTTCTGAACAAACAGCGCGGTGATGACCAGCGTCGTATTGAAAAGCTGGGACAGGACAATGCCGCCCTGGCAGAGCAGGTAAAAGCCCTGGGTGCAAATCCTGTCACCGCGACCGGAGAACCAGTACCGCAGATGCCAGCCTCACCGCCCGGCCCGGAAGGCGAACCACAGCCAGGAAACACACCCGTATCCTTCCCGCCGCAGGGCAGCGTTGCTGTTCCACCGCCGACGGCGTTTTATCCCGGGAATGGTGTCACACCACCACCACAGGTGACGTACCAGTCTGTGCCGGTGCCTAACCGGATACAGCGTAAGGTGTTTACCCGTAATGAGGGAAAACAGGGACCATCACTGCCGTACATTCCGTCAGGAAGTTTTGCGAAAGCCATGCTGATTGAAGGGGCGGATGCCAATGCCTCTGTCACCGGTAATGAATCCACGGTGCCGATGCAGCTGCGTATCACCGGCCTGGTGGAAATGCCGAACAGCAAGACGTATGACGCAACGGGATGTTTTGTGGGTCTGGAAGCCTGGGGGGATGTCTCCAGTGAGCGTGCCATTGTACGTACCCGCAATATCAGCTGCCTGAAGGACGGCAAAACTATTGATATGCCGATTAAGGGGCATGTCAGCTTCCGGGGTAAAAACGGTATCAAGGGCGAAGTGGTGATGCGTAACGGCAAAATCCTCGGCTGGGCATGGGGCGCGGGATTTGTTGACGGTATCGGTCAGGGAATGGAGCGCGCCTCCCAGCCGGCTGTCGGGCTGGGTGCCACTGCTGCTTACGGGGCCGGCGATGTCCTTAAAATGGGTATCGGTGGCGGCGCATCGAAAGCCGCACAGACGCTCAGTGACTACTACATCAAACGTGCCGAACAGTATCACCCGGTGATACCGATTGGTGCGGGCAACGAAGTGACCGTGGTGTTCCAGGACGGCTTCCAGCTGAAAACCGTGGAAGAGATGGCGCTGGAACGCACGCAGAGCAGAGCGGAAGAAGACAATCCGGAAAGTCCGGTTCCTGTTCCGCCATCAGCTGAAAGTCATCTTAACGGCTTTAATACTGACCAGATGCTGAAGCAGCTGGGCAACCTGAATCCGCAGCAGTTTATGTCCGGCAGTCAGGGAGGGGGCAATGATGGCAAATAATACGTCGTCCCGTCAGGCGGGCCATGCCGCCCGGTATGTTGTCGCCCGGGTTCTGCGAGGACTGTTCTGGTGTCTGAAATACGCCGTCATTCTGCCACTGGCCACAATGGCCCTGATGGCTCTGTTTGTTTTATGGAAGGACAACACCACACCAGGAAAATTACTGGTTCAGGAAATTGACTTCGTAAGACAAACAGCCCCTGCCGGGCAGTTTCCTGTAAGAGAATGTTTGCCTTCTCTGCATGATCTTCCAGGAGCAGAAGAGAAAATCTGCCGTTACCGTGCTGCTGATGCTGCAGATTATGTCAGGGAGACTGACCGGTCACTGATGCAACTGGTCACCGCATTCTGGGCAACGCTGGCACTTATGTATATGTCGTTTGCGGCAGGTACCGGGAAATATCCGGTGCGACCCGGAAAAATGAAATGTGTCCGTGTGGCAACAGCAGATGAGCGTCTGAAGGAAGTTCTTGCAGAAGACACTTCCCTGCCGGGAAAAATCAGGGAATGCCATGTTTATTTCCCTGATGACAGAACAATCAGAAACAACGGAGATAAAAATGAACATGCGTAATATTAATGTTATTACTGCCCGCTCTGTACCGGATAAAAGCGTATCAGATGATTTTATGCATGCTGTTCTCAGTAACTGCACCACAAGAATCGTACTTCCTGCACCGAAGGAATTCAGTTCTGAATCATTGCCGCACAATTTTAATATGGCTGCTGTCGGTGTGATGAAGAATTCAGAAATATAAGGAACCCTTCGATGAATAAGCTGGTTTCTGATGGCAGCGTCAAAAAAATAAATTATCCGGTGCTGTATGAGTCCGGAATAACACCTCCGTTATGTGAAGTCAGTGCACCAGAACCTGATGCGGGGGGAAAACGCATTGTGGCATATGTTTATAAATCATCACGGAGTACGGTTTCTGAAAACCCTGACATTGTAAAAACCTGTACGGTCAGGGATTTGAAGAAGGATTTTGTGAACTGCGATGAGAAAGGTGAGGGACAATGAAACAGATTTCTTTATTTATTCCTCTGCTGGGGACCTTATTACTTTCCGGCTGTGCCGGAACCAGTACGGAATTTGAGTGTAACGCCACCACATCCGATACCTGTATGACGATGGAGCAGGCCAATGAGAAGGCCAAAAAACTGGAGCAGTCCTCAGAAGCAAAGCCGGTTGCGGCATCACTGCCGCGCCTGGCTGAAGGGAACTTCCGGACAATGCCGGTGCAGACCGTCACCGCGACCACTCCGTTCGGCAGCAGACCTGCGGTGACAGCACATCCGGAGCAGAAACTGCTGGCACCACGCCCGCTGTTTACCGCTGCCTGGGAAGTGAAAACGGTTGTTCCGGTCAGTTCAGTTACGCCGGTAACACCTCCTCGTCCGCTAAGAACGGGTGAGCAGACGGCAGCATTATGGATAGCGCCTTATATTGATAACCAGGATGTTTATCATCAGCCATCCAGCGTGTTTTTTGTTATTAAACCGTCTGCGTGGGGAAAGCCACGTATTAATTAACTGGCCCTGAAGTTGTATATCAGCCGGCAATGCCGGCGGGCTTTCTGTATTCAAAATCTGCCTGTAAAACGAGTGCCCTGTGCGTGAAAAGGGATGGGCGGTAGCGTGTCAGAACATGTCGGGAGGAATATTCCGTGAGTGATGAAGCCGATGAAGAATATTTAGTGACAGAACAACTGACCATGACAGGAATAAACCGGATACGCCAGAAAATAAATGCTCATGGTATTCCTGTTTATCTCTGTGAAGCATGCGGAAATCCTATTCCGGAAACCCGGCGGAAAATATTTCCCGGTGTGACGTTGTGCGTTGAATGTCAGGCGTATCAGGAAAGACAGAGAAAACATTATGCATAAGTCAGTCGCAGAACATAGTGATTTAATTCCGGATGAACATGAGTGGATATTCAGAAAACAGAAATCTTTGTATATGCGCCGGGAAATGGCGCGTTAATTACAGGTATTCCCTTCATGGCTACCGCATTTCTCGCTTTATTTTTCAACTAAGGAATTCATGTGAATAACCCACTTGAGGCCGTCACTCAGGCGGTTAACTCCCTCGTCACAGCACTGAAACTGCCTGACGAATCCGCAAAGGCCAATGAAGTTCTGGGCGAAATGAGCTTCCCGCAGTTCAGCCGTCTGCTGCCGTACCGTGATTATAACCAGGAATCCGGTCTGTTCATGAATGACACCACGATGGGCTTTATGCTGGAAGCCATTCCCATCAATGGGGCGAATGAGTCTATTGTGGAGGCGCTCGACCACATGCTGCGCACCAAACTGCCGCGCGGAGTGCCGTTCTGCATCCATCTGATGTCCAGTCAGCTGGTTGGTGACAGGATTGAGTACGGGCTGCGTGAGTTCTCCTGGTCAGGTGAACAGGCTGAACGGTTTAACGCCATTACCCGTGCCTATTATATGAAAGCGGCAGCGACACAGTTTCCGCTGCCGGAGGGGATGAATCTTCCCCTGACCCTGCGCCATTACCGGGTGTTTATCTCGTACTGTTCTCCCTCGAAGAAAAAAAGCCGGGCCGACATTCTGGAAATGGAAAACCTGGTGAAAATCATCCGGGCGTCGTTACAGGGTGCCAGTATCACCACACAGACGGTGGATGCACAGGCCTTTATCGATATTGTCAGGGAGATGATTAACCATAATCCGGACTCCCTGTACCCGAAAAGACGTCAGCTGGACCCGTATTCTGATCTGAATTATCAGTGTGTGGAGGACAGTTTTGACCTGAAAGTCCGGGCGGATTACCTGACGCTGGGACTGCGTGAGAACGGCAGGAACAGTACGGCCCGCATCCTGAATTTCCATCTGGCCCGTAACCCGGGAATCGCCTTCCTGTGGAACATGGCCGACAACTACAGCAACCTGCTGAACCCGGAACTGTCCATCTCCTGTCCTTTCATCCTGACGCTGACTCTGGTGGTGGAAGACCAGGTGAAAACCCACAGCGAAGCCAACCTGAAGTACATGGACCTGGAGAAAAAGTCGAAGACCTCCTATGCCAAATGGTTTCCGTCCGTGGAGAAAGAGGCGAAGGAGTGGGGGGAACTGCGTCAGCGGCTGGGCTCCGGTCAGTCCTCTGTCGTGTCCTACTTCCTCAACATCACAGCCTTCTGCAAGGACAATAATGAAACGGCGCTGGAAGTGGAGCAGGACATCCTGAACAGCTTCCGTAAAAACGGTTTTGAGCTGATTTCACCGCGCTTTAACCACATGCGCAATTTCCTGACCTGTCTGCCCTTTATGGCCGGGAAAGGGTTGTTTAAACAGCTGAAAGAGGCCGGAGTGGTACAGCGCGCAGAGAGCTTTAATGTGGCCAACCTGATGCCGTTAGTGGCGGATAACCCCCTGACACCGGCAGGTCTGCTGGCACCCACCTACCGTAACCAGCTGGCGTTTATCGATATTTTCTTCCGGGGGATGAATAACACCAACTATAACATGGCGGTCTGTGGTACCTCCGGGGCCGGTAAAACCGGGCTGATACAGCCACTTATCCGCAGCGTGCTGGACTCCGGGGGCTTTGCCGTGGTGTTCGACATGGGGGATGGCTACAAGTCCCTGTGTGAGAACATGGGGGGCGTATATCTGGACGGTGAAACCCTGCGTTTTAACCCGTTTGCGAACATCACCGATATCGACCAGTCCGCGGAGCGTGTCCGCGACCAGCTGTCGGTGATGGCCAGCCCCAACGGTAACCTGGATGAAGTGCATGAAGGTCTGCTGCTGCAGGCGGTCAAAGCCTCCTGGCTGGCCAAAAAGAACAGAGCACGTATTGATGACGTGGTGGATTTCCTGAAAAACGCCAGTGACAGCGAGCAGTATGCCGAGTCACCGACCATCCGCAGCCGTCTGGATGAAATGATTGTGCTGCTTGACCAGTACACTGCCAACGGCACTTATGGCCGGTATTTTAACTCTGATGAGCCGTCCCTGCGGGATGATGCCAGAATGGTGGTGCTGGAGCTGGGCGGACTGGAAGACCGTCCGTCACTGCTGGTTGCGGTGATGTTCTCCCTGATTATCTACATCGAGAACAGGATGTACCGCACGCCGCGTAACCTCAAGAAACTGAACGTTATTGATGAAGGCTGGCGTCTGCTGGACTTCAAAAATCACAAGGTCGGTGAATTTATTGAGAAAGGCTACCGTACCGCCCGCCGTCATACCGGTGCCTATATCACCATCACACAGAACATCGTCGACTTTGACTCTGACAAGGCCTCCAGTGCTGCCCGCGCGGCATGGGGTAACTCCTCCTACAAAATTATCCTCAAACAGAGTGCGAAGGAGTTCGCGAAATACAACCAGCTGTATCCGGACCAGTTCCTGCCACTGCAGCGTGACATGATTGGTAAGTTCGGTGCGGCCAAAGATCAGTGGTTCAGTTCCTTCCTGTTGCAGGTGGAAAACCATTCCTCCTGGCACCGCCTGTTTGTGGACCCGTTAAGCCGCGCCATGTACAGCTCTGACGGCCCGGATTTTGAGTTTGTGCAGCAGAAACGTAAAGAGGGGCTGAGTATTCATGAGGCGGTGTGGCAGCTGGCGTGGAAGAAGTCAGGGCCGGAGATGGCTTCGCTGGAAGCCTGGCTGGAAGAACATGAGAAATACAGGAGTGTTGCATGACCATAACGCAAAAAACGACTGACGTTACAGCCCCCCGACGCAGCCACTGGTGGTGGACGGTGCCGGGATGCCTGGCAATGGTGTTACTGAACGCAGCCATCAGTTACGGCATTGTCAGACTGAACGCACCGGTGACTGCCGCCTTCAACATGAAACAGACCGTGGATGCGTTTTTTGACAGCGCCAGTCAGAAACAACTGTCAGAAGCACAGTCAAAAGCCCTTTCAGCGCGTTTTAACACGGCACTGGAAGCCAGCCTGCAGGCATGGCAGCAGAAACACCACGCGGTCATTCTGGTGTCGCCTGCCGTGGTACAGGGGGCTCCGGATATCACCCGGGAAATCCAGCAGGATATTGCCCGGCGAATGAGGGCGGAACCATGAGATGCCGGGGGCTGATTGCCCTGCTGATATGGGGGCAGAGTGTGGCCGCAGCCGATCTTGGCACCTGGGGCGATCTGTGGCCGGTAAAGGAGCCGGACATGCTGACGGTGATCATGCAGCGCCTGACGACACTGGAGCAGTCCGGTGAGATGGGCCGGAAAATGGATGCCTTTAAGGAGCGGGTGATCCGCAACAGTCTGCGGCCCCCTGCCGTACCCGGTATCGGACGCACGGAGAAATACGGCAGCCGGTTGTTTGACCCGTCCGTCAGACTGGCTGCGGATATCCGGGATAACGAAGGGCGGGTGTTTGCCCGTCAGGGTGAAGTGATGAATCCGCTGCAGTATGTTCCTTTTAACCAGACGCTGTATTTCATCAACGGCGATGATCCGGCGCAGGTGGCCTGGATGAAACGCCAGACGCCGCCCACACTGGAGAGCAAAATTATCCTCGTGCAGGGCAGTATCCCGGAGATGCAGAAGTCTCTGGACAGCCGTGTTTACTTTGACCAGAACGGTGTGTTCTGCCAGCGCCTCGGCATTGACCAGGTCCCGGCACGGGTGAGCGCCGTTCCCGGCGATCGCTTCCTGAAGGTGGAATTTATACCGGCAGAGGAGGGCAGAAAATGAAGCGAAGCCTGTGGCTGCTGATGTTATTCCTTCTCGCCGGTCATGTCCCTGCAGCGTCTGCGGATTCTGCCTGTGAGGGGCGTTTTGTAAACCCGATCACGGATATCTGCTGGAGCTGTATTTTCCCGCTCTCGCTGGGCAGTATCAAAGTCAGTCAGGGTAAGGTCCCCGACACGGCGAACCCGTCGATGCCCATTCAGATTTGTCCGGCACCGCCGCCGCTGTTCAGGCGTATCGGGCTGGCCATTGGTTACTGGGAGCCGATGGCGCTGACGGACGTCACCCGGTCACCGGGATGCATGGTGAACCTGGGCTTCAGCCTGCCGGCTTTTGGTAAAACGGCACAGGGAACGGCGAAAAAAGATGAGAAGCAGGTGAACGGGGCGTTCTATCACGTTCACTGGTACAAATACCCGCTGACGTACTGGCTTAACATCATCACATCGCTGGGCTGTCTGGAAGGTGGTGACCTGGATATCGCTTATCTTTCTGAAATCGACCCCACCTGGACGGACAGCAGCCTGACCACCATTCTCAATCCGGAAGCCGTCATCTTTGCCAATCCGATAGCACAGGGGGCCTGTGCTGCAGATGCCATTGCCAGCGCCTTTAACATGCCCATCGATGCTCTGTTCTGGTGTGTCGGTTCGCAGGGAAGTATGTACCCGTTTAATGGCTGGGTGAGTAATGAGTCCAGTCCGTTGCAGTCTTCCCTGCTGGTCAGTGAACGCATGGCGTTCAAACTGCACCGTCAGGGCATGATTATGGAAACCATCGGGAAAAATAACGCCGTCTGTAATGAATATCCGTCCCCAATCCTGCCCAAAGAACGCTGGCGTTACCAGATGGTGAATATGTACCCGGACAGCGGACAGTGCCACCCGTTCGGGCGCAGCGTGACCCGCTGGGAAACCGGGAAAAATCCGCCCAACACAAAGAAAAACTTCGGCTACCTGATGTGGCGTAAACGTAACTGTGTCTTCCTGTGAGGTGAATGATGAAGCTGAGTATGAAATCTCTGGCAGCACTGCTGATGATGCTGAACGGGGCGGTTATGGCGTCAGAAAACGTGAACACTCCTGAAAACCGCCAGTTCCTGAAGCAGCAGGAAAATTTAAGCAGACAACTGCGTGAAAAACCTGACCATCAGCTGAAAGCCTGGGCGGAGAAACAGGTGCTGGAAAACCCCCTTCAGCGTTCAGATAACCATTTCCTGGATGAGCTGGTTCGTAAACAGCAGGCTTCGCAGGACGGGAAACCCCGGCAGGGTGCTCTGTATTTTGTGTCGTTTTCCATTCCCGAAGAGGGGCTGAAACGAATGCTGGGCGAAACCCGGCACTACGGTATACCCGCCACACTGCGGGGCATGGTGAACAATGACCTGAAGACCACCGCTGAAGCCGTGCAGTCCCTGGTGAAAGACGGCGCGACTGATGGTGTTCAGATCGACCCGACGCTGTTTTCACAGTACGGCATTCGCAGTGTACCGACACTGGTGGTGTTCTGCAGTCAGGGATACGACATCATCCGGGGAAACCTGCGGGTTGGTCAGGCGCTGGAGAAAGTGGCCGCCACGGGTGACTGCCGGCAGGTGGCTCATGATTTACTGGCAGGGAAAGGAGATTCCGGGAAATGAAACGTATTTTACCTCTGATACTGGCTCTGGTTGCCGGCATGGCACAGGCTGACAGCAACAGTGATTACCGGGCCGGTTCTGATTTTGCTCACCAGATCAAAGGGCAGGGAAGCAGCAGTATTCAGGGCTTTAAGCCACAGGAGAGTATCCCCGGCTATAACGCGAATCCGGACGAGACAAAATATTACGGTGGCGTGACTGCCGGCGGGGATGGCGGCCTGAAAAATGACGGCACCACGGAATGGGCGACCGGTGAAACCGGAAAAACCATCACAGAGTCATTCATGAACAAGCCGAAAGACATTCTTTCACCGGATGCACCGTTTATCCAGACCGGCAGGGATGTGGTGAACCGGGCTGACAGCATAGTGGGAAACACCGGGCAGCAGTGCAGTGCGCAGGAGATTAGCCGGAGTGAATACACGAATTACACCTGTGAGCGGGATTTACAGGTGGAGCAGTACTGCACACGAACTGCCCGTATGGAGCTGCAGGGGAGTACCACATGGGAAACCCGGACGCTGGAGTATGAAATGAGTCAGCTACCTGCACGTGAAGTGAATGGTCAGTATGTTGTCTCCATTACCTCTCCCGTTACCGGTGAAATTGTCGATGCGCATTACAGCTGGAGTCGTACTTACCTGCAGAAGAGTATACCTATGACAATTACAGTACTGGGAACCCCACTGAGCTGGAATGCCAAATACTCAGCTGATGCCTCATTTACACCAGTACAGAAAACACTGACTGCCGGTGTTGCTTTTACGTCATCTCACCCCGTCCGGGTCGGGAATACAAAATTCAGACGTCATACGGCAATGAAGCTGCGTCTGGTTGTCAGGGTAAAAAAAGCCTCGTACACCCCGTATGTTGTCTGGTCTGAAAGCTGTCCGTTCAGCAAGGAGCTGGGGAAACTGACAAAAACAGAATGTACGGAGGCTGGCGGGAACAGGACGCTGGTGAAAGATGGTCAGTCATACAGCATGTACCAGAGCTGCTGGGCATACCGGGACACGTATGTCACGCAGTCAGCAGACAAGGGAACCTGTCAGACCTACACCGACAATCCTGCCTGTACCCTGGTGTCACACCAGTGCGCCTTTTACTCCGAAGAAGGTGCCTGTCTGCATGAATATGCCACCTACTCCTGCGAGTCAAAAACATCCGGGAAAGTGATGGTCTGTGGGGGAGACGTCTTTTGTCTCGATGGCGAATGCGATAAGGCTCAGAGCGGGCAGAGTAATGATTTTGCTGAAGCAGTTTCTCAGCTGGCAGCACTGGCCGCTGCAGGTAAGGATGTTGCGGCGCTGAACGGGGTGGATGTCCGTGCTTTCACCGGTCAGGCGAAATTTTGTAAGAAGGCTGCAGCCGGATACAGCAACTGCTGTAAGGACAGCGGCTGGGGACAGGATATCGGGCTGGCCAAATGCAGCAGTGATGAAAAAGCCCTGGCTAAAGCAAAATCAAACAAACTGACCGTCAGCGTCGGGGAGTTCTGTTCGAAGAAAGTGCTGGGCGTCTGTCTGGAGAAAAAACGCAGCTACTGTCAGTTTGATTCGAAGCTGGCGCAGATAGTCCAGCAGCAGGGGCGCAACGGTCAGTTGCGTATCAGTTTTGGCAGTGCGAAGCATCCTGACTGTCGGGGGATTACGGTTGATGAGCTGCAGAAAATTCAGTTCGACAGACTGGATTTCACTAACTTCTACGAAGACCTGATGAATAACCAGAAAATCCCGGACAGTGGCATTCTGACGCAGAAAGTGAAAGAGCAGATTGCTGACCAGCTGAAACAGGCAGGACAGTAAGGTAGGGAAAATAACCGGGGGAAATGATGAAGGTCATATTCACTTCTAATCGTCTTGTTGATTTTCTTATCCGGCTTTTGATTACAGCGATTGTCATTTCCCCGGTAATTATCTGGTCGTGGGATACGGTAAAAGAAACCACGGCAGACGGGATGCTTGCTGCTGCTTTCGTTATTTTTTACTCCTGTGTGCTCCTGTTTATTCTGTATTTTTGTTTTTCTGCCCTGACTGACCTGCAGAAACCTGATGATGAAAGAAAAAGTGATGAAAGGAATGAAGATGAATAAAGCATTACTGCCACTGTTACTCTGCTGCTTTATTTTTCCGGTGTCAGGGAAAGATGCAGGCTGGCAGTGGTATAACGAGAAAATAAATCCGAAGGAAAAAGAAAATCAACCCGCACCTGCAGCCCCCCGTCAGGAACCGGATATTATGCAGAAACTGGCCGCACTGCAGACGGCAACAAAGCGGGCGCTGTACGAAGCTATTCTGTATCCCGGCGTGGATAATTTTGTGAAATATTTCCGGCTGCAGAATTACTGGACTCAGCAGGCCGGGCTTTTCACCATGAGCGCCAGAAAGGCCATGCTGGCACATCCTGAACTGGACTATAACTTGCAGTACAGCCATTACAACGGCACGGTCCGGAACCAGCTGGCGGCAGACCAGGCGCAGCAGCGACAGGCCATTGCGAAACTGGCTGAACACTACGGCATCATGTTTTTTTACCGGGGGCAGGACCCCATCGACGGGCAACTGGCGCAGGTCATTAATGGCTTCCGGGATACGTATGGTCTGAGTGTTATTCCCGTTTCCGTGGATGGCGTGATTAATCCGCTGTTGCCGGATTCCCGGACTGACCAGGGGCAGGCGCAGCGCCTCGGCGTGAAATATTTCCCGGCCATGATGCTGGTTGACCCGAAACAGGGCAGTGTTCGTCCGTTATCATACGGTTTTATTTCACAGGACGACCTGGCAAAACAGTTCCTGAACGTTTCTGAAGATTTTAAACCGAACTTCTGAATTACGGATATTTCCCGTTCGTCAGTAAATTCCATTAATTCTGCATTTTGTTAACCTGGAAATAATTCACCATTTATTCCGGTAGTCCCTTATTTAATTCTCTGTATGACAGGAGAGTTTTACTGTGCATAAATATAAATTCTCTTTACCCCGGCTTGATATTACGGGAATGTGGGTATTTTCCCTGGGTGTCTGGTTTCATATCGTCGCCCGTCTTGTTTACAGCAAACCCTGGATGGCTTTTTTTCTGGCGGAGTTGATTGCGGCCATCCTTGTGCTGTTCGGCGCATACCAGGTGCTGGATGCATGGATTGCCCGTGTCAGCCGGGAAGAGCGTGAGGCACTGGAAGCCAGGCAACAGGCCATGATGGCAGAGCAGCAGGAGGGCGGACATGTCTCTCATTAAATCACTGCTGTTCACCCTGTTGCTGGCAGCCGCTGCCGTGCAGGCCTCCACCCGGGATGAAATTGAACGACTCTGGAATCCGCAGGGTATGGCCGCGCAGCCTGCACAACCGGCAGCAGACACGTCAGCCAGGACAGAAAAGCCGGCTCCCCGCTGGTTCCGCCTCAGCAACGGCAGGCAGGTTAACCTGGCCGACTGGAAGGTGGTGCTGTTTATGCAGGGGCATTGCCCTTACTGTCACCAGTTTGACCCGGTACTGAAACAGCTGGCACAGCAGTACGGCTTTTCCGTTTTTCCCTACACCCTGGATGGTCAGGGGGATACCGCCTTTCCGGAGGCATTGCCGGTGCCACCGGAGGTGATGCAGACCTTCTTCCCTAATATCCCGGTGGCCACACCGACCACCTTCCTGGTCAACGTCAACACGCTTGAGGCATTACCGCTTTTACAGGGGGCAACGGATGCCGCCGGTTTTATGGCGCGGATGGATACCGTTCTGCAGATGTACGGAGGAAAAAAAGGTGCGAAATAAGCAGGTGGTGTTACTCATTGCCGGAATATCCGGCATCGTGACGGGAATAATCGTCAGCCTGAATATCCCCTTTATCCGTCAGGGGCTTTTTTATCCCGCCAGCCCTGTAGAAATTGTCGTTTCGCTGAGTCTTACCTTTTCTGTTTCTGTTGTGTTTTTTGTGGGGGCAATTGTGGGATGGATTTCGGTGTCTGAAATATATCACAGCCGCATGAACGGTCTGAATGAATTATCAGAGGAAATTTATAATGAAAGAAAACAAAAGGAATCAGAAATTCAAAATCAGAAGTACAGAACGAGATTATAAATACATTTCCAGAATTACTGACAGGTATGCTGGATTGTCTCTGGTATTCCTGACTGCCGGAATTGTTTTATGGACAGTTATGAATATTATTTTTGATGCCTGTATTGATTCGTGGAAAGTGGACCCGGAATTAAATAATTCGATTTATATGTGGAATATCCTGATATATGCCATTCCGTATACGTTATATGCGCTTGCAGCCGGGTTTCTTGTTACATTTTTTCTGTCCCCAATGTACGAATTAATATACGGAAATATCGGGATATTCCTGCTGAAATGTCGTATGCGCCGGGAGAACACATTAAGGGAGGGCAGCAATAATGTTTCGCATTAAGCCTCTTTTTATTCTTTGTGCCGCCTTACTGACAGTGACGCCTGCAGCGTCAGCGGATGTGAACAGCGACATGAATCAGTTCTTTAACAAGCTGGGCTTCGCTTCCAATACCACACAGCCGGGCGTCTGGCAGGGGCAGGCCGCCGACTATGCTTACGGTGGCTCCCTGTATGCCCGTACTCAGGTCAAAAATGTTCAGCTGATTTCCATGACGCTGCCGGATATCAATGCCGGATGTGGCGGCATCGACGCCTATCTCGGCTCGTTCAGTTTTATTAATGGCGAGCAGTTGCAGCGTTTTGTTAAGCAGATTATGAGCAATGCTGCCGGTTACTTTTTTGACCTTGCCCTGCAGACAACGGTGCCGGAAATAAAAACCGCAAAAGACTTCGTGCAGAAAATGGCAAGCGACATTAACAGTATGAACCTCAGTTCCTGCCAGGCTGCACAGGGGATTATCGGCGGGCTTTTCCCCCGGACGCAGGTGTCCCAGCAGAAAGTCTGTCAGGACATTGCCGGTGAGAGCAATATTTTTGCTGACTGGGCGGCTTCCCGGCAGGGATGTACCGTTGGCGGGAAATCTGACAGCGTCAGGGATAAAGCCAGCGACAAGGATAAGGAGCGGGTGACCAAAAACATTAACATCATGTGGAATGCGCTTTCCAAAAACAGAATGTTTGACGGCAACAAAGAGCTGAAAGAGTTTGTGATGACGCTGACCGGCTCACTGGTGTTTGGTCCCAACGGCGAAATCACACCGCTGTCGGCCAGAACCACTGACCGCTCAATTATCCGGGCCATGATGGAAGGCGGCACAGCAAAAATTTATCACTGCAACGATTCTGATAAATGCCTGAAAGTGGTGGCAGATACACCGGTGACCATCAGCCGGGATAATGCACTGAAGTCTCAGATTACTAAACTTCTGGCCAGCATTCAGAACAAGGCGGTCAGTGACACATCTCTGGATGACAAGGAAAAAGGCTTTATTTCCAGTACCACTATCCCCGTCTTCAAATACCTGGTTGACCCGCAGATGCTCGGTGTTTCCAACAGCATGATTTACCAGCTGACGGACTATATCGGTTACGACATCCTGCTGCAGTACATTCAGGAGTTGATACAGCAGGCCCGGGCGATGGTGGCCACGGGAAATTATGACGAAGCAGTTATCGAACATATTAACGACAATATGAATGATGCCACCCGGCAGATTGCGGCGTTTCAGTCACAGGTGCAGGTACAGCAGGATGCGCTGCTGGTTGTCGATCGTCAGATGAGCTACATGCGTCAGCAGCTTTCCGCCCGCATGCTCAGTCGTTACCAGAACAACTATCACTTCGGAGGAAGCACGCTGTGAATGAAGTTTATGTGATTGCCAGTGGTGAGTGGTTGCGGAATAACCTGAATGCCATTGCCGCCTTTATGGGGACCCGGACGTGGGATTCCATTGAAAAAATTGCGCTCACATTGTCTGTTCTCGCGGTGGTCGTAATGTGGGTACAGCGGCACAACGTGATGGATTTGCTGGGCTGGGTGGCCGTGTTTGTGCTTATCAGCCTGCTGGTTAATGTCCGCACATCGGTGCAGATTATTGATAACAGTGACCTGGTCAAAGTTCACCGGGTGGATAATGTGCCGGTCGGACTGGCGATGCCACTTTCACTGACGACCCGTATCGGGCATGCAATGGTGGCCAGTTACGAGATGATCTTCACGCAACCGGACAGTGTCACCTACAGCAAAACGGGGATGCTGTTTGGCGCAGAACTGGTATCAAAAAGCACCGACTTTTTGTCCCGCAATCCGGAAATCGCCAATCTTTTCCAGGATTATGTGCAGAACTGCGTGATGGGGGATATTTACCTGAACCACAAATACACGCTGGAGGAGCTGATGGCCTCCGCTGATCCCTACACGCTGATTTTTTCCCGCCCCAGTCCGCTGCGGGGCGTTTATGACAGCAATAATAATTTCGTGACCTGTAAGGACGCGTCGGTTTCGCTGAAAGACAAGCTGAATCTGGATACACAGAGTGGCGGAAAAACCTGGCATTATTATGCCCAGCAGCTATTTGGTGGACGCCCTGATCCGAACCTGTTGTTCAGTACGCTGATTGGCGACAGTTACAGTTACTTCTATGGCTCAAGTAAATCAGCCAGCCAGATCATCCGCCAGAATGTCACCATCAATGCGCTGAAGGAGGGGATCACCAGTTATGCCGCACGTAATGGTGATTCGGCCAGCCTGGTGAATCTGGCCACCACATCATCAATGGAGAAGCAACGTCTGGCACATGTCTCCATCGGTCATGTGGCGATGCGGACACTGCCCATGACGCAGACCATCCTGACGGGGATCGCCATCGGTATTTTCCCGCTACTGGTACTGACGGCTGTCTTCAACAAACTGACGCTGTCCGTCCTGAAAGGCTATGTGTTTGCCCTGATGTGGTTGCAGTCATGGCCAATGTTGTACGCCATTCTGAACAGCGCCATGACATTTTATGCGAAGCAGAATGGTGCACCGGTGGTGCTCTCGGAAATTTCACAGATACAGCTGAAATACTCCGATCTGGCTTCCACTGCCGGGTATCTTTCCATGATGATCCCGCCATTATCCTGGATGATGGTCAGGGGGCTCGGGGCAGGATTTTCCAGTGTGTACAGCCATTTCGCTTCCTCTGCTATCAGCCCGACCGCCAGTGCAGCAGGCAGTGTGGTTGACGGTAATTACTCCTACGGCAACATGCAGACGGAGAACGTTAACGGCTTCAGCTGGAGCACCAACAGCACCACGTCGTTTGGTCAGATGATGTACCAGACCGGCAGTGGCGCAACCGCCACACAGACCCGTGACGGTAATATGGTGATGGATGCAAGCGGAGCGATGTCCCGGTTACCGGTCGGCATCAATGCAACGCGTCAGATTGCGGCGGCACAACAGGAAATGGCCCGGGAAGCATCGAACAGAGCAGAAAGTGCCCTGCATGGGTTCAGCAGCAGTATTGCCAGTGCCTGGAACACGCTCAGTCAGTTTGGTTCTAACCGGGGGAGCAGTGATTCTGTCACCGGTGGTGCTGACAGCACGATGAGTGCTCAGGACTCCATGATGGCCAGCCGTATGCGCAGTGCAGTGGAAAGCTATGCGAAGGCGCATAATATCAGTAATGAGCAGGCGACAAGAGAACTGGCATCGAGAAGTACGACTGCATCAGCTGGATTGTATGGTGATGCTCATGCCGGATTAGATGCAAAGCCCAGCCTTTTTGGTGTGCGTGTTGATGTTGGCGCTAAGGTTGGTGGGCGAGCCAGTATTGACGGTAGTGATCTGGACTCACATGAAGCCAGTAGTGGCAGCAGGGCTTCCCATGATGCTCGCCATGATATTGACGCTAGAGCCAGTAAGGACTTTAAAGAGGCCAGCGATTACTTTACCAGTCGCAAAGTCAGTGAATCCGGAAGCCATACTGACAATAATGCCGATTCCCGCGTGGACCAGTTGTCTGCAGCCCTGAACTCAGCGAAACAGAGTTACGACCAGTACACGACGAATATGACCCGCAGCCATGAATATGCTGAAATGGCATCCCGTACTGAAAGCATGAGTGGGCAGATGAGTGAAGACCTGTCGCAACAGTTTGCACAGTATGTGATGAAACACGCGCCGCAGGATGCAGAAGCTATTCTGACAAACACCAGTTCACCGGAGATTGCAGAACGCCGTCGGGCGATGGCATGGTCTTTTGTTCAGGAACAGGTACAACCTGGTGTTGATAATGCCTGGCGTGAATCCCGTGGCGATATTGGTAAAGGAATGGAGAGCGTACCTTCGGGTGGTGGCAGCCAGGATATTATTGCTGACCATCAGGGGCATCAGGCCATTATTGATCAAAGAACACAGGACAGTAATATCCGTAATGATGTAAAACATCAGGTTGATAATATGGTCACAGAATATAAAGGGAATATAGGTGATACTCAGAACAGCATACATGGCGAGGAAAATATTGTAAGAGGACAGTATTCTGAACTGCAGAATCACCATAAAACAGAAGCATTATCTCAGAATAATAAATATAATGAAGAGCGAGAAAGTCAAAAGATAATACCTGAGCCATCAGGAGAGGCTGTGAAAAAAATGATTGATGGTAAAAAGGAACGACTGAAGGGGCCATTATGATCACTCACTATGATATAAAAATGGAGACACAGAAACTAAAGGATGTACTCTCTGTAGAGGGGGTTAATATCCCGCCATTATTACAGGTCATAAAGCCAGGGGGGTATGTGTTTTTATGGGTTTTATTATGGCCAACATTTCTTCGTTTGCTGGCAGATAAAGTTGATATCCGAGATGCCGGATTTGATATATGTTTTAGTGGCGTAATGGGTTTTATCCTTTTTGTTGCCATTACTAATGGAATGATGTTGTATCTTGCTATCCCTGAAAAATTCAGAGATGAGTCGAAAGTTATATCTTTTATGTATGATAAGAACAAAACTTATATCTTGTCATTTTTGATTGCTTTTTCAATGGTTTCATTTGCCCATACACTCTTATATGAGTTTTTATTAATTGCTTTGTTTATAATCTTTTTCTTTATTTATGCTATAGACATAAATCGTTATAATCTCTCAGCTATAGCCTCAGTAATAGGGCTGTTCAAAAAAGAGTCTGTTAGTTAAAAGGATATTTTGGATGAAAACAAAAAAATTGATGATGGTTGCACTGGTCAGTTCCACTCTGGCCCTTTCAGGGTGTGGTGCGATGAGCACAGCAATCAAGAAGCGTAACCTTGAGGTGAAGACTCAGATGAGTGAGACCATCTGGCTTGAACCCGCCAGCGAACGCACGGTATTTCTGCAGATCAAAAACACGTCTGATAAAGACATGAGTGGGCTGCAGGGCAAAATTGCTGATGCTGTGAAAGCAAAAGGGTATCAGGTGGTGACTTCTCCGGATAAAGCCTACTACTGGATTCAGGCGAATGTGCTGAAGGCCGATAAGATGGATCTGCGGGAGTCTCAGGGATGGCTGAACCGTGGTTATGAAGGCGCAGCTGTTGGTGCAGCGTTAGGTGCCGGTATTACCGGATATAATTCCAGTTCTGCCGGTGCCACACTCGGTGTGGGCCTTGCTGCCGGTCTGGTGGGTATGGCTGCAGATGCGATGGTGGAAGATGTGAACTATACCATGATCACGGATGTGCAGATTGCAGAGCGTACTAAGACAACGGTGACAACGGATAATGTTGCCGCCCTGCGTCAGGGCACATCAGGTGCGAAAATTCAGACCAGTACTGAAACAGGTAACCAGCATAAATACCAGACCCGTGTGGTCTCAAATGCGAACAAGGTTAACCTGAAATTTGAAGAGGCGAAGCCTGTTCTCGAAGACCAGCTGGCCAAATCAATCGCAAATATTCTCTGATTATCTTCCGGAGGCTGGTCTGACCGGCCTCCTGACTGACGCCTCGCTTTGCTCGTTGTCCAACCCCGGAAAGAAATAAAATAAATTTTATTTCTCCCCGGCGTTTCCGAAATAAATATGAAAACACTGAGCGGTTGTGCAAATTCTTTGTGCGACCGTGAAGTGTTGCCGGCGAAGCCGGAATTTAACGGTTATTAATCTTTTCATCATTAATAATCAGTCCGACTGACTTTTTTTCTTCGGAATATCATCATGAGTTTTAACGCAAAGGATATGACCCAGGGCGGTCAGATTGCGTCCATGCGTATCCGCATGCTCAGCCAGATCGCCAATATCATGCTTTACTGCCTGTTTATTTTTTTCTGGATACTCGTTGGTCTGGTTTTATGGGTAAAAATAAGCTGGCAGACGTTTGTGAACGGCTGTATTTACTGGTGGTGTACCACGCTGGAAGGCATGCGGGATTTAATCAAGTCCCAGCCGGTCTATGAGATCCAGTATTACGGCAAAACCTTCCGGATGAACGCTGCTCAGGTACTGCATGATAAATATATGATCTGGTGCGGAGAGCAGCTATGGTCCGCATTCGTTCTGGCCACAGTTGTGGCACTGGTTATTTGCCTGATTACCTTCTTTGTTGTCTCCTGGATTCTGGGGCGTCAGGGTAAACAACAGAGCGAAAATGAAGTCACAGGTGGTCGCCAGCTGACGGAGAACCCGAAAGACGTTGCCCGGATGCTGAAAAAAGACGGCAAGGACTCCGATATACGGATTGGCGACCTGCCGATTATCCGGGATTCCGAAATCCAGAACTTCTGTCTGCACGGTACGGTCGGGGCCGGTAAGTCGGAAGTTATCCGTCGTCTGGCCAACTACGCCCGTCAGCGTGGTGATATGGTGGTGATTTATGACCGTTCAGGGGAATTTGTTAAAAGTTACTATGATCCCTCCATCGATAAAATCCTGAATCCGCTGGATGCACGCTGTGCCGCCTGGGATTTATGGAAGGAGTGTCTGACACAGCCGGATTTTGATAATACGGCAAATACCCTGATCCCGATGGGCACAAAAGAGGACCCGTTCTGGCAGGGTTCAGGACGTACCATTTTTGCGGAGGCGGCGTACCTGATGCGTAATGACCCCAACCGCAGCTACAGCAAACTGGTGGACACACTGCTTTCCATCAAAATCGAAAAACTGCGTACCTTCCTGCGTAATTCACCGGCGGCCAACCTGGTGGAAGAGAAAATTGAGAAAACGGCGATTTCCATCCGTGCTGTGCTGACCAACTACGTGAAAGCCATCCGTTACCTGCAGGGGATTGAGCATAACGGTGAGTCTTTTACCATCCGTGACTGGATGCGTGGTGTCCGGGAAGATCAGAAAAACGGCTGGCTGTTTATCTCGTCGAATGCCGATACCCATGCCTCCCTGAAGCCGGTGATCTCCATGTGGCTGTCCATTGCCATTCGTGGTCTGCTGGCAATGGGAGAAAACCGTAACCGTCGTGTGTGGTTTTTCTGTGATGAGCTACCCACGTTACACAAACTGCCGGACCTGGTGGAGATCCTGCCGGAAGCCCGTAAGTTCGGTGGCTGTTATGTGTTTGGTATCCAGTCCTATGCCCAGCTGGAAGATATCTACGGTGAGAAAGCGGCTGCCACGCTGTTTGACGTCATGAACACTCGTGCCTTTTTCCGTTCTCCCAGCCATAAGATTGCAGAGTTCGCTGCCGGTGAGATTGGTGAGAAAGAGCACCTGAAAGCCAGCGAGCAGTATTCCTACGGTGCTGATCCGGTACGTGACGGGGTATCGACCGGTAAGGATATGGAGCGCCAGACGCTGGTCAGTTATTCCGACATTCAGTCTCTGCCGGATCTGACCTGTTATGTCACCCTGCCCGGACCGTATCCGGCAGTAAAACTCTCACTGAAATATCAGGCACGTCCGAAGGTTGCCCCTGAGTTTATTCCGCGTGACATCAACCCGGAAATGGAGAACCGTCTGAGTGCCGTACTTGCCGCAAGGGAAGCAGAAGGTCGTCAGATGGCCAGCCTCTTCGAACCGGATGTGCCGGAAGTTGTTTCCGGAGAAGACGTGACTCAGGCTGAACAGCCGCAACAGCCGCAACAGCCGCAACAGCCGCAACAGCCGCAACAGCCGCAACAGCCGGTGTCTCCTGCCATCAACGATAAGAAGTCAGATTCAGGTGTGAATGTTCCGGCAGGGGGGATCGAGCAGGAGCTGAAAATGAAACCGGAAGAAGAGATGGAACAGCAACTGCCACCCGGGATCAGTGAATCCGGTGAAGTGGTGGATATGGCCGCTTATGAGGCATGGCAACAGGAAAATCATCCGGACATCCAGCAGCAGATGCAGCGTCGTGAAGAGGTGAACATTAATGTGCACCGGGAGCGCGGGGAGGATGTTGAGCCGGGAGATGATTTCTGATGATGAGTATCGCGCAGGTCAGATCGGCCGGAAGTGCCGGTAACTATTATACCGACAAGGATAATTACTATGTGCTGGGCAGCATGGGAGAACGCTGGGCCGGCAGGGGGGCTGAACAGCTGGGGCTGCAGGGCAGTGTCGATAAGGATGTTTTCACCCGTCTTCTGGAGGGCAGGCTGCCGGACGGCGCGGATCTAAGCCGCATGCAGGATGGCAGTAACAGGCATCGTCCCGGCTACGACCTGACCTTCTCCGCCCCCAAAAGTGTCTCCATGATGGCCATGTTAGGTGGCGATAAGCGCCTGATTGATGCACATAATCAGGCCGTGGATTTTGCTGTCCGTCAGGTGGAGGCGCTGGCCTCCACACGGGTGATGACGGACGGACAGTCAGAAACGGTGCTGACCGGTAATCTGGTGATGGCACTGTTTAACCACGACACCAGTCGCGATCAGGAACCACAGTTACACACGCATGCGGTGGTGGCTAATGTCACGCAGCATAACGGCGAATGGAAGACACTGAGCAGTGACAAAGTGGGGAAAACGGGGTTCATTGAGAATGTGTACGCTAATCAGATTGCCTTTGGCAGGCTCTACCGGGAAAAACTGAAAGAGCAGGTTGAGGCGCTGGGCTATGAAACCGAAGTGGTCGGTAAGCACGGTATGTGGGAAATGCCGGGCGTACCGGTGGAGGCCTTTTCCGGACGCTCACAGACTATCCGGGAGGCCGTCGGGGAAGACGCCTCGCTGAAATCCCGGGATGTGGCGGCGCTGGATACGCGTAAATCCAAACAGCATGTCGATCCGGAGATCAAAATGGCCGAGTGGATGCAGACGCTGAAGGAAACCGGGTTCGACATCCGGGCATATCGTGACGCGGCGGATCAGCGTGCGGATCTCCGCACGCTGACGCCCGGGCCAGCTTCACAGGACGGGCCGGATGTGCAGCAGGCAGTGACACAGGCCATTGCCGGATTAAGTGAACGCAAAGTGCAGTTTACGTACACGGACGTGCTGGCCAGAACGGTCGGCATACTGCCGCCGGAAAATGGTGTGATTGAGCGGGCCCGCGCCGGTATCGATGAGGCCATCAGCCGTGAGCAGCTCATCCCCCTCGACCGTGAGAAGGGGCTGTTCACGTCCGGGATTCATGTGCTCGATGAGCTGTCCGTACGGGCACTCAGTCGTGACATCATGAAACAGAACCGGGTGACCGTACATCCGGAGAAAAGTGTTCCCCGGACGGCCGGTTACAGTGATGCGGTCAGTGTTCTGGCACAGGACCGTCCGTCGCTGGCCATTGTGTCCGGGCAGGGCGGTGCAGCCGGGCAGCGTGAGCGGGTGGCTGAACTGGTCATGATGGCCCGGGAGCAGGGGCGGGAGGTGCAGATTATCGCTGCTGACCGTCGTTCGCAGATGAACCTGAAGCAGGATGAACGGCTGTCCGGTGAGCTGATAACCGGACGTCGTCAGCTGCAGGATGGCATGACCTTCACACCGGGCAGTACCGTTATCGTTGACCAGGGCGAAAAACTCTCCCTGAAAGAGACGTTAACCCTGCTGGACGGTGCCGCACGTCATAACGTACAGGTCCTGATAACCGACAGCGGGCAGCGAACCGGTACAGGCAGTGCACTGATGGCCATGAAGGATGCCGGGGTGAACACATATCGCTGGCAGGGGGGAGAACAGCGACCGGCAACCATCATCAGTGAACCGGACCGTAATGTCCGCTATGCCCGGCTGGCCGGAGATTTTGCGGCCAGCGTGAAAGCCGGAGAAGAGAGCGTGGCACAGGCCAGCGGGGTACGGGAACAGGCCATACTGACACAGGCCATTCGCAGTGAGCTGAAAACACAGGGCGTGCTCGGACACCCGGAGGTAACCATGACCGCCCTTTCACCGGTCTGGCTGAACAGCCGGAGCCGTTATCTGCGGGATATGTACCGACCGGGGATGGTGATGGAGCAGTGGAACCCGGAGACACGCAGTCATGACCGCTATGTTATCGACCGGGTGACGGCGCAGAGTCACAGCCTGACCCTGCGGGATGCGCAGGGCGAAACGCAGGTGGTGCGTATTTCCTCCCTGGACAGCAGCTGGTCGCTGTTCCGGCCGGAAAAAATGCCGGTGGCAGACGGCGAGCGTCTGAGGGTGACAGGGAAAATTCCCGGACTCCGCGTCTCCGGTGGTGACCGCCTGCAGGTGGCATCCGTCAGCGAGGACGCGATGACGGTTGTTGTGCCGGGACGGGCTGAACCGGCCACCCTGCCTGTGGCTGATTCACCGTTCACGGCACTGAAGCTGGAGAACGGCTGGGTGGAAACGCCCGGTCATTCCGTCAGTGACAGAGCGACGGTTTTTGCCTCCGTCACTCAGATGGCAATGGATAACGCCACCCTGAACGGTCTGGCCCACAGTGGTCGTGATGTCCGGCTGTATTCCTCACTGGATGAAACCCGTACTGCGGAAAAACTTGCCCGCCATCCCTCCTTTACGGTGGTTTCCGAGCAGATAAAGGCGCGTGCCGGTGAGACATCGCTGGAAACCGCTATCAGTCTGCAGAAAGCCGGGCTTCACACGCCGGCACAGCAGGCCATTCATCTGGCGCTTCCTGTGCTGGAAAGTAAAAACCTGGCCTTCAGCATGGTGGACCTGCTGACAGAGGCGAAGTCGTTTGCTGCAGAAGGAACCGGTTTTACTGAACTGGGAGGGGAAATCAATGCGCAGATAAAACGCGGTGATTTACTGCATGTGGATGTGGCAAAAGGCTATGGCACAGGCCTGCTGGTTTCCCGTGCGTCGTATGAGGCAGAAAAGAGCATTCTTCGCCATATTCTCGAAGGTAAGGAGGCGGTCACGCCGCTGATGGAGAGAGTACCTGGCGAACTCATGGAGAAACTGACATCAGGACAGCGTGCCGCCACCCGCATGATACTGGAAACGTCCGACCGTTTCACGGTGGTGCAGGGCTATGCCGGTGTGGGTAAGACCACACAGTTCCGGGCGGTGATGTCAGCCGTGAACATGCTGCCGGAGAGTGAGCGTCCCCGCGTCGTGGGGCTGGGGCCCACACACCGTGCGGTCGGGGAGATGCGCAGCGCCGGCGTGGATGCGCAGACACTGGCGTCCTTTCTGCATGACACGCAGCTGCAGCAGCGCAGCGGAGAAACGCCGGATTTCAGCAACACGCTGTTCCTGCTCGATGAGAGCTCAATGGTGGGCAATACCGACATGGCACGGGCATACGCCCTGATTGCGGCCGGTGGCGGTCGGGCCGTGGCCAGCGGTGACACGGACCAGCTGCAGGCCATCGCGCCCGGTCAGCCTTTCCGTCTCCAGCAGACGCGCAGTGCTGCCGATGTGGCCATCATGAAGGAGATTGTGCGTCAGACGCCGGAACTGCGGGAGGCGGTATACAGCCTGATTAACCGGGATGTGGAAAGGGCACTGTCCGGGCTTGAGAGTGTGAAACCGTCTCAGGTGCCACGTCTGGAGGGCGCATGGGCTCCGGAGCACTCCGTGACGGAGTTCAGTCACAGCCAGGAAGCGAAACTGGCAGAAGCGCAGCAGAAGGCGATGCTGAAAGGTGAGGCTTTCCCGGATGTCCCCATGACACTGTATGAAGCCATTGTCCGCGACTATACCGGCAGGACACCGGAAGCACGGGAGCAGACACTGATTGTCACGCACCTGAATGAGGACCGGCGCGTGCTGAACAGCATGATTCATGATGCACGGGAAAAGGCCGGTGAGCTGGGGCAGGAGCAGGTCATGGTGCCTGTCCTGAACACAGCGAATATACGCGACGGGGAGCTGCGTCGTCTCTCCACCTGGGAGACACATCGGGATGCACTTGCCCTGGTGGATAATGTGTATCACCGGATTGCCGGTATCAGCAGGGATGACGGGCTGATAACCCTGCAGGATGCGGAAGGTAACACGCGGCTGATTTCGCCCCGGGAGGCGGTGGCTGAAGGTGTCACACTGTACACCCCGTGCACCATCCGGGTGGGGACCGGTGACCGGATGCGCTTCACGAAGAGTGACCGGGAGCGTGGTTATGTGGCCAACAGCGTCTGGACGGTGACAGCGGTTTCCGGTGACAGTGTCACACTTTCTGACGGTCAGCAGACCCGGGTGATTCGCCCCGCCCGGGAGCGGGCAGAGCAACATATTGACCTGGCCTATGCCATCACCGCCCACGGTGCGCAGGGGGCAAGTGAAACCTTTGCCATTGCGCTTGAAGGCACGGAAGGTAACCGGAAACTGATGGCCGGCTTTGAGTCAGCCTACGTGGCCCTGTCGCGTATGAAGCAGCATGTGCAGGTGTACACCGATAACCGTCAGGGCTGGACGGATGCCATCAACAATGCCGTACAGAAAGGAACTGCCCACGATGTGTTTGAGCCGAAACCGGACCGGGAGGTCATGAATGCAGAGCGGCTGTTCAGTACGGCGCGGGAGCTGCGGGACGTGGCGGCAGGCCGTGCCGTTCTCCGTCAGGCAGGGCTGGCCGGGGGAGACAGTCCTGCACGGTTTATTGCACCCGGGCGCAAATATCCGCAGCCATATGTGGCACTGCCGGCTTTTGACCGTAACGGCAGGTCAGCTGGTATCTGGCTGAACCCGCTGACCACGGATGACGGAAACGGGCTGCGGGGCTTCAGTGGTGAAGGGCGGGTGAAAGGCAGCGGGGATGCGCAGTTCGTGGCCCTGCAGGGCAGCCGTAACGGCGAGAGCCTGCTGGCTGATAATATGCAGGATGGTGTCCGGATTGCCCGTGATAATCCTGACAGTGGTGTGGTGGTGAGGATCGCCGGTGAAGGTCGTCCGTGGAATCCCGGTGCCATCACCGGTGGTCGCGTGTGGGGGGATATCCCGGACAACAGCGTCCAGCCGGGGGCCGGAAATGGCGAACCGGTCACGGCAGAGGTGCTGGTACAGCGGCAGGCTGAAGAGGCCATCCGCCGTGAAACGGAACGCCGCGCAGATGAAAGTGTCCGTAAAATGGCAGAGAACAAACCTGACCTGCCGGATGGCAAAACAGAGCGGGCTGTCAGGGAAATTGCCGGGCAGGAGCGTGACCGGGCAGCCATAACTGAACGGGAAGCCGCGCTGCCGGAGAGTGTGCTGCGTGAATCACAACGGGAGCGGGAAGCAGTCCGGGAGGTTGCCCGGGAAAAACTGCTGCAGGAGCGACTGCAGCAGATGGAGCGGGATATGGTCCGTGACCTGCAGAAAGAGAAAACCCTGGGCGGAGACTGATACAGGAAGATAAACGCTGATGACAACGGATAACACGAACACGACACGTAACGATTCACTGGCTGCACGGACCGATACCTGGTTGCAGTCGTTGCTGGTCTGGTCACCCGGACAGCGGGATATCATCAAAACGGTGGCACTGGTGCTGATGGTGCTGGACCATGCAAACCGCATTCTGCATCTGGACCAGACGTGGATGTTTCTGGCCGGGCGAGGAGCCTTTCCGCTTTTTGCCCTGGTGTGGGGGATGAATCTGTCCCGTCATGCTCATATCCGGCAACCGGCCATTAACCGGCTGTGGGGATGGGGTGTGATTGCCCAGTTCGCGTATTATCTGGCCGGCTTTCCCTGGTATGAGGGGAATATCCTGTTTGCCTTTGCGGTTGCGGCACAGGTGCTGACGTGGTGTGAAACGCGCAGTGGGTGGCGTACTGCAGCGGCCATTCTCATGATGGCACTGTGGGGGCCTTTGTCCGGCACCAGTTACGGCATTGCCGGGCTGCTGATGCTGGCTGTCAGCCACCGGCTGTACCGGGCGGAAGACAGAACGGAACGTCTGGCGCTGGTTGCATGCCTGCTGGCCGTGATTCCGGCACTTAACCTTGCCTCCAGTGATGCAGCGGCGGTGGCCGGCCTTGTGATGACGGTGCTGACCGTTGGTCTGGTGTCCTGTGCAGGGAAATCATTACCCCGTTTCTGGCCCGGAGATTTTTTCCCGACTTTCTATGCCTGCCATCTGGCTGTGCTGGGCGTTCTGGCACTGTGACGGGTGTGGTATCTTTGGCCGCAAGAGGATGATTCGTCAGAGGCAGAATACAGCATGACAGAGCAGAAGCGACCGGTACTGACACTGAAGCGGAAAACAGAGGGAACAACACCTGTCCGCAGCCGGAAAACCATCATCAATGTCACCACGCCACCAAAATGGAAGGTGAAAAAGCAGAAGCTGGCGGAGAAAGCAGCCCGGGAAGCAGAGCTGGCGGCAAAAAAAGCGCAGGCCAGACAGGCGCTGTCCATTTATCTGAACCTGCCCACGCTGGATGAGGCTGTGAATACCCTGAAGCCCTGGTGGCCGGGATTATTTGATGGTGACACCCCCCGGCTTCTGGCCTGCGGTATCCGTGACGTGTTACTGGAAGACGTATCGCGGCGGAATATCCCGCTCTCGCATAAAAAACTGCGCAGGGCGCTGAAGGCCATCACCCGTTCAGAAAGCTATCTTGGCGCAATGAAAGCAGGTGCCTGCCGGTATGACACGGAAGGGTATGTGACGGAACATATTTCTCAGGAGGAGGAAGCGTATGCGGCAGGGCGTCTGGAGAAAATCCGTCGCCAGAACCGGATAAAAGCAGAGCTCAGGGCTGTACTTGAAGAAAAATGAATCAGTAAAAAAATCCTCCAGTGCGTGGTGGAGAGAAATCCTGTTCAACCCTGATTTTTTATTATGAACTTCAAATAAAGCCACGCAAAGATATAGTAACACAGGTTTATTCTTAAGTTAAATGTGAGGTATTATCTTGGATATCCGAAATGACTTTTTACACAAAGGGATAAAAATAATCAGGAAGGGACGTTTATCCTGAATTCCGCAGATGTCGGGAAAGTTAAAGAGTAAAGGGAACAGGAAAAATGAATGGACTCAGACGAAACTCACGAAATGTACAGTGCCGGAAATATCAGCAAGTCGGGAGTCAGTCGGTCAGACTGGAAGTCAGGGGGCGATGGCAAGAGGCTGCAGGAGCGTGGCGTCGGGCTGCACACATGGCTTCCCGGGCTGACTGGCAACAGTTTGCCCTGCAAAGAGCAGAGCATTGCCTGCGGCGCTGCAGGGGGGAACTGTTGCGAAAGACAGCAGCATAGTCATTAAATGAATAGCTGTATTGCTGAATTTTAAACTTATCACGACTATGTTAAATGGGAATAAAAATGGCGAAGACGAAAAAGGAATGGTTATATCAGTTACGGCGGTGTTCATCGGTGAATACACTGGAAAAGATTATCTGTAAGAACACCTATGATTTATCGGACAGTGAGCGTGAGGCCTTTAATTCAGCAGCAGACCACCGTCTTGCTGAATTAACGATGAACAGGTTATATGACAGGGTTCCAAAAGAGGTCTGGGCATATGTCAGGTGAGATAAGGCAGTGTCTGGTTGTAAAAAGAAAACATACAGAAGAATGTAATAAACAGAAATAACTGACGCCTTCGCGTTGCTCAGTTGTCCAACCCCGGAAACGGGAAAAAGCAAGTTTTCCCTGTCCCCGGCGTTTTTGTAATAAAAAACGGGAAATGCAGATACATGGCCAGCAAACGGGAATGTGGTATTATCGCTGCGGGTGTCTGAGCCTTTCTGGTTCAGGCAAGACGCAGGTTCCAGAAATGCGAAGACCCCACTCGTTAGTCCATTAACTCGTGAGGTCTGCATGAAGTACCTTAACACTACTGATTGTAGCCTCTTCCTTGCAGAGAGGTCAAAGTTTATGACGAAATATGCCCTTATCGGGTTGCTCGCCGTGTGCGCCACGGTGTTGTGTTTTTCACTGATATTCAGGGAACGGTTATGTGAACTGAATATTCACAGGGGAAATACAGTGGTGCAGATAACTCTGGCCTACGAAGCACGGAAGTAAGCTGCCGGGCGGGGACGGAAGTCCCCGCTTTCCGGACGTGTGAGGTATTTCAGGGGCAGACACCCGATATACCAGAAACAGCCGGTCCCGTCCGGGGCCGGCACACAAGTTCAGGCATTTCCTGTTTTTCAGTCATTTCATCATCAAAATCACATTAAACGGTCGTAATCAGACATGATTTGTGCGCCAACATATATCATCGTCACAATTTTCAGGCCTCTGTCATTGTTTTTATCAGTGATCACTTTTCCCGTAAGTGATTTTGTATAGCGTTTTGTTACCATTTGCGATAACATTAATCGTATAGCAAATTGTTACCAATGGAGGTTTTTATGTCTACAGCTGCAAGCGTCCGTAAAACACTGCGAGAAAACCAGATTAACATCCGGGCAACTGATGAGGAACGAGCCGTTATTGATTATGCTGCGAGCCTGGTCAATAAGAACCGTACTGATTTCATCATTGAACTGGCTTACCAGGAAGCTAAAAACATTATCCTGGATCAACGCTTATTTGTGCTGGATAACGAACGTTATGATTCGTTTATTACGCAACTGGAAGCTCCTGTGCAGAATGCAGAAGGGCGTGAACGTCTGATGGCGGTAAAGCCTGAATGGAAATAAATGTCACCGCGCCGGCATTGCTGACGGATGAGCATATACTTCAGCCATTTGACTGTGGAAATGAGGTGCTAAGTAACTGGTTACGTGGTCGGGCTATGAAAAACCAGATGCTCAATGCTTCCCGCACGTTCGTTATTTGCCTGGAGGGGACTTTACGTGTTGTGGGGTTCTACTCATTAGCTACGGGGTCCGTCACACATGCCGAGCTTGGGCGCAGTTTGCGGCATAACATGCCTAATCCTGTTCCTGTTGTTCTGTTAGGGCGTCTGGCTGTTGATGTTTGTACCCAGGGGCATGGTTTCGGTAAATGGCTGCTGAGTGATGCTATTCACCGGGTTGTAAATGTGGCTGAACAGGTTGGCGTTAAGGCGGTTATGGTGCATGCAATTGATGATGACGCCAGAGCGTTTTATGAGCGTTTTGGTTTTGTCCAGTCAGTTGTGGCACCTGACACCTTATTTTATAAAGTCTGAGACTGAGCAATTTTATTGCGGCATCATTTCTTTATGACATGTAACACTTGGGCACTAATAAGTTTTAATTGATAACCTCTCAGGTTATCTTCCATATCTCTGATGCCGCCAGCCCCGCCCGGGGCACACAGGTTAAGGCATTTCCTGCTTTTCAGTCATTTCATTATCAAAATCACATTAAACGGTCGTAATCAGACATGATTTGTGCGCCAACACATATCATCGTCACAACTTTCGAGTCGCTGATTAAAAAAAACTGTAGTATCCTCTGCGAAACGATTTCTGTTTGAGTATTGAGGAGGCGAGATGCCGCAGACAGAAAATGCAGTGACTTCCTCATCAGGCACTAAGCGCGCATACCGGAAAGGTAACCCTGTTCCGGCCAGAGAGAGGCAAAGAGCTTCTCTGGCTCGCAGAAGCAACACTCATAAAGCTTTTCATGCGGTTATCCAGGCCCGGTTAAAAGACAGGCTGAGTGAACTGGCGGATGAGGAAGGTATTACCCAGGCGCAGATGCTTGAAAAGTTGATTGAATCAGAGCTGAAACGCAGAGCGATTTCGTGAATATTCACATTCTTGCTTATCTCAGGCGTGAGTGATAGATTGCTGATCGTTTAAGGAATTTTATGGCTGGCCACACCATAAGGTGGCAGGGAACTGGTCCTGATGTTGATTTACAGGAGCCAGAAAAGCGAAAACCCCGATAATCTTCTTCAAGTTTGGCGACTAGAAAGATTACCGGGGCCCCATAAAACCGCATAGCCAACAATCAAGCTATGCGGGGAGTATAGTTATATGCCCGGAAAAGTTCAAGACTTCTTTCTGTGCTCACTCCTTCTGCGCATTGTAAGTGCAGGATGGTGTGACTGATCTTCAACAAACGTATTACCGTCAGGTAAAGAACCCTAATCCGGTATTCACACCCCGTGAAGGTGCCAGGACGCTGCCGTTCTGTGAGAAGCTAATGGGCAAAGCGGTGGGGTTTACCGAAACATTTGCATTCGATATAGCTTCTGCGTGCGCGCGCGCTAATGGTAAACGTAAAGGCAAGACTTCCGTTCTTCGTCGCAGAGCTATTGATGCACTGTTGCAAGGCATGTGCTTCTATTACGATCCTGTTTCAAATCAAGTGCATCGTTCTATAACCGAACTTGCACTTGATTGCGGATTAGCCAGAAAAAATGCTCATGGTCATTTAGCCATTGAGCGAGCTGTCAGAGCAATTAAATCACTGGAAGAAGATTTTGGGTTTATAGTCTGTTCCCCATCATCAGATTTTTACAATAAGCGCTGCACAATAACGTTGACGCCTCGTTTTTTTGAGTTTTTAGGGATATTTCCGTTGGCGCTGACTGAAGCACGTCTGGCTGTCTTACGGAGTGGGTATGGTGATTAAAAATACCCGTCTAGGCCACTGGGCTCAGTTGCCTCCCGAAGAGCAAATCCGTTTCTGGGAAGAATATGAGGCGGGAAGGGCGACCTCTTTTCTGGTTGAACCGGAAAGGAAGCGCACGAAGCGCCGTCGTGGTGAGCACTCCACCAAACCCAAATGCGAAAAACCGTCCTGGTATCGTCCTGCGCGCTATAAGGCGCTGAGCGGGCAGCTCGGGCATGCCTATCACCGCCTGGTGAAAAAGGACCCCGTGACCGGTGAGCAGAGTCTGCGCATGCGCATGTCGCGGCACCCTTTTTATGTGCAGAAACGAATGTTTGCCGGTCGCAAATATGCTTTCCGGCCGGAAAAACAACGCCTCCTCGATGCCATCTGGCCGGTTCTGGTCAGCTTCAGTGATGCGGGCACACATACCGTAGGCATGAGTGTTTCCCGTCTGGCCAGAGAAATCAGCCCGAAAGGCAGCAAGGGGAAGGTTATTCCGGAACTGGAAGTGACGGTCTCCCGTCTTTCCCGTCTGCTGGCCGAACAGGTGCGTTTTGGTGTGCTGGGTGTGTCAGAAGAAACGATGTGGGACCGTGAAACCCGCCAGCGTCTGCCTCGCTATGTCTGGATAACACCGGCTGGCTGGCAGATGCTGGGCGTCGATATGATTAAACTTCACGAACAGCAGCAGAAGCGGCTGCGTGAAAGTGAAATCCGCCAGCAGCTCATCCGGGAAGGCGTACTGCGTGAGGATGAAGATATCTCCGTACATGCGGCCAGAAAACGCTGGTATCTGCAGCGCAGCCAGGATGCACTGAAACACCGTCGGGCGAAAGCGGCAGCCAGTAAGCGCGCCAGACGCCTGAAGAAACTGCCTGCAGACCAGCAGATTCATGAGATGGCAGAGTATCTCAGGAAGCGTCTGCCGCCGGATGAAGCCTATTTTTGTTCCGATGACCATCTGAAGCGACTGGCCATCAGGGTGTTGCGTCAGCTTGAACTGACGCTGGCTGCCCCGCCACCGCACCAGACAGCACCATTCCTCTAGCACTGAATCATCGCCAGCCCCTTCGGGGCTTTCGGCGCTGGTTCCGCTCAGCCCAAAATCCGCAGTAATCTCCTTAAATCCCCTCAGAGGGGCATATATGCCCATGAAACCACGTATCAGTCATCAGAACGCGGCCACGTTGTTTCAGTTATCCACATAAATCCGCAAACAAAGAACTTCAATAAGCCGCAAACTTGAAACAGCAAACCTGCAATATAGTCTTAACCCCATTACTTAATCCCCTGCGTTGCTTCGCCGCAGGGAAAATCTTTATCTCTGAAACCACTGTGAACAAACACAAAGAGGCCTTCGCTTGCAGCGGCAAAAGCCGCGCCGCTCAGAATTTAAAAGCACCTCCCACCGCAAGCGGCGGGCCCCGACCGAAGCCAATTTAGTTACAACATGCAAACATAGGCCCTAGAAAAACCCCGGTTTCGCGCAGAACTGAAACCACAAAGCCCCTCCCTCATAACTGAAAAGCGGCCCCGCCCCGGCCCAAAGGGCCGGAACAGAGTCGCTTTTAATTATGAATGTTGTAACTATCCAACATCATCGCTGTCAGTATTCTGGCTGGACGTATTGAGTACACGCTCGTAAGCGGCCCTAAAGGCCCGCTAACGCGGAGATACGCCCCGACTGCGGGTAAACCCTCGTCGGGACCACTCCGACCGCGCACAAAAGCTCTCTCATGGCTGAAAGCGGGTATGGCTTAGCAGGGCGGGGATGGGATAGGCAAAACCTTTCAATACGTACCGGCTTATGCCGGGCTTCGGCGGTTTTACTCCGGTCTCATATGCAACAACGGAGTGCCGCCTTCCATGCCGCTAACGCGGCATATCCTAGTGACGCTATCTGAATCGTTATATACTGTGTATATGCGTAGTAATGACGAGGTGATAAATGGCACAGGTTAATATGAGTTTAAGAATTGACGCGGAACTGAAGGATGCTTTTATGGCTGCAGCAAAAAGCATGGACCGTAATGGCTCTCAGTTAATCCGGGATTTTATGCGTCAGACTATTGAACAGCAGCACAATACCTGGTTCCGTGACCAGGTTGAGGCAGGGCGTCTGCAACTTGAAAGTGGTTATGCCCTTACCCATGACATGGTCGAATCCTCCGCTACTGCATGGCAGGATGAGATGAGCAGGAAGGGCGTCGGTAAATGATGGAGATATTCTGGACCATCCTGGCCAGCCAGGACAGGAAGCGCATTCGTGAGAACATTACGGAGCAGAACCTGATGGCTGCCATTGAACTGGACGAACGGATTAGTTATTCAGTCAGCAGCCTGCCCGGGCAGCCGTATAAAGTCCGAAACGGTCGTGTGGAAGGTACCCGGGAACTGGTTATTCACCCTCATGTTGTTCTGGTTTATGAGGTCGACAGCCAGTGGGAAAAAGTGTATATCCTGCGCGTATTGCATACTGCACAGAAGTGGCCATTGAGGGGCTGTCCGGATATAAGGAGATGCAATCACCATGAATAATGATGAGCTGGCCACCAGACGTGCGCAGGCGATTGCCGAAGACAGGTGTTTCTCGAAAGAACGTCTGCGCGATGAATTCAGAATGAAGCCAGCTCCCGGTGCTGAGCCGGTTAAGTGGTATAAAAACACTTATGGTGGCAGGTTCGCTGTATACCGAATTGCAGACAGTGTTCCGATGCGTGAGAAACGCCCACTGACGAGTAAACAACTTCTGGCTGGCCAGCGACTTTCCGTTTTATCCAGACTTAACAGCACCAGTGGCCGGATGGCACGGCAGGCATATGACTGGCTGAGTCTGGCACCGCTCTTTCTGGATACTGAAACGACAGGACCGGACAATACCGCGGAAGCCCTGGAAATCGGCCCCGGTCAGGTGGTATTTGAAACCAGACTGAAGCCCATGGTCGCCATCGGGGCGCAGGCCGCCGCTGTGCATGGTATCAGTGAGCAGGCTCTCTGCGGCGCACCATCATGGACAGATGTGGCGCGGCAACTGCGTCATGCTATTGGGGGCCGACCAGTAATTATCTTTAATTCCCGGTTCGACATCCGCATTCTGAAACAGACTGCTGCCGCACATAGCGATCCAGCTGACTGGCTGGAAGAAATGACGGTATATTGTGCGATGGAGCTGGCTGCAGGATATTATGAGGCCACCAACCGCTATGGCACGATTTCACTGGCCAGTGCTGCCAGCCAGGCCGGACTGACCTGGGAAGGGCTGGCACACTCAGCGATCGCCGACGCACGGATGACGGCAGGGGGGGGAAACGCTATTGCTGCATATCATCTGGAACTGCTGCAGGAACAGGCACGGCTGAAAATCTGACCGCCAGGCCTGTATACCGCAATCATTTACGTTATCCAGACGTAAATCCGCCGCTTGTTGCTGTCAGCATGTTAATGCTAATGTATGCGTACATTAGCATTAATGAGGGATAATATGTGAGAGACAAAACCAGGGAGGCCATGCGGCTTTTTTTAGGCGGCAGGTGCTACACGGCTGAAAAACTTGAAAAGGATTATCTGGCTGAAGTGGCTAATTACAGTAACGACCGCTGGGAAGCACCGCAACGTGCCTCACGCCTGGCTGCCAACGTAAAGCGTTACAAGACATCAGAAATGCTGCGCTTTATTTTTGCTACCATTGCCTACGATCCCGATCCAGATTTAACCCCGCTGACTGTGAGACGTTTGTGCAAGGCATTGTTCGGCAGAACCGGAAGCCAGTGGCTGGTTGTTGAAGTTTTTGGGGAGAATGGGCGTCAGCACCGCAGCGCGGACAGCAATCCGGAGGTGGTGGAAAAAATTGGTGGAAAAAATGGCAGCCAGATATCGTCATGCCGCCGAACTACACTGGTCCGCAACGCTGGCAGAAATTGAACGGGTAAAGCGGCTTTATCAGACGAAAATTAAGAAATCCAAAAAAGAAGTGGGTTGACTGCCATTGTTATTCTTTTCCTTCATCATTAATGCATAATGTATGCATACATTAGTATTAATGTGTGGTGCGTTAAATGTACAATAATTTCGAATATCCAAACTGATCTCATACACGCTCGTAAGCGGCCCTGACGGCCCGGTGGCGGGTAATCCCTTGCCGGGACCACTCCGACCGCGCACAGAAGCATTTTCATCGCTGACAGGCTGCATGGCCTCGCAGGGATAGAGGATGACTGGTTATATCCAGACGACCGTACCGTCTTGCCCGGGGGGGGCACTTTGGCGGTTTTGTTCCTGTGCTACATGTAACCACCGTGCGCTGCCTTACATGCGCAGATGCCGCATAAAAACAGGTAGATTGTGTGTGGGGACAACTTAACATAGCCTGCAGATATTAATTCTGGAACATTATTATCAGGCCAGATATTTTGCATTCCATTAAATAATCTTGTAGGAGATAAAATGAATTACAATGAAATAACGAAAATTACCGCTGAACGTATTAGCGACTACATGACCGAAGCAGTTAATACAGACTCTATAGCCGTTGCGGAAATGTTTCATAACGCTGCATGGGGAGTGCGAACATTGTGGTTTGAACTCGTCACAAAAATAGATATACATAAAAAGAACAGGTATGCGAGTTATGATCTTAGAAGGAAAATCGAAATGCAGCATGAAGAGTTTCAGAAAATGACAGAGCGCGAACAAGTGCCTTTATTGGGGGCAGTTTGGATATTCGAAATTATTGTACGTTAAAATGCCTTTGTCGGTACGAGTCACCATTGGCAACAGATGTGTAATACAGCTCTGCTGTATTTTGTTGGTGAATGCTTTTACACCAAGATAACGGTACAACTCGGTTAAATGCTCGCGTCGAGTAGTCATCCTGCCGTTGATATAAGAGGACCATAGCCCGTCGGCAAGTTTTAACCTGCTGGCTATGGGCTTTAACAATGCATCAGAAGGGGGCGTTTTCTTATCTGGAGCAAAAACGACATTTTTCAGATAGCAAAACTGCAAATCCAAAATGACTGGCTGGTTTGTGATGAGCATTAATAAGAGCCAGATCATGTTCACTGAAATATGCCATATTCATACCTCACATAGTATTTTTAACGAAACAGGTTATCGCATAAGGGTACACCCTATTGCCATAGGTAAATCTGTTCAAAAAACAGGCTTACCATATACAATAATTCTCTATATCCAAACATGACCCCATGTACAGCTTGATCGGTAGCTGCAAACTTAACGGTATCGAGCCGGAAACGTGGCTACGTCACGTGATCAGCGTCATCAACACTTGGCCTGCCAACCGCGTGAAAGAGTTGTCGTCTTGGAACGTCACACTCTCTGTAAACTAATTGTTACCCACGTCCTTCACTGTGCGTTTACCTATCTCCCATAAAGTACGGGCCCCACGACGAAGAGGCGTACGCCTTATTTTCCCTTCTTTTTCAAGACACATAAGGTAATGGCGGGCCTGATAAGTGCTCATGTCAAAATGTGAAGAAATATCAGTCGTTCTGCATGGCGTGTTTATCTCCTGAATAAAAGACAGTATCTGCGTTTTCTTCATTTCTGTTTACATCCTCATCTGTATTATTCATTTTATTATAACCTGCCTCTGGCTCTCTCCTCCACGCCCACTTTTAATTCTCATAAACGCATAAAAAATCAACTCTATAACATGTTTTTTACAATGTTTCTGGTTATTGATTACGTCATTAACCTGCAGATGATTATGCGTATATTTCCTTCTGTTATTTTAATTTCTCACTTTAATATTTCCTGCGACTCTAAATTCATTTTTTATGTGAAAAATGTGATCTGTTTTTTGATGAAAATCCAAATTAACATAAAAAGTTCGTTCAGAATTCAATATTGATGCTCACAAAAACGACGATCTTTTTACCTGTATTTTTGCTTGTTTTTGGTTGTTTGCGCTGTAACCTTGACTTTTACTTGGTTGTTTGTGCTACTGATGTTATTTATTTTGGTTATAAAGATCGTGAAATTAGTGTTTTTCGCTATAAAACACCGTGATAGTCTTCACCGCAGAAAACAGGACGGCAGCAGAGTGAATACGTTTTTGTTATCCGGATTTATGTCGTCTTTTTGTCTGGTTATATTTCTGGAATAGATGTAAATGAACAGCAGTGACCTGTATCTGAGCAAGAAGCACGGGCGTGCCTTGTCGCCCGGAAAAATGTCAGAGAGCCAGTTCTGGTTATTAGCTGAAATATCTCCGGTTCACAGTGAAAAGGTTCTTAATGCGCTGAGGGATTTTCTGGTTCTGGGTTATACCCGAAGGGAGGCCTGTGAACGACATGAGGTTTCTCAGGGATATTTCTCTGGTGCTCTCGGGCGTATTCAGCGTACCCATCAGGCGGTAAACAGGCTGGTTCCTTTTTATATATCAGAAGCCGGTATTCCATATACGGGATAACAGTTGCATGAAAAATTTATCGCTTTCAGTACTTCTGCTTCTGGCAGGGGGCGGGGTTTCTCACGCCGCTGTTCAGAAAACCGTATTCAGTGCTGACGTGGTGGCTTCGGGCTGTCATGTGGTGGTGGATGCGGACAGCACCGGCAACAGTGGTCGGCTGACATTCGGGACTTACCGCAAGTCCACGGGGGCGTCTGTGCCTCCGCGTGATTTCACTGTGCGTTTGTATGAGTCCGGTGCCACGGTTCAGGGCTGCTCAGCCTTTCAGGCAGGGCAGGTCGCCACCCTGGATTTTGGTAACCCGGGACAGCTGGATGCAGGGGGCGTGGTCACCCGCGGTGCCGGTGATGGTGTTCGCGTGGATGTGCGGGCGGTGGATACACAGGCAGATTATCGCGGACGTCTGACTCAGGACAGTCATTCGGTGAATTACCCGGTGGAGTTTGCTGCTAAAGGACAGTTCCGTTTTCGTGCGCAGCCGGTGTTTCCGGCGAACGTGAAGGCGGGGGAATACACGGGTGCACTGACCTTTGTGGTCACGTATCAGTAACGGAGAAAAGGATTGTGTGTGCAGGAAAGAAGGCAGTTGCAGAGCCGGTTTCGTCCGTGTTTTTCCGTCGGGCCGCACTTGCGCTTGCCGTATCAGCTGCTTTTGCCAGTGCCACAGGTATTGCAGGTGAAAAACTGGATATGTCCTTTATCCAGGGTGGTGCCGGGGTTAATCCGGAAGTCTGGGCAGCCCTGAACGGCAGCTATGCGCCGGGGCGTTATCTGGTTGACCTGTCCCTGAACGGGAAGGAGGCCGGGAAACAGATACTGGATGTGACACCACAGGACAGTAATGAACTGTGTCTGACAGAGGCATGGCTGACGAAGGCCGGGATTTACGTCAGTGCAGATTACTTTCGTGAGGGATATGACGCCACACGACAGTGCTATGTGCTGACAAAAGCCCCGTCAGTGAAGGTGGATTTTGATGTTTCCACCCAGAGTCTGGCGCTGTCCATTCCCCAGAAGGGGCTGGTGAAGATGCCGGAGAATGTGGACTGGGATTACGGGACCAGTGCATTTCGCGTGAACTATAACGCGAACGCCAACACCGGCCGTAATAACACCTCGGCCTTTGGCTCAGCGGACCTGAAAGCCAATATCGGGCACTGGGTGGTGAGTTCTTCTGCCACGGCCAGCGGCGGTGACAGCGGGGATAACTCCACCACGATAAACATGTTTACGGCCACCCGGGCCATCCGCGCACTGAGTGCGGACCTGGCGGTCGGGAAAACATCCACCGGGGACAGTCTGCTGGGCAGTGCGGGAACGTACGGCGTGTCGCTGAGCCGGAACAACAGCATGAAGCCGGGCAATCTGGGGTATACCCCGGTGTTCAGCGGCATTGCGAACGGGCCGTCGAGGGTGACGCTGACACAGAACGGGCGGTTGCTGCATTCGGAGATGGTGCCGGCGGGTCCGTTCTCCATCACGGATGTGCCGCTGTACACCAGTGGTGATGTGACCATGAAAATCACCGGTGAAGACGGGCGCGAGCAGGTACAGAACTTCCCGTTGTCGGTGATGGCCGGGCAGTTAAGTCCGGGGCAGCACGAGTTCAGTGTGGCAGCCGGTTTGCCTGACGATGACAGTGACCTGAAAGGCGGTGTGTTTGCGGCGTCATACGGTTACGGTCTGGACGGGCTGACGCTGCGCACCGGCGGGGTGTTTAACCAGGACTGGCAGGGCGTCAGCGCCGGGGCTGTTCTGGGGCTGAGTTACCTGGGGGCGGTGTCTGCTGACGGGGCTTATGCCACGGCGAAATACCGTGATGGCAGCCGCAGCGGAAATAAGGTGCAGTTATCCTGGAGTAAACAACTGGAGATGACGAACACCGGACTGCGGGTGAGCTGGTCACGGCAGAGTGAGGAATATGAGGATATGTCCTCCTTTGACCCGACAGAGTTGTGGTCGCAGTCAAATCATGGTCGCCGGACGAAGGATGAATGGAATGCCGGTGTCAGTCAGCCGGTGGGTGGTCTGTTCAGTCTGTCGGTGTCCGGCTGGCAGCGGAGTTATTACCCCGCATCCATGACCGGGAGTTACCGGTACAGCGATGACAACGGTAAGGACACGGGGATTACCGGCACCCTGAGCACACAGATTAAGGGTGTCAGTCTTAACCTGGGCTGGTCCGGTTCACGGAACACCCGGGGGGAAAACAACTGGTCTGCATCGGCGTCAGTATCGGTACCGTTCACACTGTTTGACCGTCGCTACAGCAGCAGTACGTCGGTGAGTACGAGTAAAGACGGTGGCACAGGCTTCAGCACCGGTGTGTCCGGCTCGCTGAATGACCGTTTCAGTTATGGTCTGGGCGGTGGTCGTGACAGTGATGGCGGTGCCAGCAGTTATCTGAACGCGTCGTACAGTGGTGACCGGGCTTATCTGAGTGGTGTCCTGAACCACTCGCAGTCCGGCGGAACCAGTGGTTCTGTCTCGGTCAGCGGTTCGGTACTGGCCGTTCCGGCGGCGAAAGACATTATGTTCAGCCGCACGACCGGGGATACCGTGGCCGTGGTGAACGTGAGGGATACCCCCGGAGTGAAGGTGACGTCCGGTGACGGACAGACTGACAGCGACGGCAACCTGGTGGTACCGCTGAACAGCTATGACTGGAACACGGTGACGATTGATGCGGGCACGCTGCCGCTGAGCACAGAACTGACGAACACCAGTCAGAAGGTGGTGCCGACGGACAAAGCGGTGGTGTGGATGCCGTTTGATGCCCTGAAAGTTAAGCGTTACCTGCTGCAGGTGAAGCAGCGTGACGGTGAGTTTGTGCCGGGGGGAACCTGGGCACGTGACAGTAAGAACACACCGCTGGGCTTTGTGGCCAACAATGGTGTGCTGATGATTAACACGGTGGATGCGCCGGGTGATATCACCCTGGGCCAGTGCCGGATACCTGCGGCGAAACTGCAGGATACTGAGAAACTACAGGAGATTACGTGTGAGTAAGCGTAACGCAGTAACGACGTTTTTCACTAACCGGGTGACAAAAGCACTGGGAATGACTCTGGCGCTGATGATGACCTGTCAGAGTGCGATGGCTTCCCTGGCGGCAGACCAGACCCGCTATATCTTTCGCGGGGACAAGGATGCGCTGACCATCACGGTCACCAACAATGACAAGGAGCGTACCTTTGGTGGTCAGGCCTGGGTGGACAATATCGTGGAGAAGGACACCCGTCCGACTTTTGTGGTGACACCGTCCTTCTTCAAGGTGAAACCGAATGGTCAGCAGACACTGCGTATCATCATGGCCTCGGACCATCTGCCGAAGGATAAAGAGTCGGTGTACTGGCTGAACCTGCAGGATATTCCGCCGGCTCTGGAGGGCAGCGGTATTGCAGTGGCGCTGCGCACGAAGCTGAAGCTGTTCTACCGACCGAAGGTACTGCTTGAAGGCCGCAAGGGGGCAGAGGAAGGGCTCAGCCTGCAGAGCCGCCCGGATGGCAGGACCATGCTGGTGAACACCACGCCGTACATTTTTGCGATTGGCAGCCTGCTGGACGGAAACGGGAAGAAAATTGCCACGGATAATGAGACAGCACAGAAACTGCTGATGTTCATGCCGGGTGATGAAGTGCAGGTGAAGGGAAATGTGGTGAAAGTGGACTCCCTGAATGACTGGGGAAGCCTGCAGACCTGGACAATTAACCAGAAAAAGGCTGCGGCCCCTTCCGGGCAGAAGGCATCTGATTCGCCGGTTAATCCGTCTGATAAGGCAGATAAAAAATAACCGCCCTCCGGAACACGGAACAGAGGGGTAATAAATGAAGAAAACAATGATGGCAGCCACCCTGGTCCTGAGTGCACTCAGTATTCAGTCAGCACTGGCCGCTGAATACAGCGAGAAAACGCAGTATCTGGGTGTGGTGAATGGTCAGGTGTCAGGTAACAGTGTGGTGAAGGTGACACGTACACCGACAGACCCGGTGCTGTACCGCTCAGGCAGTAACAGCCCGTTGCCTGCAGAGCTGATAATCCGGCATGCAGAAAGCCGCCCGGCTTCCGGCGGACTGGCAAACATCACAGTGAAACAGGCTCTGCCGGATAACGGGGAAGCCCGCATCACCCTGAAGACGGCTCTGATGGTTGACGGAAAGAGAGTGGCACTCAGCGCCAGACAGCAGGGTGAGGATGTGGTGATAAGCGTACCTGAGGTACAGAAGCTGGTTGAGTTAAGAACGGATGCACCGGCAGAGCTGGAAGTCCCGGTCAGTTACCGGGGAAATCTGCAGATAGCGCTGCAGGTGGAGGACTGAGAATTCATCTCCGACGACAAATGCAATACATCCGTGACTCCGGAATGAGTCAGATTGGTAAAGGGATTTACCGTCTTTTTAAACGGGAATAACGTAAAGCTATTCTGAGTTAAACACAGTGTTTAATGAAATGCGGTTAATTAAATGAATCCGCAGGGGATAGTTTTGCGGTAATTCCGGTAGAGGAATTACTGATACATAAAGTGTATTTCTTGATATTCATATTTATAAATTTGAAAGGAACTTATTTTTATGAAAAAGACTCTGATTGCACTGGCTGTGGCTGCCTCTGCTGCAGTATCCGGTTCTGCGATGGCATGGACTCAGAACGGCACTGGTGGTTCTGTTGACCTGGGCGGTACCCTGACTCCGACAGATGTGATTACCCCGTGGGAAGTTAAAGTAGGCGCTGCGGTAAATGGCCTGGATGCTGATATCCGCAAAGGCGATACGAAAGTTAACATCCCTGTGAAGAATGCAATCCCTGTACTGAGTATTCGTACTGTGGGTGGGTCATTCGTGGCTCAATCAGGTGTTGCCCCCCAAATTGATTATCATGGAAAGATTGATTTTGCCGATATGACGGGCGGGGTAGCTAAGCTGAAACTGGAAGTTAAGAGTGTTGCTGATGAAAAAATCGGAACACTGAATGCGAATATATTTACTGGAGCGGGTGTTGCTCGTAACTCTGTTGCAGGTAATGATGCATTCAGTGGTTTTGCCTCAGAGGTTGGTAGGGGGTTCTTTGGTGGTGTTGGTAATGATGCTAGCATGGTTGTGAGCTCTTTAGATACGCTGAAGTCTCGTTTAAATGCGATCGACTCTGAAATTACCGCTCACTTTAATCAAATGCAGAAAGAAGATGTGGGCACATGGAATGTTCCTGGTTTTAGTGCACCGGAAGGAGGTTACTTTTCGGCCTTTTACGGTTCTGGTATCGAACAAGGTAAAACTATTGTGATCACTCTTGATCAGGCTGCTTCCGGTGATGCTCCAATCCAGTGGAAAGCTTCTCTGCCGGTTACTGTTTCCTATGTGTAATTCAGCGGCATCCAGTAGTAAACCCTTCCCCGTTTACTGCTGACTAAAAATTCAGGTCACTGTTTCCGGTGACCTGAATATACAGAGCCGCCATGTCGGCGCAGGTGTTTTTTTTCTGTCGGAATGCGTTGTGACGCATGTCGGTTCTGTATTGTTTTCAGTGGGTGCTTTTGAATGATCTGGTTTTTATTTTTATGTACTCCGGAACAGAGCAGAGTAAATAACAATGAAAATAGCGCATCATTATAAATCCCTTCTTTCAGCCATTATTTCGGTGACCCTGTTTTATTCGGCAGCGCCACATGCAGATATTCTTGATGGTGGCGAAATCCAGTTTAATGGCTTTGTTACTGACGAAGCCCCCAAATGGACCTGGCAGATAAGTTCACCCGACCAGACCTGGGCAGTGGATACTGCCGATGCGCGTACAGATAACGGGCAACTGGTTTTTAATTTGCGTGATAAAGGGGCTCTGCCGTTTCTGGAGGGGTATCTGCATGAGGTGGCTGAGCGAGGTGGTCCCGGATTCACACCCTTTATTACCTTCAGCAGTAACGGACAGTCTTTTACTGTGACGGAAGGAAATGGTACCTCAGCACAGCATTTCCGCGCCTCTGTCCCGGTGCGTGACCCGGAAACGGGAAATGTGTCGGGGCAGCTTTCTTTCACCCTGAATCAGGGGATGGCAGTCAGTGCCGGTGCACAGAAAGAGGGGGCGACAGTGCCGGCAGGGATGTCGCTGGTCGGCGGACAGAGCGTGACGGATGTACAGTCAGGAACGTTGCCACAGTGGCTTAAAACCCGCCTTTCCACATTACTTCTGATGAACCAGGGTTTTGGCAATGGCATGAGTGCCGCAGACAATGGTCAGGTCATCTCTCAGGGGATACTGGCTGACGGTCGGGTGATGAATCTGGCTGCGGCATATGCCTCAGCAGTGTCGGATTTTGAACTGCGGTTACCGGCAGAGGGCACGCCTGCAGCATGGCAGGCAGGGCTGAATGTGACGGTTACAGTACAGTGATGGTTGCAGGGATATAAGGAGAGAAGAGAAATGAAAAAGGTGACGTTGTTTCTGTTTGCTGCCAGCCTCCTGCCTTCCTGCGTACTGGCCTGGAACACGCCGGGAGAGGATTTCAGCGGAGAGCTTAAGCTGGAAGGCCCGGTGACCAGCACCCGTAACCCGTGGGTATGGAAAGTGGGGGCAGGCTCCCGCTATCTGGACTCAGCCAGCCCGGCTGTACCTGTTGGTGAGGGAGAGGTGATGGTCCGGGTACCGGTGCCGGCATTGCCTGTATTGCTGGGAAAAACGGCATTCACAACGACGGCCGGACGTGAAGGGTTGTCGCCACGGGTTATCTATGGCAAGGATATGGAAAATTTCAGCCTGTCATGGACGGCGCCGGGGACGGCCGAGGTGGTTCTGCCGGTGTCCGGGGATGGTAATGCAGTATCGGGACGTTTTGTTTTCCGTCTGCAGGCGGCAGGCGTGTTGCGTCATTCGCAGGGGGGACATCTGGTGTATACCGGTGTTTATGACGACCTGAATGCGAATGGTCTGCCGGGGCAGACGCAGATGATGCAGGCAGAGCAGGTGCCGGGAGCACTACAGGCGATGTTTGCGGGAGAGGGGCCATCCTGGCTTCAGGTTATGACGGTTACCGGTTCAGATGGCCTGAGTCGTTTCAGTGATGCGGCCCTGCGTCAGGTGGAAGGCGTATATGGTGCACAGATAATGGCCGGTTACGGTGAGTTATATCTGAAAGGGCAGGTTCTGTCGGTCTGGCATGGTTCACTGCCGGTAAGTATTGAGTACCAGTAAGCAGGAGGACGGTCCGGTGCTGAATATTATTCATCGTCTGAAGTCCGGTATGTTTCCGGCTCTGTTTTTTCTGACTTCAGCCAGTGTACTGGCGCAACCCCTGATTATTCCGTCGGGCCACTGGCAGGAGGGAATGGCTGTGGGGGTAACGGAATTCAGCGGCACGCTGTATGTTCCTGAAGTTTCCTGGCAGTGGCAGCCCCGTGCTGTGCGGATGAGTGCACCAGACGCCGTGCAGGCCGGTCTGACAACGGGTAAAAGCGGCATGGTCAGAGAAAGTCGGAGAGGGCAGGATTTTTATATTCTTGGCGGACATACCACATCACTGACAACTGCCCGTCCGGGGCTGCAGCCGTCGGTGACATTACTTCAGGTGGCGCCATCATCTCCCCGTATTGCGGCCCGGGGAGAACTCGCCCGGGGACAGGTGCGTTACGGGGAAATCACGTTCACGATGCGCCATCTTCTGGCATGGCAGGACAATATTACTGGTGGTCAGGGCTGGAGCATGGTCAGCGGAGAGGTGACGCCGGGGGCTGAAAAGCAGGTGAAATGCCAGTTATGGCAGGTGAACGGCTATGAATGGACCCCGGACTATGCCGGGTTAACCGCGCGTCCCGATGCGTTTATTTCAGGAACTGAGTCGCTGTTGTCACAGGAGAATGGCAGACAACATATTGCCGGTGCCTGGGTGACATCCCTGAGTGATGTTCGGGTTAATTTTCCCGGTGCTGAGGAACCGGTAAAACGCTGGCAGGGAAGCCTGACACCGGTAGTGGCGTACTTCTGATGAGGCACAGACAAAAAGTTGCGCTTCCGATGTGGGTGGTTGTCGGCACCTGTGTGGTCATTGCCTGTATAACATGCCTGATGCTGACGCTGGCGTTGTTTTGTGTGGTGTTGATGTGGTGACTGGCGGAAATATAAGACAACAAAAAATCCTTCTGACCGGAACCTGCTGGTATGAGCTGGCAGGGCTGTGGCACCTGTTGTCCGCACAGGGACACAACGTTTACCGTGTACCTCCGGGGTATCCCTGTGTCCGGGAGGGCTGGGACCTGATTATTGTGGCGCTGAGTGCAGAGCCTGTTACGGGCTGGGGGCGTCATCTGTCCTGGATACGTGAACTGAGGGCAGAAATGTCCGGTGAGATGCTGGTTCTGGTACCGGAAAGGCTGGAAATGCTGAAGGTGTTGCGAAATATCTGTCCGGTGTACAGCGGATGCATGCCGCTGTCGTGCCTGGAAAGAACTGTCCGCATGGCACTGAACAGAAAGGCAGCCCGTACCGGTAAATTCCGCCTGACGTCCGGACAACGACTGGCACTGAAGCGCCTTTCTGAGAGAGGAAGAGACCGACCCCTGAATCTGAAACAGAGTGAGCGGGGGCTGTACTGGCATTATCCCGGCTGGCAGAGAATGTGGGCGTCAGGGATTTCAGGATGCTGTTGATGACCGGGCTGGACCGGGAGGTTCATAAAATGGAAGACCGGCAGTATGGACAGTGATTTTGTATCCGCAGACAGACTGATACGTGCGCTCAGTAACGGGGAGTTTGAACCGTATCTCCAGCCGTTGGTTTCTGCATCCGACCTTACTGTGTCCGGTGCAGAGCTTCTGGTTCGCTGGCACATGCCTGCAGGCGAAGTCCTTCCGCCGGCATATTTCATTAACCGGGTGGAATCTGCCGGTCTGTTGTTGCCTCTGACGGAAAAAATCCTGAACCGTGCGGTGGCCGGACTTTCTGAGATTAAAGCCATGCTGCCGCGTGACTTCCGGCTTGCCGTGAACGTGACGCCGGCCCTGCTGGCTGAGCGTGAGTTCACTCAGATGTGTCTGGCGCTGGCAGGGCATGACAACATACATCTGGTTCTGGAGCTGACGGAGCAGCAGCCGTTTAACATGGACAGACAGACCGAAGAGAAACTGAGCCGGCTGTGTGATGCCGGAGTGGCATTTGCGCTGGATGATTTCGGAACCGGATGTTCCGTACTGTCGTACCTGAAGCACTTTCCGGTCAGTTATATAAAAATGGACAGGAGCTTCACACAGGACATTCTGAGTGAAAAGACATCCCGGCATATCGTGGAAAGTGTTGTCGGGCTGGCAGGAAAGCTGGGTATTGATACGGTGGCAGAAGGTGTTGAAACTCAGGCGCAGGTGAACTGTCTGTGCTCTCTGGGAGTGGATTATCTGCAGGGGTTTTATTTCGGCAGACCGGAAAAAGTGGATACATTTTGTTGTGAGTATGGATAACGCCAGCTGTGTAATCAGTAAGTCACTCCTGAAAAATAAAATTAAATACATTTAAGTAATTTCATTTTATTTCTGATAAGCGGAGTGCCGGCATCGCATTTTTCAGACTCCGGCAGTGTTTTTTTTCTTAACTTCAACGTCTTTTTGTTTTTATTCTTTTAATTATGTTTGCATTGAGAGGCAGGCGTGTTTGTTCACTTTGACAGCAGACAGGGGCAAAATCTTCTGGTGAGTATAAAAGACATCAGTTTCGTTCTTCAGAAGGGGGGGGGCTTCATATCGGGGAGATTGAAGGACATGTGATGGTGGAAGATAACTTCGGTGAGGTTCACTGAATAATAAAAGAAATTCCATCACGAGTGAATAATACAGATGAAGGTGCTTCAGAGGGGGGGGGCGTGCGTCAGAATACTGTGATTGATGTTTTACTTATTATTATATTTTCTCTTTCTTTGTTAATTTGCGGAAAAGTTTCAGCTGATACCGGATGGCAGTCCGGCGGGGATTTTCAGGGATTTGTGGAATTCGGGGGGACCATCAAGCCTTATGATGACACCCTTCCTCCCTGGTTGTGGAAAACCGGCGGGTATACCGGGTTCAGCAACAAAATCAGTGAGCTGGCCGGTAACGGAACCCGCCTGACGGTCAGCGCACCCCATGACCTTCTGCTGCTTGCTGGTAAATCAGCCCGTGCTTTTGAGGGGAGTGAGGCATCCGGTGCAGGTATTGTTCCAGTTATTCAGCTGAAGGGAAGTGACGGAAGCGAAATCTATATTCAGTGGGCCAGAGGCACGCCGGGACAGGGGCTGCTTGTTCTGCCGCTGAGCGTCACCGGGGGCACTCAGACAGCAGGCACACTGGCAGCAGAAGTTCAGGCTTTCGGGGCGCTTGCGTGGGCAGAAGATGATGGCTTTGGTGCCAGAATCACCCAGACACTGGGGAATAACAGTGCTGACGCTTATGTGTTTAATGGTGGCGTACCCGACAGTAGTACGTGGCGCACTGCCGACGGGCTGAGCTTCATTTCCCGGATGACGGAAGGTGAAGTGTCCGCAGAAAGTATCTGGACACAGCTGAAACAGGGAGTTCCGGGGGTGTCTGACTCACCGGTGATTACTGATGAAAGCGGTTATCAGGACCTGGTGGGTGAAGGCTGGTTTTATTCCGGGGCATATGCACTCGGGATTTCTTCCGGTGCAGTTCTTAATCTTCATTTCAGTAAACCGGTGACAGGACAGTCAGTCTGGCGGGCAGGGATGACGGTGATTATCCGTTATGCCTGAGTAGTGCTGATTTTATTTTTCAGGGATAATATTAAAAATGAACAGAATTTATTCTCTTCGCTACAGTGCTGTGGCCCGGGGCTTTATTGCCGTCTCTGAGTTTGCCAGGAAATGCACCTGCCGGGTTACCGGGAAAAAATATCAGAAAGCTGCTGCATTGTTATTATCGCCACTGCTGCTTTCCGGTCCGGCAGGAGCCTCCATAGTGAGTGCGGAAATTGATTATCAGATATTTCGTGATTTTGCTGAAAATAAAGGCGCGTTCCGGCCGGGGGCCACAGATATTGCCATTTATAATAAGCAGGGAGAACTTGTCGGTACGCTGAATAAGGCGGCTATGCCTGATTTCAGTGCTGTGGATTCGGAAATCGGTGTGGCGACACTGATAAACCCGCAGTATATCGCCAGCGTGAAACATAACGGGGGATATACAAACGTCAGCTTTGGTGACGGGGAGAACCGTTACAATATTGTCGATCGTAATGAGCATGGCTCTCAGGATTTTCATGCGCCAAGGCTTGATAAGCTGGTTACCGAAGTTATACCTGCGTCTGTTACTGAAGAAGGGCAAAAAACAAATGCCTACGCTAATACAGAACGTTACACTGCGTTTTATCGGGCAGGAAGTGGTACGCAATATATCAAAGATAAAAGTGGGAATGTAACTCAAATATCAGGCGCCTACAGTTATCTGACAGGGGGGACTGTCGGGGCGCCATCTTCATCTGACCATATTATTGCAAGTAGTCCCGGAAATGTTTTTAACCCGATTAATGGTCCTTTGTCCAGTTATGGGGCACCAGGAGACAGTGGATCTCCTTTATTTGCCTATGATTCATGGCAGAAAAAATGGGTGATGGTGGGGGTGCTGTCAACCTGGACCGGGGAGCATGGTGTAAACAACCGGTGGGCTGTAATTCCTCTGGATTTTATCGGGCAGAAATTTAATGAAGACAATGATGCCCCGGTCACGTTCAGAACATCGGAAGGTGGTGCACTGGAGTGGAGCTTTAACAGCAGTACCGGAGCTGGTGCGCTGACACAGGGAAGCACCACATATGCCATGCACGGGCAGCAGGGAAATGACCTGAATGCCGGTAAGAGCATGATATTTCAGGGGAAGAATGGTCAGATTAACCTTAAGGATTCGGTTTCTCAGGGGGCGGGTTCCCTGACGTTCCGTGATAATTACACAGTTACAACCTCTAACGGAAGTACCTGGACCGGTGCCGGTATTGTTGTGGACAACGGGGTGTCCGTAAACTGGCAGGTTAATGGTGTTAAGGGCGATAACCTGCATAAAATTGGTGAAGGTACGCTGACGGTACAGGGTACAGGTATTAATGAAGGCGGCCTGAAGGTCGGGGACGGAAAGGTTGTACTGAACCAGCAGGCGGACAATAAAGGACAGGTGCAGGCGTTCAGCAGTGTTAATATTGCCAGTGGCCGGCCGACCGTGGTACTGACTGATGAGCGGCAGGTAAATCCGGATACCGTCTCATGGGGATATCGTGGGGGCACACTGGATGTTAATGGTAACAGTCTGACGTTTCATCAGTTGAAGGCGGCAGATTATGGTGCCGTGCTGGCGAATAACGCTGATAAACGGGCCACTATCACGCTGGATTATGCCCTGCGGGCTGACAAAGTAGCACTGAATGGCTGGTCGGAATCACGTAAAGGAACTGCCGGAAATTTATATAAATACAATAACCCATACACAAATACGACGGATTACTTCATCCTGAAGCAGAGCACCTATGATTATTTCCCCACGGACCAGAGCAGCAACGCCACCTGGGAGTTTGTGGGGCACAGTCAGGGGGATGCACAGAAACTGGTAGCTGACCGTTTCAATACTGCAGGGTATCTGTTCCACGGACAACTGAAAGGCAATCTGAATGTGGATAATCGCCTGCCGGAAGGCGTTACCGGTGCTCTGGTGATGGACGGCTCTGCGGATATCTCCGGTACATTCACCCAGGAAAACGGGCGTCTGACGCTGCAGGGGCATCCGGTTATCCATGCATACAATACTCAGTCTGTGGCTGACAAACTGGCTGCCAGTGGAGACCATTCGGTTCTGACTCAGCCCACGTCATTTAGTCAGGAGGACTGGGAGAACCGCAGTTTTACCTTTGACAGGCTGTCACTGAAGAACACTGATTTTGGTCTTGGTCGCAATGCCACGCTGAACACCACGCTTGAAGCCACAGATTCGATGGTCACACTGGGCGACAGCCGGGTCTTTATTGACAAAAACGATGGTAACGGCATGGCCTTTACGCTGGAAGAAGGCACATCAGAGGCGGTGAAGGATGCAGACCGTAGCGTGTTTAATGGTAGTGCTGTCCTGAACGGGAAGACGACGCTGGATATCATGAACGCAACCTTTAATGGTGATATCAGCGGTCATACCGGCTCGCATGTGGAGTTGTCGCGCCGGAGTCACTGGAATATGACGAAAAGCTCCACACTGGATTCGTTCAGAAGCAAAGGCGGGACGCTCTCCCTTGTGACAGACAACTGGTCGCCGAAAACGCTGACGGTAAACACACTGCATGCCAGCAGTATGAATATCGCTATGGGGGTCAGCACTGCCGACAACACGGGCGACCGGATTGATATCCTGAATAAGGCAACGGGCGGACATAACACACTGGACCTGTCCTCCCTGTTTGACCAGACTGTCACACTGAAAAATGACCTGACTCTGGCATCAGCACCGGTCGGAACTTCTCACGGGTATTTCTCCTTTGCCAGCCAGAACAGGGGGTTTACTGTTTATACCCCTGACACACAGGTGCAGGAGAAAGACGGCAGAGTTTACTGGCAACTGAAAAGTCATGCTGGAACAACAGAATCTCAGGTATCAACGGATGTCAGTGATGATGTGACAGATACAACCTCTCCGGTTGCACCGGATACAGGGAGTACAGGAAGCACTGAGGCTGATGTTATTGTGTCTGAAGGAAATAACAGCAACGGTGTGTCGCCTTCCCCTGATTCTCCGGCAGAGAATGCGGGCACGATGGTGAATGGCAGTACGCTGTTTAAGGGCGCGGATAACACATCTCTTCTGAAGAAAGCGCGTGCCATGTTTGCCGCCCGTGAGTTCATTCTCAGCGACAGTGCTGACCTCTGGACACAGGTAGTGGACAACAGTGATGCAGACGGTGGTGCATGGGCCATGACAGGGTACAGTCAAGGTGGATATGACGACTTCAGCCTCAATCAGAGCGGACTGAATGTGGGATTCCGCCAGTCTGCTGCCGGTAATGCCTGGTGGGGGATGGGGGCAGAGTTTTACCGGGGGCACAGCAGCACAGATGACTACCGGGATGATTTCAGTCTGTGGGGCGTGCATGTTCTGGCAGGCAAATCGTTTGCCGGTGGTCTGTTCGTGGATGGTATGGTCGGATACCGTGAGTTGTCTGAAGACTACTCCATTCAGGGAGAGCTGAGTGACCTGTCCGGCAGGGTGAAAAGCCATATCCTGACTTCCGGTATTCGGGGCGGGTGGAAGATGCATGCAGCCCCCCTTGATATGTCGATAACACCGACTGTTTCACTGAACGGTGCGCGGGTGGACGGAAATCGTCTGCAGGACCGGGAGCGGAGCGTGGAGCTTCATGATGGCGACGCCCTGTGGCTGAAAGCCGGGGTTGAGGCAGAAAAAGTCTCCGGGAATATGACGCTGAAGGCAGGTATCTGGCGGAATATCACGCTGAACGATATGCCGGGAATGACCCTGCGTGATGACTGGAAAGCCCGTCACTATGATGCAGAGAAGGCTGACCGCTATACCGTTTCGTTTGGTATCAACGGAAAGCTGACTGAGAAACTGTCAGTGCAGGCAAAAGTAAACAGCAGTTTTGATGGTTACTTTAAGACAGATGCGGAAGGAATACTGGGTATCCGGTATGACTTCTGATAACAGCCATCGCTGATGCTGCAGGGAGAAGGAGGGGCAGAACAGCGCCCCTCCTGACAGGGCAGTATGGTCAGGGCAGGTAACGCTGCCTGCGTGGAATATCCGGTTTCACTCCTGACTGAACGTCGGTGATTGATAATGATTTCATGTCATCTGACTGATTTAAGATGGAGGCGGGCGACAGATTCATCTTCTGCCCAGTAAATCCGCTCCGCCACCGTGGCTTCGGGATTTAGCTGTACGCCACGCAGTACCCGCTCTCTGAAGCACAGATCCCCCCCTTATCAATGAGATGTCCCATATGGAGGTAAACCGGTTACCTCCCTGCATTTCTTTTTCAAATTCGAACAGGTTTGATATGACCTGCCCGATGACATCCTCGTAAGCGTCAACGAAGCACCGTATTGACGCAGCGAGGTCAGTAACGCTTTTCGTTGCAGCCTGACGGCAAGACGCTCTGACTCTGGTAATCCCCGTATTTCATCCTCGATGGCGTACAGTTCACTGATTCGCTTCAGGGCTTCTTCTGCCGTCGCACTTTTGCTGCTGATGTATACATCGTGGATTTTTCGCCGGGCATGGGCCCAGCATGTAACTTCTGTCAGCGCACCACCTCCACGTTTTGCACTGAACAACCTGTCGTAATCTGTGAACGCATCCGTCTGCAGGCTGAAAGGAAATGTGTGGGAATACGGCAATAACGGTGAACTATTTTTGGTACAGAAAGAAATATTGCTGTGGCAACCTCGCTGAAAATGAGTGCTAACACCGGAAGTCTGGTACTGGATAATGATGGCTCAGGCTGTAACAGTTACTGGAGAAACAGCGGTAATAATAATTTTGAGATGAGTGCCTTTAATACAGGAAATTATCTGATGAGTGGCGGGAATCAATGTTTCTTTACACATCAGCTGTCTGCACCGAGTTCTGTGATGGAAGAGTTTCGTTTCACCGTAGATGCTGTTCTTGGTGTATCGTTCGTAACGGCGGTAAATGCGCCCGAATACCGTAAACATCAGGGGGCGCTGATGCTTGAGGTTACTATGCCGTAATAGTATTAAGACCTCCCTTAGAAGGGGGAATCTTAATTTTTATTGAAATTGTTATTATACGTAGCCTAAATAAGCTTTATGTGCTATTTTTTAATCTAAATCCAGCATGGCTGTTCACATATTTATAACTAGAAGCTGAATAAAGTTTTTAGCAAACACTAAAATATTGATGAGAAATCAAGATAGCCAGCATCTTTAGGTGCATGTTTTTTATCAAATAGAATTCAAGTTGCACAAAAGTTTCTTATACTTATATCTGTCGCTGTCAGATTTCGCACTCTTGACTTCATTTTTAATTATGAAGAACCGAAAAGGTAATATTATGCCCTATAGAAATTATAAATTGCCGGATAATGATTTGGAGATTGCCTGTGAAGCAAAGCATTTTATTCCTTATTTCCAGCCTTTTGTTACGCAGAGGGGCTGTTTATGTGGCGTTGAAATATTATCCCGATGGTTCCATCCTGTTTACGACATTATTTCACCTTCTCTCTATATGCCTGCCATTCGTGAAGCTGGTTTATCAGAGAAATTTACTCTCTGCCTGATGGAGCAAATCCATCAGGTTATGGAACCTTCTCTTGCTCTCATAAGAGATGATTTTTCTATCAGTTTTAACCTTGATTCCAGCGCGTGCTCGTTTGAGCTACAGAAATTCATTTTTGATGAGATGCTTCCTTCTTTCGGTTCAAAACCTGTTTCGTTTATTTGTGAACTTACAGAACATGAGTCTTGGCTTAACCACTCCGAGAAGTTAAAACTCATCAAACAGTTTAAGGATAATGGTGTGCAGTTAGCTATTGATGACTTTGGAACGGGGTTTGCTAATTTAGATTTACTGAATGAAATCAGGCCAGATATCATCAAAATTGGTTCATCCTTTGTCAGTCGAATGACGGAAGGCAAAGAAACATGGATTGTTCCTGAGATTGTTCTTAATATTGCACAAGGGCTTGGTATACAGGTCATTGCAGAAGGTGTGGAAACGAAGTGGCAGTGGGAATGGCTCAAATCCCGTAATGTCAGGCTTTTTCAAGGGTACTATTTTTCCTGTCCGGTGGACGGAGATAAGCTGCACGGTATGCTTACAAGCGGCTCCGGGCTTTTCGTGAAATCATAGAAAGAAACACCTTTCAGTCTAAAGAACGCGTGACAGGTTCTTACCGGGGCTGTGGTTCGGCCTGTACGCGTAATCACATGCGGTTCCATATAGCCCCGGTTATCCGTTTCCAGCACAATACGACGCCCTGAGTTGGGGTTAAGGGCATATCCCCACTGAAGAACACCAACCAGATCACGTCCGCTGAATACGCCCAGATGTAGGTAGGAGTTATTCACAAAACGGCGGGAATAATGTTTTGTCTGAATGATTGTGCGGGCCAGCCAGCAGGATATGGTTTCAACGCGCAATTCCTTTGAACCATAGCCGACAATCCGGCCTTCATACTCAATAACGCAGGGTTTTGTCAGAAAGCGTGATTTCTTCTCTTTTCCTACAATACAGCTCTGTGGGATGCTCCTGGGCATTCGATATGACAATGCAACGTTTACAGCGAGGGCATTTAATTTCTATATGCTTAAAACCTCCTTTAAACAGTAATTTATTGCAGTTTTTACAGCGAACAGAGTCCATGGTTCCCCCTGTGTAATAACCAGACATGACCGCCCGGAGGGCTGGGGGTATTTAATCACAACCGATGCAAACCGACGATCGATATGATGTTATCGATCGTCATAAACTATACAGACTGATTATTTAACCACCGGGCGTTAACGCCCTTATCTCGTCTAGAGTGGACAGTTGGGAAAGCTGCTCCTTCATTTCCCGCTGGCGCTGATAAATCTCGTCATTGTGCTCGACCTGTGCCTGAACCATTGCTGTAAGCAGTTCATCCAGTTTCTGCATCGGCAGTTTCACCTGCTGGTTTTCCGCATCACCCCATATCATGGTTTTTTGCGCTGTGTGAAGTGGCACACTGAATTTGGCCACCTGAACAGAGGTGATATGCTCACCTCAGAACAACACTGGTGCTCCAATGAAAAAAAGAAATTTCAGCGTAGAGTTTAAACGCGAATCCGCTCAACTGGTTGTTGACCAGAACTACACGGTGGCAGATGCCGCCAAAGCTATGGATGTTGGCCTTTCCACAATGACAAGATGGGTCAAACAACTGCGTGATGAGCTTCAGGGCAAAACACCAAAAGCCTCTCCGATAACACCAGAATAAATCGAAATACGTGAGCTGAGAAAAAAGCTACAACGCATTGAAATGGAGAATGAAATATTAAAAAAGGCTACCGCGTTCTTGATGTCAGACTCCCTGAACAGTTCTCGATAATCGGGAAACTCAGAGCGCATTATCCTGTGGTCACAGTTCGGGATTCATCGCAGCTGCTACAGATACTGGAAAAACCGTCCTGAAAAAACAGACGGCGGACGGGCTGTATTACGCAGTCAGGTACTTGTGTCACGAACGGTGCAATAGTGATCCACACCCAACGCCTGAAATCAGATCCAGGGAGTAATCTGCTCTCCTGATTCAGGAGAGCTTATGGTCACTTTTGAGACAGTTATGGAAATTAAAATCCTGCACAAGCAGGGAATGAGTAGCTGGGCGATTGCCAGAGAACTGGGGATCTCCCGCAATACGGTTAAACGTTATTTGCAGGCAAAATCTGAGTCGCCAAAATATACGCCGCGACCCGCTGTTGCTTCACTCCTGGATGAATACCGGGATTATATTCGTCAACGCATCGCCGATGCTCATCCTTACAAAATTCCGGCAACGGTAATCGCCCGCGAGATCAGAGACCAGGGATATCGTGGCGGAATGACCATTCTCAGGGCATTCATTCGTTCTCTCTCGGTTCCTCAGGAGCAGGAGCCTGCCGTTCGGTTCGAAACTGAACCCGGACGACAGATGCAGGTTGACTGGGGCACTATGCGTAATGGTCGCTCACCGCTTCACGTGTTCGTTGCTGTTCTCGGATACAGCCGAATGCTGTACATCGAATTCACTGACAATATGCGTTATGACACGCTGGAGACCTGCCATCGTAATGCGTTCCGCTTCTTTGGTGGTGTGCCGCGCGAAGTGTTGTATGACAATATGAAAACTGTGGTTCTGCAACGTGACGCATATCAGACCGGTCAGCACCGGTTCCATCCTTCGCTGTGGCTGTTCGGCAAGGAGATGGGCTTCTCTCCCCGACTGTGTCGCCCCTTCAGGGCACAGACTAAAGGTAAGGTGGAACGGATGGTGCAGTACACCCGTAACAGTTTTTACATCCCACTAATGACTTGTCTGCGCCCGATGGGGAGCACTGTCGATGTTGAAACAGCCAACCGCCACGGTCTGCGCTGGCTGCACGATGTTGCTAACCAACGAAAACATGAAACAATCCAGGCTCGTCCCTGCGATCGCTGGCTCGAAGAGCAGCAGTCCATGCTGGCACTGCCTCCGGAGAAAATATGCCTGCACTGCTTCCCGTGACGTTAACGCCGGAGCCGGATAATAAAATCCCGGCTCCGGCACAGGAACCAGAGCAGATAAATACACCGTCCGACAGTCTGTGCTGTGAGCTGGTTCTGCCGGCGGAACTCTCAGGCTGAAAGGTGAACTGACCCCGGCGTTATTACAGACACTTATCCGCGAAATGAAAGGGAGCAGCCACTGATGATATCTCTCCCTGCCGGTTCGCGTATCTGGCTGGTTGCCGGTATCACCGACATGCGAAATGGTTTTAACGGCCTGGCATCAAAAATTCAGAACGTCCTGAAGGATGCCCCGTTCTCCGGGCATCTGTTCATCTTTCGCGGACGCCGGGGTGACCAGATAAAAGTGTTGTGGGCTGACAGCGACGGACTGTGCCTCTTCACCAAACGCCTGGAACGGGGCGCTTCGTCTGGCCGGTCACCCGCGATGGAAAGGTTCACCTTACTCCGGCTCAGTTGTCCATGCTTCTTGAGGGCATCAACTGGAAGCACCCGAAACGAACGGAACGCGCTGGAATCCGCATATAACCCGTTGTAAAGTGAGGATATGGATACCTCACTTGCTCATGAGAATGCCCGCCTGCGGGCACTGTTGCAGACGCAACAGGACACCATCCGCCAGATGGCCGAATACAACTGCCTGCTCTCACAGCGGGTGGCGGCTTATGCTTCTGAAATCAACCGGCTGAAGGCGCTGGTTGCAAAACTGCAGCGCATGCAGTTCGGTAAAAGCTCAGAAAAACTTCGCGCAAAAACCGAACGACAGATACATGAAGCACAGGAGCGAATCAGCGCACTTCAGGAAGAAATGGCGGAAACGCTGGGTGAGCAGTATGATCCGGTACTGCCATCCGCCCTGCGCCAGTCTTCAGCCCGTAAACCGTTACCGGCCTCACTTCCCCGGGAAACCCGGGTTATCCGGCCGGAAGAGGAATGCTGTCCTGCCTGTGGTGGCGAACTCAGTTCTCTGGGATGTGATGTGTCAGAGCAACTGGAGCTTATCAGCAGCGCCTTTAAGGTTATCGAAACACAACGTCCGAAACTGGCCTGTTGCCGGTGCGACCATATCGTGCAGGCTCCGGTGCTTTCAAAACCCATTGCACGCAGTTATGCCGGAGCGGGGCTTCTGGCCCATGTTGTCGCTGGAAAATATGCAGACCATCTGCCGTTATACCGCCAGTCAGAAATATACCGTCGTCAGGGAGTGGAGCTGAGCCGTGCCACACTGGGGCCGCTGGACAGGTGCTGTTGCTGAACTGCTGGAGCCGTTGTATGACGTCCTGCGCCAGTATGTGCTGATGCCCGGTAAAGTCCATGCCGATGATATCCCCGTCCCGGTCCAGGAGCCGGGCAGCGGTAAAACAAGGACTGCCCGGCTGCGGATCTACGTCCGTGATGACCGTAACGCCGGTTCACAGATGCCCCCGGCGGTCTGGTTCGCGTACAGTCCGGACCGGAAAAGCATACATCCACAGAATCACCTGTCCGGTTACAGCGGTGTGCTTCAGGCCGATGCTTACGGTGGTTACCGGGTGTTATACGAATCCGGCAGAATAACGGAAGCCCTGCAGCGTATCGGTGAACTGTATGTCATCGAGGCAGAAGTCCGGGGATGTTCAGCAGAACAGCGTCTGGCAGCAAGAAAAGCCAGAGCTGCGCCACTGATGCAGTCACTGTATGACTGGATACAGACTCAGATGAAAACACTGTCGCGTCACTCGGATACGGCAAAAGCGTTCGCATACCTGCTGAAACAGTGGGAGGCCCTGAACGTGTACTGCAGTAATGGCTGGGTGGAAATCGACAACAACATCGCAGAGAACGCCTTACGGGGAGTGGCCGTAGGCTGGGAAAACTGGCTCTTCGTGGGTTCCGACAGCGGTGGCGAACGTGCGGCGGTGTTGTACTCGCTGATCGGGACATGCCGTCTGAACAATGTAGAGCCAGAAAAATGGCCGCGTTACGTTATTGAGCATATCCAGGACTGGCCGGCAAACCGGGTACGCGATCTGTTGCCCTGGAAAGTTGATCTGACCTCTCAGTAAATATCAATACGGTTCTGGCGAGCCGCTTACTGTCTTTTGACCTTTATTATTTTATTTATCTCCTTATCCTTAAGAGTGTTAGCCAGCTCCGGTATAATTACAGTTCCCTGTTGTCCGTAATCTGGAGGGCGATGCCATCGGGGGGATACACTGGTAACTGCTAATAGCAACTGCCTTGAACGTAAAAACTACAGCGCAACATTGATGGTGGCTGTAGATACTGTTACGGCTTGTAAGTTTTTTCCAGGTCCTGTTTCCCCGATTGTAGGCAGGTCAGACACAGCGCCGTTAGTCGCTCCATACTCTATCCGTACCAGCATGCACATCCTCGGTTGCGGTCTTGTTATGCAGCCCTTCACTCTGAGCGAAGGCTTTCCAGGCGCAGGATTAATGACTGTCACTATGTAGCCGTTATCGTAAAGACATTCTGCGACAGGTTCCATAAAGGTGCCTGTCGCTTCGATGCGGATATGCGCATGGTTAATCTCCCGCGCATGCTCCTTATTCGAGGGATATGGGTATCGTATTCATTCTCGTTGCAGTGTTGCATTTAAGTTGACGACCTGAGACCCAGGTGTCGATGTGGTGCCTTGAATGGATACCCGTCCCGTAGCTAACCCTGTGTTTGATAATCTGGTTGTTACGAGTGTCCCGGGTTCACTCCAGATATCCCCCAGAGACAACCGTACTGGCACCGAGGAAGTAAAGAATATACTGTCACCTTTTTTTCCATTGATTTCTAGAACCGTCGTGCCGTTCCAGCTACCTCCGTTTGTAGATACGTGAATTTCGTTTGGAATAAACACCATGTTCATGGGGACTGGTGAAATTCGGTACGCAGACACTGAGTGGTCGACTTTGATTTCAGACAGTTCACGACCTGCACTATCCAGGCGGATTTGACAAGATAGAGTGTATTCCCCTTCTGGTACTGCCAGGGGCGAGTTATTGTAGTTTACCGTCATTGTTAATATCCCGCTCTTTCTAATCCATTCGAACAGATTAGCGCGGAGCGTACGTCGTTGAATATTTTGATTGAAGGAATAGTCGCCAATGCCCAGCATGGAAACAGTGATATTTGGCCACAGTACCAATGAGGAGTCGGCTCCTTGCAGGGAGCAGCCGTGATACGTCAGTGTACGTGTGTCGACGAGGTTAAGATGGTCAGTCCAGCTACAGTGTGATATGTATTCTGGGGTTAGTTTTAAGGTGTATGTGTAGTTTGCGGTCAGTCCAGAGCCACCACCAGAGAACGTGGCACTCTGTGTGGACATACAGGATGTAGAGATTGCCTGCCCCTCAGAAGGGGCAGCGCTAAGATAAGTTTCGTATGGCACAGGGGTATACGAAAACCTGTTTTCCAGGGGGGTTACCGTCGCTAGTGCTGTTCCGTTTAGGAGGATGAGCAGATAAAATAGTTTCATATTGGATATAAAATATAAAGTTGATCAATTGAGCAAAGCTGCCTTTATCTGGCGCTCTGTCCACCATGTCCCATATTGCACTGTTGCACTCGCTGACGGACTGTTTCTTCAGACAGCCTCTACCTGCGAGTTTGCCCCGCAAGCCACAACAGATGTGCACGATGGTTCCCTTTCGCACAGGAGCTATCCCGCGGGGGCCGTTACATCAAACCAGACGTCCAGCCAGACAAATCCATGTTTAGTGCGACCGACTGGTGCTTTGTCCGAATGGCACTTTTGTTCACCAGGTATTTCCCGTTCACAAAAAGTTTGTTTATCCAGTTATCTGCACGGTTTTAGCTATGCAGAGTATTTCAGTAATAATTTTGCAGCAGGTCTGTATGGAACCATACATAAAACCATATCAGCACAGTCAGAATGAACCATCGGGCTTCCATAACACATTCGGTCATTGTCCCAGCTTTTCGTTTCAGCCTCCGGAACATTTACGGATACCCCACCTCAAAACGCAGCGTGGCGGATGCAGGTCCTAATGCTCCCTGACTGGTAACCACCGTCACCGGTGTCAGCGTACAGGTGCGTATGCCAGTGGCTTCTGCCGTATCACTGCAGAAATAATCCTCCGCACCCGGTCCGGACATTTTTATCAGAGTGCTGTTGTTCTTTTCTCTCAGGGAAAGAGTCACTTTAGAGTCCATTGTACCCGCCTTCAGACGCACCGTCTTATTGTCATTTTCTGCCGTTCCCGTGATGATAGCGGCCGTCAGCGCCGTTTTCTGTGGTGTGTTACCTTCACACTCCCAGATGATATTCATATCACCATGGTTTTTTGTTTCTCCCGGTGTCAGTAAGCCCAGGTTATATGAAGCAGGAACCGTAATGTTGCAGCTTGGTTGAGTGAAGGTAACGTTAATTGTCAGCGTTGCCGTGGCGGTGGTGGTCGCCTGTGTACTACCTGCCACCACCATCATTAGTGCTGCCAGAGCAGTCTTAGTGAATTTCATAACTCTGCACTCCGCCCCAGTCATTTACGGCATCCACACTGATTTTTCCGCTCACATTTTTACCCAGACTTACGTCGCTGAACGGCTTAAGCTGTGCGACACCTTTCATCACGCTGTCACTGAGAGGGATGTCCTTACCGTCACGCTTCACGTTAACAATGGCTATGTAATACGGCGTCGGATTTTTCAGCCAGGTCTCATTGCCACGTTGTTCCAGCTTCAGATGTTTTTCCGCATCTTTACGTCCATCCTTAAGGGATACCGGGCGGTAAATCAGCTTCACTCGAGTATTCATGGCAATCGCCAGTACACTACCTTCACCATCTTTTACCTCCGGCTTCGGTGGCACTTCCTGGACGTTCAGCCAGAACAGGGATTCACGGTCCTTCGGCAGGTTGCTGTCCGTGTTCATGACGCGGATAATTTGCTTTTGTTTGGCCCCCACCTTAAAAAACGGCGGTTGCGGCACCATATAAACCCCGTTGCCCTGGTTTGTGTTATCAATCCAGACCTGACCGCCGTAGGTTTTATTCGCATTGTTCGTCACTTCAAAAGAGAGGTTTTTCTTTCCTTCCTCATAAATGAAACGGGTACCGTTCAGTACAAATGCAGCCATGGACTGGCCGCAAAAAGAGAGAGAAAGGAGGGCAACCAGCGCACCTTTTGCAAATTTATTCACAACGAACCTCCTGAACTTTGTTGGTATTGGCCTTCAGTCCTGCCATGGAGAAGCGGCACTGTTTACCGTCCCCTGTCGCCACGCTGACAGACTTCGGCTCAGCCAGCATGTTCATCAGCAGAACACCATTGTTTGAAATAAACCCTGCATTCAGCCCTTGCTCTGTTTTCGCGTCACCACCGGCCAGGTAGTTACCCTGTGCATCCTTCACGCGCAGGATATAGCGCAGTACGTTCTTGAAGCCGAATTTGCGGTAAACCATCGCCTTTTCGGTCGGTACCACATTGTATGATGTGGTCTCAAACTCCATATTGTCTGGCACGTTATCCATGTTGATGTTGATGTTATTCTCTGAATACTCAGACAACCACACCACTGTGTTACCGTTGCGGTCAGTCGGCATGGAGCCGTTAACTGATACTCCTTCAACACCCGGAATACTGACAATCCCCACCGTGTCAGATGACTCTTTAGTAAAGAGCGGACCAGTCTCTGACGTGCCCAGCACAGAGCCGGAAACACTGCCGGATAAACTACTTTGGCTGTAGCCCTGTTTCGAGTAAGAGCGCGACACACCAACGTTGGTTTGAATCGCGTCAAACGCATAGCCGGCTGATACTGATGCCCCGCGGTCCCCCTTTGAACCGGCATTAGCACTCAGACTGTAGTTAAAACGGTCAGTCAGCGTGGTCGATATACTGCTGTTGAATGTAGTACCTCCATTATGGGTATAGCCCACGCTGTTACTGCTGTAATGACGGGTTCCTTTCAGGTCGAACGGTACGCTCACATTTAGTGAAACGGAGTAATCCGGTTTGTCCGACCATACATACTTTGAATAAGTTCCATTCAGGAACAGGGACACTGAATCAAAAACAGACGTACTCATTGACACCGTACCGCCTGCATCCTGGCCTTTGTGCATCCAGTAGTCCTGCCACCAATAAGAGCCGCTCAGGTATGTCCCGTCAAAACGGTGCGACAGACGCGCCTCGTAACGGGAGCGCTGACCGCCGTAGCGGGCATTCCGCCAGATATCTTTCGGGTTAAAATCCGCGAACTCCACATACTCTTTACTCTGGTAGCGGTATGTCAGCAGCTGTAAGTCAGTTTTATCCGTAAAGCTTTTGGCGTATTTGGCGCTGAAGTTCTGCCCTGTTTTCTCTTCCCCGTTGTTGTAACTGGCCTTTGACACGTTTGCACTGAGCGACAGCGCTCCCAGCCCCCCCAGCATCTGCGTGACACCCAGACCTCCGGACAGATAATTCTCATTCAACAGCGCCGCTGAGTTCAGCGTGGTAGTGGTGAAGCCATAATCCAGGCTCCCCAGCCAGAACAGCCCGGTATCGGAATCAAACGCCTTATCCAGCTCGTTGCTGTTGTTTTTCTTCCCGACTGCCAGGTTGTACTGGAATTCACCCGGGCGTAGCAGTGTCGGTAGCGTGGTGATTGGATAGATTTGCTCGGTCTTGTTTCCGTTCTCATCCTCAACGGTCACCACCAGGTCGCCGTTCCCCATTGGGTTTAGATCATCCAGCCTGTAAGGTCCTGCCGGTACCATTCTGGAGTATACTACATACCCGTTCTGCTTCACCGTGACACGTGAAGGCGTGGGAGCCACACCGGATATATCCGGTGCGTAGCCGCGGAACTCCCACGGACGCATATTGCTGTTGGAGCGCAGTGCTGCCCCGTAGAAATTAAAGTCAGAAAACAGCTCGGTACGTGTCTGGGATTTGCCCAGTAACAAATCCCCCTGCACCTGACTGATGGCCGTTGAAAGCGTCAGGTCACTGGAGGTGAACTCTGTTTTGTCATCAGAATGCGAAACATTCATGTTACTGGATAACACCCAGCGCCCCAAGTTAATGGTAGCATCAACATTACCGAATGCATTAAAATCGTTATGAACGGTTTTATTAAAGTTACCGTAATATTTCAGACGGCCGCCATTCACGCCATAATCCCAGCGCGCTGGGTCTGTTTTATCCAGCAGATACGCTTGGGGAATGTTAAAATTTAACGCTTGTGCGCCATAATCAAAATCAACCAGTGTATGAGGTTTCTTCGCCAGAACATAACACCCCTTGCCCTCATCAAAAACATCCTGATAGGCATCCATTTTTAACATCACTCCAGCTTTCTTCAGCCATTCAGAAGAGAGGCACAGCATGTTATTTTTCTCATCTTCCTTACTGATGTTCAGTTCAAGACGTTCTGTACGTTCTTTATTTACAGCCACGTCAACGATATATTGTCCTTCCGGATAATTCGTGTCACTTTTCAGAATTGACGGAATAACGCTGACCCCCTGAATAAAATCCAGATTAAGCTCTTCAGCTAAGCTGAAGTGGGAATACCATATGCTCAGGGCCAGCAGAGATATTTTAGGAAATCTTTTAAACTTCATAAGATCACCTCTTCACATCGTAGCGAAGTTAAAAACATCGGCTAAAGGTTTTGAAATGCTGAACTCAGGGTTATATCCGGGAGTTTCCTCCCGGATATATATCAACGATTACTCGTATACAATGGAGTAAGCTGCAGCAGTTTCAAAATTTCCTGGTGCATTCCCAGCTACGAATTTAGCATTATATTTAAAACCTTCTGCTACTTTACCTTGTATGAGTTCGAACGTAACCGCATTGTTTGCACTGGTGATCAGTGCGGTGTTAGTGGTGGTATTGCCATCACTAACAGCCTTAAGTTCCACAATGGCATCAGTTGCTTGACCAGACTGGTTGCCAAGTCCTGCAGTTGTAAATGCTGGAGAAGCCCACAAAAAATGAGCTTTCGTCATATTATCTACACAGGTCGGATCCTTGAGTTTCACTGTGAAGTATTTATCAACACTTTCATTTTTATTGACTCGGCCAAATTGAATCAGGTTATTTACAGCACCCTCGGAATCCACAACAACATCACAGGTTTTCGCAGCAACAGTACCCAAGAACTGAACCTGACCATTAGAAGCCGCATCACCCAGAGTCGCCATAGCAGGGGTTGTAGTCATGGTCATTGCAATTACAATTGCAGATGCGATAAATATTTTTTTCATTTCTGACATTCTCCATATATTTTTTTACCTAAATTGACGTACAATGAATGTGACATATCCTTCCCTAATAATAAGAAAACATATGTCATCTTAGATGTTCTGCAATAGACTCCTATGACTATATATCCAGCGCTACACCATCTGTGAAACAGATGCTTAATTAATTTCTCTAAGAGATGGATACAAGTCAGGTGCAAACGCGGAGTATTTTAGAAAAAATCGGTTTGCGAAATTAGCTAATTGTGCACATCATGCATACAATGCATGATTAGCTAAAAATAGAGGGGGAGGGGGTATTAACTTGATGCAGGGTAACACATAAACATACAGGAGCTGCTTATATGCTGAAAACACTTACGATAAACGCGATAACTCAGTACATTGATGATAATTTAGAGAATATGTCTATAGATATAAATGTCCTCGTTGATTACTCCGGATATAGCCGGCGATATCTGCAATTACTTTTTAAAGAAAACATAGGTGTTACTTTAGGTAAATACATTCAATTAAGACGGATAACGCGAGCAGCGATTCTCTTAAGATTTACCAATCTGAATATCTTAGATATATCGGAAAGATTGTTTTATGATTCACAACAGACATTCACCCGGGAATTCAAAAAAAACAGTGGGTATACACCATTACAATACAGAAAAAGTAAAATATGGTTTTTTAAAAATATGACAGGACACAGAAAAGCTAATCATAATTTCCCCGAGCCGGATATTCGTTATCTGGAACGAAAGGAATTTCATGGGCGTAAAATGTTTTTTAAAGAAGCCATTCCGGTGATTGAACCGTTAACAAAGAAAAAATGGGATGTGGTTGATTGCCTTTTATCCAGAACAAATAAGCCAGTTTATATCTCTCACAAAATTGAAGATGAAAAAGATAATAAAAATATAAAGTTCAATGCGGTGCTCTGGAATAACGAAGCTGACAATAGTATCAGTGAAGAGCTGGAAGAAGGTTATTATGCCTGTTTTTTGTTTAACGGGACCAGAAATGAATACAGGAAATTCACATATAACATATATATGAATGCGTTGCCATTTTATGGGCTGCAAAGAAAAGACTCTTATGACCTTGAAATCATCACAAAAATTAATAATGATGTTTGTTGTTATGAATATTATTTACCTCTGAGAAATGAGTGGGGTAACTCAACATGGACAGGCCAAGTCAAGGGAATATAGGCGTCAACGGGTAACCTAATTTAAGCTACAATAGCTGTCTGGATATAGTGAGCCAAGGACACTTGACGGATAATCCTAATGAGAGATAAGACTATGAGAAATTATTTGGTAATATTTTTTCTCGCGATGTTCAATCTGCCACTGTATCGTCAGAGTGAAATCTTTGCCCGACAGGGTGTCGAACTGAGCCGGGCCTTACTCTCCAGCTGGGTTGACGCGTGCTGCCAGTTAATGACACCGGTGAATGATGCCCTGTACCGTTATGTAATGAACACCCGCAAGGTTCACACTGATGACACACCGGTAAAGGTACTGGCACCGGGTCAGAAAAAGGCGAAAACAGGGCGTATCTGGACGTATGTCCGGGATGATCGCAATGTGGGTTCGTCATCTCCTCCAGCGGTCTGGTTCGCGTACTCGCCGAACCGGCAGGGGAAACCCCCGGAGCAACACCTCCGCCCCTTCCGGGGTATCCTGCAGGCGGATGCGTTCACAGGTTACGACAGGTTGTTCAGTGCAGAACGTGAAGGTGGTGCACTGACAGAAGTTGCGTGCTGGGCCCATGCCCGGCGAAAAATCCACGATGTATACATCAGCAGCAAAAGTGCGACGGCAGAAGAAGCCCTGAAGCGAATCAGTGAACTGTACGCCATCGAGGATGAAATACGGGGATTACCAGAGTCAGAGCGTCTTGCCGTCAGGCTGCAACGAAAAGCGTTACTGACGTCGCTGCATGAATGGATGGTGGAGAAGAATGGTACGCTGTCGAAAAAATCCAGACTGGGCGAAGCGTTCAGCTATGTACTGAATCAGTGGGATGCCCTCTGTTATTACAGTGATGACGGTCTGGCGGAGGCGGATAATAATGCTGCGGAAAGAGCGCTTCGTGCCGTTTGTCTCGGGGAAAAGAATTACATGTTTTTCGGCAACGATCACGGCGGCGAGCGTGGAGCACTGTTGTACGGGCTGATCGGTACCTGCCGTCTGAACGGTATCGATCCGGAAGCGTATCTGCGCCATATCCTGAGCGTACTGCCGGAATGGCCTTCCAACCGAGTTGATGAACTCCTGCCATGGAACGTAGTACTCACCAATAAATAAGCGTCAATACGGTGCTCCGTTGACGCTTACCTGTACATAGATTTGTGTAATTGCCTGATTTTGATATGTCCAATTCAGTATCAAATGAAGGTTAATTTATGGACGAAAAACAGTTACTGTCTCTGACAGACGACCTGGTAAAAAAAGTGGTGTGGCTGATGATCCAGTCTTCGTCCCAGAAATGGACGATGCCGTTGAAAGACTGGCGTATGGCAATGAACCGCTTTATTATCGAGTTCGGTGAACTCCTGGATGGTTACTTTTGAGAAAAACATTTACACAGAACCCTAAACAGGCAAATACAATTTGTGTGCAGTTTTGTTATTCATAATTAATTAACTGTCCATGCTGGACTGAAATCTTCTTCCAGAAACAGTTCGGTCAGTCCACTAATCTGTTTTAGTCTCAACACTTCATCCAGGTCCATTCCCAGTTCTGTGCCAATACGTTCATCCGTCCACCCCAGGCGCGAAAGGTCCCTGACAATATCAGACATTGAGGTTATCTGATGTTTTCCCCTGGCCCGGTTATGTCGAATGGTCGCGGCAATGCGTGCGGCCTGTCCCTTTCTCTCCGGATTAATACAGGTCACTGGCAACCAGCCCTTCAGACGTTTTCCCGTACCTGCTTCCCTGCCCAGTAACTGACGATGAAAACCATCCACCACCAGATAATGCTCCTTCTCTTCCGAGACAACCACAGGCTGCGTGAACCCGTCCTGCTCCAGCGAATATTTCAGCAGTTTTTTCTCACCTGGCGCCATGACATTAGGATTATAATCATTGGCCACCACCTCATCTGCTTTCACCCACAGCACACAGTCCACAGGCTCCTGTGCAAATGGACTGACCTCATGAAGCACCCTGCGCAGATGATTCAGAGCCTGTATGGTCTCTTCTTCTGGTCGTTCCTGGCTGAAGTACTGACGAATCATGTCACTCAGTACCTCCGCTGTCACAGAATCCCCCATTCCTTCCTCCTTTCTTTCATACGCTGCAGATAACGTTCATAGTGCCGGGGGGTGTTCGGGCTGAAGGAGAGGCTCCGGCACCAGAAATCATTCTTTATGAGAGTTTTACAGATACGTCGCCAGGACGGGATATCCCGGCTCCCCAGATCATTTTCCTGTTCATCCGGGATGTCATCCGGGAAACCCCGCGTCTGGTACCAGCGCAGGTAGACAGCAATTTTGTTACGGTAATGTTCTGCCGTTCTTTCCGGCATCACATCCAGCAGGAACATCGCATAGCTGCGCCAGGTATGATGAGGCGGCTTCGTGATACGCTTACGCAGGGCAAAATAGGCACCGCTTTCATTGGCATAAAGCGCCCCGCTGGCAGCACCCGATACCCGTTCACACATCCTGGCCCAGGTTTCCGGCTCCAGAACATGATAAAGCCATAGTCCCTTACGCTGTTCCGGGCCAAAAGGCTCACAGACACGCATGTTGCGTAACGGCACACCGGCCCGGTACATCAGGTCATACAGGGGATTGTAGATGGCACGGGTTCTGGCGTTATATATCCAGATATCGCGAGCTTTCCAGTCATACAATGGATACATGGTGTAATAAAACCCTTCAGGCGATGCTGTGGTCCAGGGCTTATCATCGGCATATCTCAGTTTGCGCCGGGACACCAGTCCCATAAAACGGTTGAGAGATTCATCCGCTCGGACTCCGATCAGTATTGCCACTCCACACCGATTACCTGCAAACCAGGAAGAAAATGCCGGAACAAATTCTTCAAAAGTCATGGCATATTGATAAAATGGGAAATACGACATATCCGTAATAGCGTCATTTGGTGGCTGACGAACCCACATCACACCTAGTTCCCAGCATATCCACTCTGGCTGAAATTGAGAGACACCGTTTACCGTGGTCAGGGGAAGTGCCACCCAGTAAAATGTGTCTGTTACATCCCGGTACATTGCCCGCATTTTCTTAACATGTTCAATGGTACACTGGTACTGAGCCTCCCAATCAATGAACAGTACAGAGAAACGACGTTTTTTCCTGCGGGCTACATCAGCCACAAGATGGAACAGCACAGTAGAGTCTTTTCCCCCGGAAAAGGACAAACAGACTGCAGGAAATGTATCGAAGACCCACTCAATACGCTGAATGGCTGATGACAGAACATCCTTACCTGTTCTGACTTTTGTTATGGTTCCGGGCATATATTTTTTGTGAAATAAATTGATAGTAATCCCAATGACACAAAAATTACTTGAACATTATCATTTGTTTTGCATGACAGTGTATATATCATTACTTATTGGTATTTTTACATTTCATCGTTATGTCTAATTTTGTGGTAAAAATTCACAACAACTACAAGCCCCGATGTGATTCTACCTGGTTCTCAAATTATTTTGTTCACTTTACTCTTACCTGAATTGTTTGAAGTGGTCAACAAAAACTGGCCACCGAGTTAAAGTTTTTCCAGTATCGATTTTCCGATTCGTTTGGGGGTAACCCACCGTTATATTCGTGCGGTCTTAGTGCGCTGTAATATCCAACGATATAATTCGTTATGGCGTGAGCTGCCTCACTGAAGCTTACGTAACCCACCACCGGCATCCATTCGTTCTTCAGACCCCTGAAGAAGCGTTCTATTGGGCTGTTATCCCAGCAGTTTCCGCGTCGGCTCATACTCTGCCTGCTCGTATAATGACTGCCCTGGACGCCCTTCTAAGAGTCAAGCCGTTATCGGGATGCTGTTGATCTGCCAGTTTTGATTACGCAGTAATGTATAAACTTCGCGTAAGATATAGCGCTTCAGGCAGCGTATTGCTTCCATTTTTGTATGCCCTTCCGCTACTCGTCTGGCGACATATTCCTTCGTTTTATCGTTAGTTCGCAAACGTCCGAGGGCAATGATGTGAAGTGCACTATTTGCAGCACGATCTCCACCCCGGTTAAGTCGATAACGATTCGTTTTTCCTGAAGATACGGAAACAGGGCTGACACCACACAGTGCCGCAAAACCTGATTCTGATATTAATCGTTGGGGATTGTCTCCTGCCATGATCAGCAACTGCGAAGCGTTTTCGTATCCAATAGCATTACGTTTAATCAGTTCAGGCGCCAGCTCATCGACAATTGCCGCAATCATGACATCCAAATCAGCGATTTCGTCATGTAACTCGAGATAGCGTCGGGCAAGGGACTTTAATGAAATACGATAAACGTTGGTAACATTGCGGTATTCACTGGCATCAGGCCGCCAGGCTCCCAGAGTCCTGATGAGCTGCATGCGCGTCATATTTCTGAGCTGTTCACGTAATTCATCCGGGGCAGAGATAATATTGGAATGGATAATCTGGAGAGCGACTCTGCGGGCTGATATTGCTGTTTTTCGGCAAGTTTTTAATACCCGCAGAGACTCAATCATGCCATTGCGCGTTTTGGGTGTGACGGTTCTTATTCCGGAGAATGCGACGTGAGCGGTACATTCAGCATCAATCGTGTCACTTTTACCCTGTTTGCGTCGCTCCATCCGATCTGGTGCTGTCACCTCAAGAACTTCTAACCCGGCATTCTGTAAATAGCGAAGCAGACCTGATCCACAGGTGCACACTCAACACCAATTCGATTTAATGCCCCAAACGAAGTCATCCATGCCAGCATCTGCCGGTAACCTTGCTTGGCTCTGTCACGGCGAACTGCCGTTCAAGGTAGTTAGGAATAGCAACATGTTCATGACCACCACGTTTATACCGGTGAGTCGGCTGCTGACAGCTGACCAGCCCCAGCTCTTTCATGAGCCTGCCAGCAAGCCAGCGTCCCATCTGGTAGCCTCTCCGGGTTGCCATTGTGGCGATGCTTCTTGCTCCGGCTGAACCGTGTCTGCGCCAATGATATAAGACAGTAATTCACCATTTGGATTGTCCACTCCACCCAACATGTTGTTTCCTTAAGGTTCCTACACCACAAAGGGAACACTCATGCTGAGCAGAGAGGACTTTTACATGATAAAGCAAATGCGCCAGCAAGGTGCGTATATTGTTGATATTGCCACTCAGGTTGGTTGTTCTGAGCGGACTGTCAGACGGTACCTGAAATACCCGGAACCTCCGGCCAGAAAAACACGCTACAAAATGGCCAAACTCAAGCCGTTCATGGACTATATCTACATGCGTCTGGCTGAGAACGTCTGGAACGGCGAGGTCATCCTGGCGGAAATCAAAGCGATGGGTTATACCGGTGGCCGTTCCATGTTGCGTTACTACATCCAGCCCAAACGTAAGATGCGGCCATCGAAGAAGACGGTTCGCTTCGAAACTCAGCCCGGTTACCAGCTACAGCATGACTGGGGAGAAGTTGAGGCTGAGGTTGTCGGGCAACGATGCAGGGTTAACTTCGCGATTAATACGCTGGGGTTCTCCCGCCGCTTCCATGTCTTCGCGGCACCAAAGCAGGATGCTGAACATACCTATGAGTCACTGGTCCGCGGCTTCCGCTACTTCGGCGGCAGCGTGAAAACCGTGCTGGTCGATAACCAGAAAGCCGCAGTGCTGGAAAATAACAACGGGAAGGTGGTGTTCAACTCCGGGTTCCTGCTGCTGGTCGATCACTATGGCTTCCTGCCACGGGCCTGCCGTTCACGAATGGCCAGAACCATACCTCAAGGAAAACTTCTTCGTCCGGTACCGCCGGTTCGACAGCTTCGCCCATGTTAATCAGCTACTGGAGCAGTGGATAGCTGACGTTGCTGACAGGCGAGAACTTCGCCAGTTCAGGCAGACACCGGAACAGCGCTTCACGCAGGAACAGGAGCATCTGCATCCGCTGCCGGGTACGGACTTCGATACCAGCTATTTCGATATCCGTCATGTCTCCTGGGATGGCTATATCGAGGTTGGCGGGAACCGTTACAGCGTACCGGAAAGCCTGTGTGGCCAGCCGGTATCAATACGGATCTCGCTGGATGATGAACTGCGGATCTACAGTAATGAGCAACAGGTAGCATCGCATCATCTCTGTTCGGTCACATCCAGCTGGCAGACCATGGCGGAGCATCACGCCCCACTCTGGCAGCAGGTCAGCCAGGTGGAATACAGGCCGTTGAGTGCGTATGAGGAGCTGTTGTGATGCATGAGCTGGAAGTCCTGCTGAGTCGCCTGAAAATGGAGCATCTGAGTTATCGCGTTGAAAGCCTGCTGGAGCAGGCGGCCAAAAAAGAACTGAACTACCGGGAGTTCCTGTGCATGGCGCTACAGCAGGAAGGGAACGGCAGGCATCAGTGCGGTATGGAGTTCCGGCTGAAGCAGGCTCGTCTGCCGCGGGTCAAAACGCTGGAGCAGTTCGACTTTACCTTCCAACCAGGTATCGATCGTAAGGTCGTCCGTGAGCTGGCCGGGCTGGCGTTCGTGGAGCGCAGCGAGAACGTGATCCTGCTGGGAGCTCCGGGTGTAGGAAAAACGCATCTGACCATAGCGCTTGGCGTGAAAGCGGTGGATGCGGGACATCGGGTACTGTTTATGTCACTGGACAGACTGATCGCGACACTGATGAAAGCGAAACAGGAAAACCGGCTGAAGCGTCAGCTACAACAACTGAGTTATGCCCGGGTGTTGATCCTGGATGAAATGGGCTATCTGCCGATGAACAGGGAGGAAGCCAGCTTGTTCTTCCGGCTACTGAACCGTCGATATGAAAAAGCGAGCATCATACTGACGTCAAACAAAGGGTTCGCCGACTGGGGAGAAATGTTCGGAGATCATGTGCTGGCAACAGCGATCCTGGACCGGCTGCTACATCACTCAACCATGCTGAATATCAAAGGAGAGAGTTACCGGTTAAAAGAGAAACGTAAAGCAGGAGTGCTGACCAAAAACACAACGCCAATCAGTGATGATGAAATGGTGGAAAGCGGACAGCATCAGTAACGAAAGTATCTTAGTGGGCATGAAAATGGCAAATAACGGTTAAAAATCGTGGCGTTGACAATAGCTTATATCTGTCAGCGGAACCAGACGGACTTCATCTTTTGGCGGGCGTCCGCGTCGCGCACGTACTTTTTCGGACAGGATCCGCACAAACGCTCTTACTCCATCCAGGTCCAATGATTCCGGCGTCAGCATCCGGGCTTCGCCACTACGCATTCCGGTATTCCAGAGGGTGGCGAACAGCATATGGTGACGCTGATCCGGCATATAGAAAAGAAGGGCACTCACTTCCGGGGCCAGCAGGTAGGCCGGTGTGGCCCCCGTGGAAGTGGCCATTCTTCTCAGGGAGAGCGCTGTTGCAAAATCCCCCCCGGCGCAATGGGTAAACAGGGAGACGCGTTCTGGTGAATTCTGCAGGGGAATGACATTGTTCATGAGTTATTTTTCACGTAGCACACGCACTGTTTATGGATGGGGCTTCCCTTGTTGTGGTGGCTGAAGGCATGATGATGGTGTTTTAATTGCCAGAGGTCACCGCCATGGACGAAAAGTCCCTCTACGCTCATATTCTCAACCTGACCGCTCCATGGCAGGTTAAATCTCTTTCTCTCGATGAAAACGCCGGTTCTGTTACCGTCACAGTTGGGATCGCTGAAAATGCCCGGTTAGCCTGTCCGACTTGTGGTAAATCCTGTTCTGTTCACGATCACCGTCATCGTAAATGGCGTCATCTTGATACCTGCCAGTTCACCACTATTGTCGAAGCCGATGTGCCTCGCATTATGTGCCCGGAGCATGTCTGCCAGACGTTGCCAGTTCCCTGGGCTGGCCCCGGAAGCCGGTATACGCTGCTGTTCGAATCGTTCGTTCTCTCATGGCTGAAAATCAGCACTGTTAATGCTGTCAGGAAACAACTTAAGCTCAGCTGGAATGCGGTTGACGGCATTATGACCTGGGCAGTTAAGCGAGGTCTTACCCGGATAAAAAAGCCATTATCCGCCCGTCATATGAATGTGGATGAGGTCGCCTTTAAAAAAGGACATCGTTAGATAACTGTGATCTCCGATCGCGATGGTCGTGCGCTGGCATTAACGGACGATCGTGGCACAGAGAGCCTCGCCGGCTATCTTCGCACGCTTACTGACGGGCAGTTGCTGGCTATCAAAACGCTCTCAATGGACATGAATGCAGGCTATATAAGAGCAGCGCGTACCCACTTATCCTGTGCGGTTGAGAAAATCGCCTTCGACCGCTTCCATGTAGCAAAGCAACTTGGCGAAGTTATTCCGCTACATCGTCTGCAGTAACTGTAAACCGTGATTACGTGACTATCCCTGCAAATGTAACCGTTACTTCTTCTTCAAGTTTATCTGGTTCATGGATTCCAGTTAACTTAAGTGCGGGAGAAGTTACTAATGGAACTAAAGTAGGTACTCTGAGCGTCACGGGGCTTAGCGAGAGTCAAGCAGGTTTTGTGGTAAATGGTACGGGTTCAAAAACTGTAAACGGTCAAGCTCTATATCCATTTACGAAGGATGACGGTTCAGTCGCCTTCAATGCTAAAATTGATGCCGCGGCTTATCCTGGAACCAAGTACTCTGATAATGGTATAACCTATGTTCAGAAACCAAATACTGCCGTTGATTTTGTTACAGTAGGTGGAAATAACCTACCTGCAGGTAACTATCAAACAACTCTAACTATTGCTTCATTTGTCAATTAACTTACAGGTTTAGTCTGAATTTTTTCGACTGATTGTACTAATGTAATGCTTGATACCCGTTAGTTACAGGCATCAAGCATTTTTTATTGCTATCCCTAAACCATCTCCTGGGGAGGTGGTGATTGATCTATAGCCTGAAGAATGCCCAAATATCTCTGCTTACTCATCACAAGTAAAAGGAGACAAACTATGAATGGCGCGTACTTATATTCTTATCGGTAAAATGAGCTTTCTATTGTTTTTCTATTTGTTATTCAGAAAATTTCGCAAGTATCGGTGAACGTTCCGTTCACTACAGACTGAGGGTTCCCGATAAGTAATTTCAGGAAAACCCTCAGAATTTTCGGGGCGGTTCAGTTCAACCAAACATAAATATAGTAAATCAAAGTCTTCTTTTTACTTTCATGGAAAACTGTTTAGGTGTAATACCATAATAATTTTTAAAGTTGCGGATGAAATATGAAGTACTCATATATCCGACATCATTAGCAATACTGTTGATATGTTTTTCTGTCGTGGTGATTAACTTTGCAGCACGGTGCATTCTTGTATCAAGAACAAGATTATTAAAGTTGTTACCTTCTTTTTCAAGCTTTTTACGAATGGAAACTTCTGACATATGTAAAACATTTGCAATATCAAATAAACGCCATGACTTTGAAAGATCAGTTTCTATAATCATCTTTATTTGTTCTGTAAAAGTGGTATCAGTTGAGACAGATAAGGAGTAGACCAGTAATTCGATGTCACTCATTTTAGACAATAGATATGTAATCTTATAAATCTGCCTGTGTTGTGGAATATCACTATTCAGCAAGCGTTTAAAAATTTTAGATCTGGTTTCATCCATATGACAGCTAAAAATGCGAGTACGCATATTACAGGCTTTCTGTGGTGCCAGTAAAAGAGGTTCCATAACTTTACAAATGTCGTCTAATATATTGCTATCAATATAAAAAATCTCGTAAGGCACTCCAATGCCAGATACATGAAGCGTAACGTCAGCTACAGTATTTTTTTCAACATAACACATTGATTCTGATGGAATGTTAATTATATTTCCGTCTTTTGTTTTAATTAACAACTGAGCATTGTGGAGATATATTATTGCACAATTGTAAAAGCGAATGTTCTCCAGCACTAATGTATTGCTGCAAGCCGCATTCCCTTTAACAGGGAAATTTAAAATACTTAAAGCACTTTGACTATTCATACAGCCCCATGTTTCGCATGCATATGATTTCATGAGTTACTAGTTGCGTAAAGTCGAAATCTCGTAAATGGAAATTGCTCGCAGTAGTTAGACTATATCTTTAGCCAGCTAACCTTTTCATCTTTAATTCTCTCCTCCCTTTTAGCAGTAATAGTTGTTAGTATTGGTAATAATTTCAGGGCAAAAATATAAAAATGTAATGGGAATAAATAGTCATTGAACGAGCTGGAAAGCTCACACGTAGTCTGTGAATCAGACCTTGTCATTATATCGCTTATCCTTCCCGCATATAAATTTGTTATATTTTAATATATTTATTTCCTGTTATATAAAATTGAGATAAAGAATTTTTGTATTTTTAAATGTATTTTTAACTAATTACATTTCACAAATCACACAAGTATTTATATTTATCAAAGCCACATTTTTATGTTGCTTCAGGATAAAAACTGCATATTATTAAATGCAGTTCTTAAAGTTGTGTTTAGATAAGGTCTCATTCATGATAACTTAAACTTGGTAAAACTATATGATAAAAAAAAGGAAATTACCACAATAAAAAATGGAAAAAAAAGATAAAAAACACACAGTGAGTTAGAGCAAATAAATTCTATGCTTAAGAAAAACTGAACAATAACAATAACATTTCTGCTAATAAAGCTATACCTTCATAAGATATTATCAATACCTGTATTAATGATGTTTGTCAATATTATAAAAAAACAGGTTCAGTTTTTCATATATTAGGATTTATCTTGTTGCTTTCAGTGTTACTATTGCCGATAAATGTTTTAAACATACAGCGGTTACATTTAAAATTATTAATATATTTCCAGATAAATTCCTAAATGCGGTCTCTGTAAAAATCATACAGATAACTGTTACATAACCAATGTCATCAATTCATAGCTTTCTCTTAACGTTTCTCCTGATTCAATCCGATAATTGATGTTTTGTTTAGTATTTTAATACAGTGTCGCGGCGCGGGGTTATTTTTAATTCTGTTTGTTCCATTTCTGCCTCTCCTGGCATTACCCCATTACCCCAAAAAACGGCAAACCAGCCCTCAGCCCGCGCCACGACTGGCTTAATACGGGATCCCTGCGGCAAAATGCGCCTTTATGTATTTGGTTTTACCCGCAGTAATGCGTGATAATCAAACAAAAGGATCCGCGCGCTGCGATTTATTGTCGTGGAAGGATCCGGGCGTTCAGGTCAGAATACCTGTATTCATAAACAGTGCGTGTGCTACGTGAAAAATAACTCATGAACAATGTCATTCCCCTGCAGAATTCACCAGAACGCGTCTCCCTGTTTACCCATTGCGCCGGGGGGGATTTTGCAACAGCGCTCTCCCTGAGAAGAATGGCCACTTCCACGGGGGCCACACCGGCCTACCTGCTGGCCCCGGAAGTGAGTGCCCTTCTTTTCTATATGCCGGATCAGCGTCACCATATGCTGTTCGCCACCCTCTGGAATACCGGAATGCGTATTGGTGAAGCCCGGATGCTGACGCCGGAATCATTTGATCTGGATGGTGTAAGACCGTTTGTGCGGATCCTGTCCGAAAAAGTGCGTGCGCGACGCGGACGCCCGCCAAAAGATGAAGTCCGCCTGGTTCCGCTGACGGATATAAGCTATGTCAGGCAGATGGAAAGCTGGATGATCACCACCCGGCCCCGTCGTCGTGAACCATTATGGGCCGTGACCGACGAAACCATGCGCAACTGGCTGAAGCAGGCTGTCAGACGGGCCGAAGCTGACGGAGTACACTTTTCGATTCCGGTCACACCACATACCTTCCGGCACAGCTATATCATGCACATGCTCTATCACCGCCAGCCCCGGAAGGTTATTCAGGCGCTGGCCGGTCACAAGGATCCGCGCTCGATGGAGGTGTATACGCGGGTGTTCGCGCTGGACATGGCCGCCACACTGGCTGTGCCGTTCACCGGTGACGGGCATGATGCCGCGCAGATCCTGCGGACACTCCCCCCTCTGACGTGACAACGTCACTCATTACAGTTTATATAAGCTGTGGTGAGTAAACCCTACCTGAGATAAGCTGTAGTGAGTGAAATAAACTGTAGCAGGCAACATAAGCTGTAGTGAGCAGATTACGATTTATGAGGGACACGACAGGTCCGCAGGGCTCCGGCAGTAACAGGAATACCATTCTGAAGGGCTTGTGGATCAGGAAGGAAGTGTTTCCGGTATGGGCTGCGCTCATCACTGCTTATATAAGCTGTAGTGAGCAGAACACTCACCAGAGGCAGTAATATAAGCTGTAGTAAGTAAACCGGGACAGATTACTCACTACAGCTTATGTTCAGCGGGATTTGAAGAGTTTTTCCAGGTCATCAAGGGTGATGCCCAGTTTCTCGAGGAGCTTCAGTTTTTCAGCCATTTCCGGGCTGACATCACCCGTTGTGGCTGGCAGCTGCGGGTTCTCCGCACTCTCATCATGAGGTGGCTTTAACTTGGGCCGGCGGTAATGAATGCAGAAGAGTTTGGTGCGTCCCCGCTGGATCTCAGTGTAATCCAGGTAGCCAATCTCCCGTAGCTGCTCCATGGCACGCCTCACCGTCTGGTTCTGTGAGAACACAGGGGATTTCAGGTTAAGACGGGCCCGCAGACGCGCCAGAGATATCGGCGCCGGATCCCGTGGCAGACTCTCTATAAAGGTATACAGGGCCTGCGCAGACTCCCGGCGCTTCAGGGCATTGATGGCCTTGAGTTGCAGCAGCACTTTCCGGTCAAACTGGTAGAGCTCAAACAGGCGTGGATCGGCCTGCAGCTGGACGATATCCTTTTCCGTATCATAGTAAGCCGACTGCACCAGATGTGTGATGTACTCTTTGGTGTGCTTTTCCGTTGTGCGGGAAAATGAGATCACGGTACCCGCGATACGTTTGAGTGAGGGGCTTATACGTTCACGAAGCTTACGTGATGACTGACTGGAGGGGATCCCGCAGAGTTTGGCGAACTCGACAAACGGCAGCTCAACTTTATCGCCGATAACCTTATGGCGGGCAAAGGAATGAATCACCCCTACCCAGGTCTTGAAGTCATTATCCATATCCAGACGCGGGCCGGTGATCTCCACCTTATCAAAACCTTCGGCTCTGGCGAGAGACAGGCGCGTCAGTTCTTCCGTCGCATCAGTCCGGGAAAGCGTGTTTTTTTTGCTGTTCTTCAGTGATTTAAGCGTGGGAACAAACACCCCAAGCCGCATCAGTGCCACAGGCTGCACTGTATTACTGGCATTAGGTGTAAGATTTACGACTTCACCGGAGGATTTATCCACCTCTTCAAACAGCTTTTTTATGTCCAGATTGTCCTTGTCCAGATAGCCTCCGATCGGTGGATAGTTTAAGAATAAAAGCAGCCACTCTTTTCATTAGATGGCCTGTAAAGCGCCAGACAACTGGCTTCAGTTTATACACAACCCTGATGAACTTTCAGGGGGCATACTCACTGTAGTTTATATCACTCGCTCATTACAGTATATCCTCTGCATAACACAGCTTATTGTATACCAGTTACAGTTTATGATTTACTTGCTACAGCTTATGTGATCATGCTCCAGGCTCAGTGCTGGCGCGGCCTTCAGAGATGTCGGGATCTTCTTTGGATCTTACAGGGATCGCTTTAAGGATCTTATTACTGGATCGAATGAATGTATATGTGGATAACCTGCTGAGCAGCAAGGCAATTCAGATAGTTCTTCAGTGATCACTTGCCGCGACTACAGTGCGTACCTGCTTCCTTCAGCTTCTGTGTTATTGCGCTTCCTCGCCGGTTCGCGGGCTTTAGCCCGGTCACCGGACTGCGGCGAGCACTGATGGTTCAGCCCTCAATGTAGAGTATGCCGTACCTGAATTGCTCGCAGATCCATAATACGGTGGTTACGTAGTGCAGTTTAATAATGACTTCTTAAGATCAGACCCGCCAAAGATAGTCTGAGCCTGCTCAGATTAGCGTCGTGAGTCTTCTCACTATACCTTTACGTGCTATACCCGGATTCATAACCAACTTGTGGTTGAAACCTGCATACCATAACTCTATTATGTTTGTACGGTATTTTTCCGTACTCACTATCAAAGTATCACCATGACCGGCCTGGATAAATGTTATCGCCTTAAGGCCCGAACTTAACAAAGCTGACCGTTCTTTCAGAATTAAGAGTGGTCAGGGAGAAAAACCATGTCAGCACTGAAGAAGCAGCGCATCGATCTGAGATTAAATGAAGACGACAAACACATGATCGAAGAAGCTGCAGCAATGACTAACCAGTCCATTTCGCAGTTCATGGTCAGTACCGCCTCAGCACGTGCTGCTGAAGTTATTGATCAGCACCGTCGCCTGCTCCTCAATGAGGAGTCCTGGAATCTGGTTATGGATGCAATCACTAATCCGCCAGCACCAAATGACCGGCTGAAACGCGCCACTAACCGTCTCCGGGAACTGGAGTAATAAATGGACGGTTTAAGGATTGAGATTTTTTCAGAGGAAGTTGAATATCAATTAAGCAACTTCGATTGTGGAGAAGAGTATCTGAATACTTTTCTCACCGATCATCTGCAACGTCAGCACAGTAGTAAGATTTTACGGGGTTATCTGCTCGTGACGAGAGAGGATAGACCACGTGTCATGGGGTACTACACCCTGTCAGGCAGTTGCTTTGAGAAAATACTTCTCCCCAGCAAAACACAACAAAAGCGTGTGCCCTACAAAAATGTGCCGAGCGTGACTTTGGGCCGTCTGGCAATTGATAAAAGCATTCATCACCAGGGATATGGAGAAACACTTGTTACCCATGCGATGAAAGTCGTGTATCAGGCCTCGCAGGCTGTGGGTATACACGGAATGTTCGTGGAGGCGCTGAACGATAACGCCAAAAAATTCTACCTTCGACTGGGTTTTATACAGTTAAAGGAAGAAAACTGTGATTCGCTCTTCTACCCGACAAAATCTATTGAAGTATTGTTCGAAGTAAATGACGAATAAAAATCAGATTTAAACCGTTCGATACTGGATCAGGGCTGGTATGAAATGCGCTGCCAGCTTGAGTATAAGCAGCTCTGGCGTGGTGGTCAGGTGCTGGCTGTGGTCATACAGCGAATGCCGATGTAAACGGCGCTCGTAACATTTTAGCGGCGGGGCATGCCGTGCTTGCGTGTGGAGGATTGGGGCAGTCAGGCCGCCTGTTTAAGCCGGAACCCACGTCCTTCAGAGTGTGGGCGATGTTAATTTACCCAGTCTTCCAGCTTCAGGCCCGGCAATCGCCGTATCGTTCTGGCCGATCGGCGTCCCGGCCTGGCGCAGTGCCACTTTAATATCCGTGGTGCCGTCCACCGCGGCGCGGTCCCAAGACAGGATGGCATCGAGGCACGGGCAGAATTTATCAACCAGTTGCACGTGACGCGGGGAGGCCTTCGGACCGGAGGCACCGAAGCGCATTTCAGAGTAAGTAATGGCCGAGACCACAATGCGGTGACTAAACACGCCGCCTGCTCAAGGCGCTTCAGCACAGTTTCCGGCTGCTTGCGCATGATGAACGAGCAGATACAGGTGTCGAGCATATACGTTTTGTTCACAGGTCAAATCGACCTTCGTCGCTGACAACATTCTCGCGCTCCGCCATAAAATCCGGATCGGCTTTTTCGAGCTGCGCGAATGAGCCCCAGTTCGGCTGGACGGGACGCAGGATGATGCTGTCTCCTTCGCGGACGATCTCCAGCTCTCTCACCCGCTCAAAATCCAAATCGCGGGGCAGATGGATGGCGCGGTTATTGCCGTTTTTAAAAATGGATACAGTTCTCATTATTTCCCCCTGACCGGGCGGCCTGTATGGCTATGCTCAGTAAGCATGATGGTATCAGGTTTTACTGAGCCATGAGCCGTAAACTTCCCTGCGTCGCTCGAAGGCTTCCCGCCCTCCTTCCATTACCGAAATAATGTGCTGTTGTACAAGAGGGGCATCCACGCCTCCGCCGACAGTCTGGATCTTTCCGTCTGAATATTCACAGGCACAGACATTTTCTGCATCTCCGAGCACCGGAATATTGGCATTGTGAGTGGCAAAGATAAATTGCGTGCGGGGTTTCATCGCCCTGATGATTTTAATCACGTCGTCATAAATCGTCTGATTGTCCAGGTCGTCTTCGGGTTGATCGATGATCACCACATCATTGTCCTGCTGATTCAGGACAAACAGCATTAATGCGGATGCGCGTTGACCCAATGAGTGTTGTTCCAGTGGTTTGCCCCGGAATTCAATGATGTAGGTATTCGGGATCTGCCAGACAATAAGCGATTCTATCTGCTGCTCCAGATACATGCTGAACGTCTCCGCAGAGCTATTGATAATCCCGGGGAGTTTATCCCTGTTCAGCCAGAGCTCGCCAAAGTTACTGAAGCTGTCAACCACGGTCTGGTAGGTACTTTCCCTCAACCGGCTGCCAGTACAGGCTTCTTTCAGAACGGCCAGCATGGCTTTTTTATCGCTCGCAAAGGACGGCACGATCTTCAGGGGCGAATCTGCCTGGTTGATGGCAGCCAGCACGGCTTCAATTTCCTGATACTCTTCCACCCACAGTTCAGACAATCGGTTTAGCGCTTCTGTCAGACTCTTCTCCAGTAACGTCTGGCTGCTTTCAGCCCGGGTCAACTCGGCTATTTTTTGTTCCGCAACTTCCAGCCCGGCTTTCAGCTTCAGGAAGTCGGCGGGATCTGCTTTTTCCACCCCGGCTAGCCGCAGCTCTTCTGCAAGGCCACGTTCTATTTCGGCAAATTCCTCCGTCAGCGCCTGCTTTTTCTGCAGGAAGGCCTGCTGCTTAACGTTGAGCTCATCTAGGATCTGGCGGGCACCGTCGACAATGGTGTTCAGGGAGCTGAGATGAGTCGTAAAGCGGTCATATCCCTCACGATAATCATCAATATCCGCCTGGTTATGTGCTGACTCATGTTTCTGCTCCTGTTTCAGCCCGTCCAGAGTCTCCCTGATTCCGTCCTGCAGACTGTCCAGCGCTCGGCTTGCCAGGGAAGTGCTGCTGCTGAGATAGCGCTCATCCCGCCCGAAGGTGGTCTGACGCTCCAGTTTTTCTTCCATGCCATGCTGGGCATAGAAGCGCAGGCGGAACTGCGCATCCTTCTCTTTCGCCTGCCATTCGGAGAGCGCTTCTCCCGATGTTTTCAGACGGCGAAGCTGGACTAACCTGTCGAGCACGACCGCATTCTGCTGCCGGATTTTCTCTCGTACGGGAGCCAGACGCTCACCGACCAGTTTTTCTATCAGATCGTGTTCAAATCCGGCACCGGTATTGGACAGATCTTTCTGGCCAAAATACACTGGCTTATGCAGAACCGTTTCCCGTAGCGCCACCCCGTGCCGGACCTGGCCGTCAAAAATGACCTGCGGCTCCTGACCGAAAATGCGAACTATCTGATAGGCCCGTCCGTGACGGCACACGGCATCAACGGTAATTTTCCCTCCGCTTTTCAGTAAATTACTGACCAGATTTTCTTTGTAGTCGCGGTCAGAGGCCTTCTCGCCAAACGGAATGTCCAGGGCATATCGGATCCCTTCAAGGATGGAGGATTTGCCGCTGCCGCGGATCCCTATCAGGGTGTTCAGTTCTGGAGATAATTTCACCACGGTTCCACCGAGCGAACCGGCGCCCTCGAATGCTATCTGGCGGATATGGCTGTGGGTCAGGGCCGGTTTCTCTCCGCTGACGCGATGCGGAAAATCCTGCAGCGCAAAGCGGACGGCTTCAAAACTGTAATCCCCCAGCTTCAGATAGCTGGCGACTTTTCTGGCACCAATGTGATCCAGCGTTTTGGCATCGCATCCCTGGACTTCGGCAGGATAGCGCTCACCGAGCACGTCCTTAATTTTGACCCGCAGGTCGTGGGTCATCACCTTCTGAAATCCCGTCACGCGCCGGCGGACAAGGTCATTATCAAAAAGCTCCCCGATCCGGCCTGGGCTCAGCCCGCCCCATAACCCGTTTTGGGCCTCCACGTGAGCAAATACAATGAAGTAATCCCTTTCATACCGGTCAAGGCGCTGGATGGTCTGTGTGATATTTTCTGTTGAACGGGCATTTTCATTCTCAAAATTATCAACGCCCGCAAACGTGGCCGTAAGGAAACTTTCAATATGGTTCGTCTGCTGTGGATTGATAAACCACTCATCAGCAAACACCACGAGCGTGTGCACGCCGGCCTGGCCATCATTAACGGACAGCTCCACGCCGGGAAGCAGGTCCATACCTTCACGGCGCGCGGCTTTCCGCAATACTTTAAACTCGCCGGGATCGAATTTATTGTGATTGGTGATCACGCCCACGCTCACTTCCGCCGCTTTGAGGGCATTGACGTAATCGCGAATATATCTGTCGGATTCGCCGGCATAGCGAAATTCTTTGTCTGCACGGGTATGAAGGTGAAAATCGACCTTGACCCAGCATGAGCCATTCTCAAATACGGGATACATTCCTTGATACCTTTATTCAGTCGCTGATGAATGCCCGAAGGCTACGCATAATTTCATTTATATTAGGGATATCTCGTTCCGGTTTCATTTTATCCATCACCGGTTAATAAATAATTGATCTGAACCCGAGCCGCTTTTAACAGGTTATGGATGAGAGTGAATGGCAAATATCTCCAGATGATTGTTTTTGGCAATAGAACCTTATTATTAGTGCATTTATAGCAATAGTGCAAATATGGCAATAATAGTTATTTTTAATTGCATAATAAGCAAATATACCATTATCTTCTCTCATAGATCCGATTTCTGTCATAGTAGGAAATGCCGTACCTGAGCCGTCAGGCTGGCCGGATGATATAGTGGATTCTCGAACCGGAACGGGAGGGTTAAATGGGAAATTATTCAGATTTTGAGACCGATTTTGTTCAGCGAACACTGGCGCTTATCGATCAATATAACGAAATGATTGAGGTGCTGGGCAAACCATTCAGGGAGCAGTACAACTACACGTTGACCCTGAATTGCCTCCTGGGTCTTATCGTGTTACCGAAAGAGAGAGCGCTCTCTTTCCTGCCTGCCGACCGTTTAACGCGGCAACTTAAAGCTGAAATGGGATTACATGAGTCACAGCTGCCCGGACCGGAAATGAACCTGCGGGAGTTGATCCATAAGATGCGGAATTCAGTTGCTCATTTCTGCGTCTAGGTAGAGTCAGCCAGCGATGCACACCTTGTAGACTGGATTGTTTTCAGGGAATCATCAGGAAGATGGAGAAGTCTACGCCAGCTTCAGCGCTCCGGAGCTTTTACCCTTTCTGAAATATTATGCGACCCTGCTGCTCGACAATATGGCCCGCCGTCGAGCCCCCGCTGTTAACATATTGGATTTGTAAGGGATTTACACCATGTTGATTCTCGATTGCTCCTCACGAACTCAGGCGTTGCATACATTATCTGCCGGGTTTGGCTGTCCCCCTGAAAAGCTGAAAAAAGTGCTGCTTTCGCTCGATCTTGAAAGTATCTACGAGCTTAATCCTCGCCAGTTGGTTGATGCACCTCAGTATCTGAGAGAATACGTCTGTGCGGAACTGGGCGAACCGGGACCATTCACCCGGGCTCTGTGGTTTCATGGCACCCGGACTTTCGCCGGTAATACTTTTCCGGCGGGGTTACTGGCGCTAAATCAGTCAGAATCCCTCGCCATGAAAATGCTGCTTGACCTGGCCCCGAATGAGATGGTCCGTACACACCTGAAGGAATGGGATGTTCCGGGGGCGTTCCGGATGAGATGTTTCAGCTCAGAACCGGCGATAAAATCCACTGGGGGCCTTTTGGCCATTTAGTCCGGGAATTACATTTTAACGCCAGTGAAAATGGACTGCATGATTACCTCTGGCTGCCGGAGCTGGTAGAGGATGTCTGTAAGGCCTACCAGAAGAAATACGGCCACGATCTTAAACCGCATTATCTGAGCGTGCTTCATCCCTGTATTGTCTGGTTCGAGGCGGATATTGTTTATGAAAAAGGAGTTCTTGAAACGGCTCTGTCATATGCCTATACATCAGTCCGTGACCTCCCGCCGGACGGAAACGCAACTTTCGGCATAGACTGTGACGGGAAATCTGTGTCTAGGTCGGCCATTGCCAGAATCGAGTTTCTGCAGCCCGGGCAGATGTAATCCCTAAAAAACGGGTCTGTGATCCGGCCCGTTTGTTCATTGCCGTGAACCCAGTATTGAGGTCATTAAAGCCTTAAGTGGATCACTTGCAGCTGGCTGCAGAAAGGTTTTACATTGACCCGGATTATGCCGTTTCCCTTCCTCCTGCCTGGTAAAGGATCTCTGAATGCACTTTTATGTGGATGAAACAGGCCAGACTGGCCGAAACCTTTTTGACAAAACCCAGCCAGTCCTCTCCTACGGAGTGCTGTCGTCTGATGCTAATCTGGATAAGGTTGCTGAAGCGGATCTAGCCGTAATACGCAAAACGCTTGGCGTGCAGCGCCTGCACGCTGCGGAACTGGGCTTGCACCGCCTTTCTGACCTTGTAGATACGCTGCTGGTTCTGCAGAAAAAGCACCGGATACGGTTTGACATCTGGCAGGTAGTAAAGCGCGATCATGCCATTATTTCGTTCTTCGACCAGGTATTTGATCAGGGAATGAATCCAGCCGTACCTTGGTCTGCATACTGGACCCCTCTGCGCTACCCCCTGCTGCTGAATCTGGCCAGCCTGTTTGATGATGAACTTGCTTCAAACGCATGGACGGCAAGGCTGGAGGCGCATGATGAGCGGGCGTCGGAACTTTTTTGTACCGTCAGTGCTGAACTGATCAGCAGGACGGCAGCCAGCGCGCTGGACCACCGGTCGAAGCAGCTGATCACCGATGCCCTGAACTGGGCGTCAGCCAATTTTGAACAGCTGGGCTATAACTGTAAAACCAACAAGGAAAGGCTGCGGATTATGCCCAATATGATTGGCTTTCAGTCCGTATTGCACGGGATCTGTTCCCGACTGGGGGCACCAGAAAGAAAGGCCAGTATCATTGTTGACCAGCAGTCACAGTTCAACACCACCCAGCGTGAACTTAACGAGTTTTACTACCAGATACGGGATATGCCCTGGGAACTGGGGCCCGGATTACCTGTTATGAACATGAAAAATATGCCGGCTGAACCACTTGTATTCCAGTCCGGTACCAATAGTGCAGGTCTGGAGTTGGTAGATATTTATCTCTGGACATTCAAGCGATTCATGGAAGACAAGGCGCTGACAAAGCCACTTTCCCGCCTTGTTTATACCAATCTGAAAACAGCCAGGACCAACAGCGTGTCAATCCAGTCGGTTGCCAGTCGATTTAAGGAACTCCTGGGTAAACTCCCGGTACCAAGCGCAGAGATCATGAGGCAGGCGCAGGAGCTGCGGGACTTTGATGAAGCCAGACGCATGCCATATGTGGTGTCGGGATCACCCGACTGATGCCGGATATTATCTGCTTTCAACTGCCCCCTCTTAGGGGCAGGTTTTCAGGTTAACCGGCAGCTGTGATCCACGACGCTGCTTACAGTCATGCTGCGATGCCAGAATGTCAGCAACCTGATAATCGCTCCCCATCGCCACATCGTGCAATAGCAGGAAAAAGTCCCCGTCACTGCCGCCCCTGCGCGAATCCAGATACCGCTGCAGCCATCGGGCATGATAAAGAACGTGGCGCTGTTCGCGCTGCAGCCATTTCAGCGGCAGACGGGACGTCATATCGTCAAGGATACGCATTTCCTGATGAAGCGGCGCAATAACAGCGGAAAATTCCTCTCTCAGTATCCGGGCAGGTTTCTTCTGTCCGAACAGCGCGGCCATTTTGCTCAGGACATCCTCGATCGCCCGGCTGACTTTCTGGGCCTGATCACGGGAGGCCTGATAACGCGTAAACCAAAACTTACAGTAGAACCCCGCAGCGGCAAGCAGCGCCGTAAGGATCGGTCCAATCAGACTTGTGTCCACAATATTCTCCTTAAAGATGGTCATGAGGCCACCTGAAGCAGCCGATGACGCAAATATACCCCGTTTTAGCAATTAGTGCTATACGAGAATACAAAAAGTGCTATTCGTTGTTTTTGGTATTGATATTTTAATTGATGTGTGAATTTTTGTTTTCTTTCAGTTTTCTCCACTGAGATCCGAAAACTCATTAAGTCGGAAAAGGTAATATCTGCCTGTGAAATCTCTGTTTTAGATGCCAGACTTTTTCCCTGAATTAAGGTAATGTGCTTGGGATTAATCCGACTATTAGCATGCAAAGGAACCGCTCAGAATGGCAGCTAGGCAAAACATTCCAGCACAATTACGCTTGAAGGAAATACAGATTCAGAGCCTCAAAGGCATTTCAAACTGTACAATCACATTTCCTGCTGACCGCAAAGTTACTGCCATTATGGGGATGAACGGCTCCGGTAAATCCACGATTATTCATGCCCTTGCCTGTTGTTACAAACCCCGGAATAAAACCTCAAAGGAAAACAACAGATTTTCAGATTTCTTTACTCCTCACGATGATAACAACTGGCGTGACAGTGGCTTTACAGCCCATTTTTACGCAGGAAACCTGGACAATCAGGGCAACAAAATTTCATTTGTCCCCACAGCAGCACCGAATGATACCTTTACCCAAGTGTATGCCAAAGTCAGTCGCTGGCAGCCAGTATATGCACGACGTCCAGTCAAGGAGTCGCTCTATCTGGGTCTGCAAACGCTAGGCACGTTGTCCGATGATCTGGCTGCTTCACGTCATGCGAAATATGTAAGCCAAAGCTTCGAACCCGCTAATATCAAACAAAAAATACTTGAATCTATGTGTCGCGTGCTTGAAGCGGATTACTCAGATCTTATGACCTGTACGACCAGCAGTGGCTACACATTCAGTAAATTTACCAAAAACGGAATTACCTACACTGAACATACAATGGGAGCTGGGGAGAAACGGGTTTTTGAAGTGCTGAAAGCCGCTCATGACCCCCTTCTGAGACCTAATGGTTTACTACTGATTGACGAACTGGATGTACTTTTGCATGAAAAGGCTTTTAAAAAGCTGATTGAAGAATTGATTTCCATAGCCGAAGACGCCTTGCTTGAAATTGTCTTCTCAACGCACAGGGAATCTATTGTTCAGTTCAAGCGAGCCATCAATATTGTCAGTATTTTCAATATGGGAACAGGGATTCAAGCTTTCCCTGGGGTGTCAGCTGATGCGTTGCGACAACTGACCGATATTCAGCCTGAAATGGTCAGTGTTTTCGTTGAAGATGAACTGGCACGCACGGTTATCAATGTGCTTCTGGAGCGAGAAGCTCTGACCGATAAGGTGAATGTTGAACTGTTCGGTGCAGCTGAAAACTCGGCGGTTGTTCTGGCTGGACTAATGCTTGCCGGCGAGGATATTAATAAGGTTATGTGTGTTCTTGACGGCGATGTTCACCGAACTGTCTCTGAGAGACATAAAATAGTAAACAAATGCCTGACAGGGACAGATAAAAGAGAACAACGTCGTGCGGTTATGAACCGCATTTTTGAGTTCAGTCTTGCTGATTTCCCTCAAAAAGGTGCCCCGGAGTATAATCATAAGCGCTGGTTTGAAGCGATAGACCCTGCCACTATTTCGGCAGAGGAGTCTGCTGAATACATCAAGCTAAGAGGGTTTTCTAGGTCAATCAACGGGCTGGCAGACTGGCATGATTACTATGAAAAACTGAATCATTTTGCCAGAAAATCCAACATCGAACATACCGTTCTGAGCTACATCAGCAAATATTCTCCCGCGTGGGATGATTATATTTCAGCGATCCGCCAAGAAATTATTGTCAAGGCTGCCGAATTGGAATGAGAATATTCAGGGCGGTACTTTTGCTGCCCTGCTGACTCACTTATCTGCCGAACGGTTTACTCTTCCTCTGGATCGCAGTTACTGCAATGATCTTCCATCCGGAATCCACTGCATTTGCATGGCTCCATTGGAACAAATCCTCCTTCCTTGCTGTAGTAACAGGTATGACAAAGGCATACTCCCGCGTGGTACTGAGGTACATAGATTACTGAATGCCAGTTACACTCTGGACACTCCTGAAAATCCCATGTTTGCAGGTTATTCAGACGGAAATTACAACAGATACAATGAGAGCTGACCGGATAACTTTCACCGTCATAGACAATAAAGTGCGACCAGCTTTCGCAGACGGGACAAAGTGCAAGCACATATTCATCCGGGGTTGTAATCTCCATAAAATGAGCCTCCAGATCAATAAATTGTCTGCGCGCGGCTGAGTTCCAGGAATTATGCTCTTTATCGGCCTGTAGCAAGATGAACGCAGGCCGAAAGATCAATTTGTACAATTCAGACAACTGCATCGCCAGGCTTTGTGGGCTGATTTCCAGCGCAAAATGCTGAAGATTATTTCTCATCTGTGCTACAGCTCTCATCAACTGTAACCCATGATCCGAAAATTCACTCCGGTGATGAGTTTTTATAAGTTCACATAATTCGCTAATCTTCACAGACTGGCATCGGTGCAGCTCACTTTCTGTGGGACATGCAGGATCCTTACAATGCTTTTTCAAGGATTTTTGCGTGAAAATCCTTCCAGCATCCTGACGCGAAACGGCTGCCTTCAGCAACAACTCTGCTGCTTGGAAGAGATTAAGCAGGCATTGTTTGTAATCACGTCGGTTCTGGCTTTCCCGGGATTTTCTGAAATATTCTAGTCCTATCTCTACAGAGTCCAGCGCATTTTCCAGTAAGGTAAAACTCACCATGTCAGACATCTCCGTAAAGGCCGCGTAGCCCAGTCAGGGCCTCCGCCAGCGAGCCTTGAGCACATCCTATGGTGAGCTCACGGACCAGCGTCTCAAAGGCCTCCGCCGGCATAAAAATCCGTAGTCCGTCGATACCGAAGAATCCCTCTTTTGATACGTGTCCGGGGGGTGAGAGCATTACATGCTCGCCCTGATGGCCGTGTGCCAGAGCTTCAGGATGACGGGCATAAAGCGTGAACAGGCCCAGCAGTTCAGAGAATACTTCCCAGCCGTACGGCACCACAAAATCCTGGCCGGTGATGAGCAGGTGCAGACGGGGTGTATTGTACCAGGCCCCCGGACGCTCGCCGGGATGCTGGCCGTCAATGCGGATCTCGAGGCGAAGCGTGCCGGCTTCGACGGTTTCCGTCACGGTCGGGATCACCGGGCGCAGATCCTGTGCGAGGGCTGTGGCTTTGTCTGTAGTCCAGTCCAGCCCGCGCAGGACCAGGGGAAATATGGTATTCAGCCGCGGCAGGGTAAAAATTTCCGCCAGGACCGCGTCTGGAATCTCCGTAAGTTCAAAGCAGCCGCTCTCCAGCGGGCGCAGCAGGTGCTCGGCATACATCTGATCCACAACAGGACGCAGATCTGCTAGGAATCGGTCAAATTCTTCCACCAGGTTATCTCCCGGCAGGCGGAATATCCCCTGCAGATAGTGCCTGTCCACCGTGCGGTCGTTCTCAGCCTGCCAGGCCAGCAGGTCGCGGGTGATGTCGAGCAGGGTGCGCAGGGCCGGGAGTGTTGCCAGCCTGTTCTGGCCGCAGATAAAGGCCTCCCGGGCATAGGCTAGGATGAAGCGTAGCTCATCCCGGGAGACCGGAGCGGTGCCGAAGGTCTGGCCGAGAATGATATATCGGTACAGTTGCCGGACGGTGGCCTCCGGATCGGCGACAAGCTGAAAATAACCGTCGCCGGCAGCGGCCGTTTTCAGACCATCATCAAGAAAGCGTGCGGCGAGGGCGTTGACTGAGGTATTTTCGTGGCCGGCACGAATTTTCAGTGCCTCGATCAGTTTTTTGTGAAAGCGCAGGGTCAGCTGACTCAGCATGTGGGTTCCTGTCATGACAGCTATATTCTTTGAATACAGTTTCAATAAATGAAATGAATATGTATGAAGTAAATCATTTGATAACAATGCAGTCAATTAAATGACATGATGTCATTTTCAATAATGTGATTCAGCGTTATTCTTCTTTCTTCACTGAGAGCCGGTTTCTGTGAAAGCTGGATGCTAACCGTCCTGAGGTGAAGGTGACTATGTGTTTACGCTGACACTCAGGCAACCAGAATTGTTTATCGGATGTGCTCCGGCATACGTAAATCCTACACCGGAGCTAAGGAGGGATTACTTCTGAAGGTGCAGCTCCTTCAGATTTGTTTCAAAGTAATCAACATAAATTCGTTCATTTTTGGGCTTCATTATCAGCTGAATACCGTTGGGAACGGGCGGACATGAGGCTCGGTAGGTAAACATCTCATCTTGGATATTCCGGAGCGTATAACCCAGTTGCTCTTCTTCTGCCCTTCCGGACACCCTTATGCCGGATAATTCCTTCTCAACGTACTTTTTCAGCTTCTCGCTTCTTTTCATACTGCTGCGATTATCCAGAAACTGAAGCAAGAAATAGCGGATAACCGGCAGTGTGAACACCATATAGAAGAGGATCTCATTCAGCCCGGATTTCATGACGATGCCGTAAACAAGCATTGCGACAGGCGAGACAATAAAAGCGGAAAGATAAAATACGTGCAGAACCTCCCTGAGCGATTTGTCCCAGCCGAGATTTTTTCCGTGGCAAAGGAGCGCCATTACGGCCTGCGGCGCGTCATACACCTTACTGACGTACCACCCCTCTTCGCCAAATCGCTTTCGTGCTTTTTCCGGGCTGTCTCTAAAATATGCAGCTTCCCGGATGATGTCATCCCGTGGGATCTCCTCCACCTTCAGTTCATTACGCCGGATGCCAAGTACCCGGCAGTCGTACATTTCCTGGATTGAGGCAGCCTTCCTGCGCAGAGCCGAGATGTGTCCACTGATAACAATGTTAAAGGTAAGCACCAGGAGTCCATATAACCCCAACAGCGAAGACAACAGCTCTGAATCGACAAATTCCCGGCTCCGGTTGTATACGGTAACGAAAGAAAGCAGGAGCGGTACGATGATGCTGAAGAGAAAATTCAGTCTGTTCCAGTTTTTTACCCTGTCGTAGACACGGGCCTGCGCATACAGTAAATCCAGGTTTTCTCTGGTCGACTGGTTTGTGTAAATGGCATTCATGGTTCACCCGTAAACAGGAAAGAACGGCCCGAACACATCGCGCCATTTATTGATGGATTTTTCATACTCTTTATTATTTTCAAACCATCTCGCCTCCGATACCTTTTGCGCATCGAGATAACATCTGTCCGATATCGCCTTACGTGCCTCGGCTGAAAGTGAGTTGATATCACCCTGTATGCCTTTGGGATCGTTGACAGAGTACCGCACGGATTGACCAAGGTGGCGGAAAAGCGCTTCCAGCTCCATGTCAACAAACGATGAGCAGGATGTCCTGCCAGCGTAATAGTCCAGAATCAGCGTTTCCAGCAGGTAGGAACTCATGGATGGCATCGTCGGTCGCCGCTGCCAGTATTTGACTGCTCTGATGACATTGAGCACATTGCCGTTATTCTGCACATTGATAGTAGTGACTCTGTCCCTGTCTTTACGGGGGTCGGTAAACTTCCAGTGGCCGTTGCCATCGGGGATCAGGTAGTAAGTCCGTCCAAAGGCATCTTCGCTGGTAATAAAGCAGGGGACGATGTCAAAATTCCAGTCCTTGCTGACCAGTTTCAGCGTGACAGCTTCCTGGTTACGCCTGATATCAGCTTGGGCGTACTGGGCAATGTCCTGCAGGCGGTTTTTAAAGGCATTCAGAATTCTGACGGAGCAGACGGTGTCTGCTCCGGAATGGCGGTAACTGTGCAGACGTGACCCCTCTCCGGAGGAGGTTACAGTTATCCGGTCACTCAGGATGGTATAGGTGGCACCTTGCCCGGTTAAGCCAAACATCAGATCGATATCATCAAGCGGACGGATTTTGGTTCTTCTGGCAAAGGAGCCAAAGGCAATATGGATCGCTGGAAAACTCACCGGAAATTTATCGTCCTTCTCAAAATCATTCATCTTACCGATAAGCCAGTCGCGACTTGCACGCGCGTCATCGGTATCTGCCTTTTTGATATTCACGGTATCTTTCATAAATTCGTTAAAGGCAGCTATTACTGTGGTCGCCATGTTCAGTCCTTTAATTATTTATTACAAAAGGCGCAGGGCTCTGTCGTACATCTGAACATTCCAGTGCCCAGGAAGAGTCGGTACAGTTTATTCTTAGTACCGCAAGTTCACTACCGTCTCACTCTCTACAAGGGCATATAATTTACATGGGAAATATGAGCCTCGTTCTTTCATTGATAATTATGCAATGTATTTCAGTTATTAATGACAAATAAGCAATAATGCAATTAAGTTCAAAATATATCATTAGTATTGCATTATCAGCACAAATCCTTCTTCCCTTCTCCAGAGATCCGAAAAAAGTAAGTTACGGATCTTCCTCTCCCTCCGCACAGCGTTACATCCCGTCAGCACAGTATGTAGTGCCTCGTACAGTTGCCCATGGCACTATATGTTGTGTTGTATCTCTGGACTGTGATGCGCCGCGCAGGGGCGGAAAACAGCGATATGATGATTTTCTCAGCGTGGTACACTTCCGGAAAGTCGTTTATTTAAATAAAGTCGGATCCATACGAAACGGGAATGCAGTAATTACGCTTTGTTTTTATAAGTCAGATTTTAATTTTTATTGGTTAACATAACGAAAGGTAAAATACACAAGGCTTACTAAAAGCCAGATAACAGTATGCGTATTTGCGCGCTGATTTTTGCGGCATAAGAATATATACTGATATGTATACCCTAAGTATGTCAAAAAGAGGTGTGCTATGAAGCAGCGTATTACAGTGACAGTTGACAGCGACAGCTATCAGTTGCTCAAGGCATATGATGTCAATATCTCCGGTCTGGTAAGCACAACCATGCAGAATGAAGCCCGTCGTCTGCGTGCCGAACGCTGGAAAGCGGAAAATCAGGAAGGGATGGCTGAGGTCGCCCGGTTTATTGAAATGAACGGCTCTTTTGCTGACGAGAACAGGGACTGGTGAAATGCAGTTTAAGGTTTACACCTATAAAAGAGAGAGCCGTTATCGTCTGTTTGTGGATGTACAGAGTGATATTATTGACACGCCCGGGCGACGGATGGTGATCCCCCTGGCCAGTGCACGTCTGCTGTCAGATAAAGTCTCCCGTGAACTTTACCCGGTGGTGCATATCGGGGATGAAAGCTGGCGCATGATGACCACCGATATGGCCAGTGTGCCGGTCTCCGTTATCGGGGAAGAAGTGGCTGATCTCAGCCACCGCGAAAATGACATCAAAAACGCCATTAACCTGATGTTCTGGGGAATATAAATGTCAGGCTCCGTTATACACAGCCAGTCTGCAGTCATGGTACCGGCAGTGTATTCTGCCGGGCAGCCTGCATCGCTGCCTGTTGCCATTGATTATCCGGCAGCTCTGGCACTTCGCCAGATGTCGATGGTCCATGATGAACTGCCAAAATATCTGCTGGCTCCGGAAGTGAGTGCCCTGCTCCATTACGTCCCGGATCTGCACCGCAAGATGCTGCTGGCCACACTGTGGAACACCGGAGCACGCATTAATGAAGCACTGGCGCTGACGCGGGGGGATTTTTCGCTTGCGCCTCCGTATCCGTTTGTGCAGCTTGCGACCCTGAAACAACGGACCGAAAAAGCTGCCAGGACGGCGGGGAGAATGCCCGCCGGTCAGCAGACTCACCGGCTGGTTCCGCTCTCTGACTCCTGGTACGTCAGCCAGCTGCAGACGATGGTGGCAACACTGAAAATACCCATGGAGCGGCGTAACCGTCGCACAGGAAGGACAGAGAAAGCGCGGATCTGGGAAGTGACGGACAGAACGGTCAGGACCTGGATTGGGGAGGCGGTTGCCGCCGCTGCTGCTGACGGTGTGACGTTCTCTGTTCCGGTCACACCACATACGTTCCGCCATTCCTATGCGATGCACATGCTGTATGCCGGTATACCGCTGAAAGTTCTGCAAAGCCTGATGGGACATAAGTCCATCAGTTCAACGGAAGTCTACACGAAGGTTTTTGCGCTGGATGTGGCTGCCCGGCACCGGGTGCAGTTTGCGATGCCGGAGTCTGATGCGGTTGCGATGCTGAAACAATTATCCTGAGAATAAATGCCTTGGCCTTTATATGGAAAGGTGGAACTGAGTGGATATGCTGTTTTTGTCTGTTAAACAGAGAAGCTGGCTGTTATCCACTGAGAAGCGAACGAGACAGTCGGGAAAATCTCCCATTATCGTAGAGATCCGCATTATTAATCTCAGGAGCCTGTGTAGCGTTTATAGGAAGTAGTGTTCTGTCATGATGCCTGCAAGCGGTAACGAAAACGATTTGAATATGCCTTCAGGAACAATAGAAATCTTCGTGCGGTGTTACGTTGAAGTGGAGCGGATTATGTCAGCAATGGACAGAACAACCTAATGAACACAGAACCATGATGTTTGGTCTGTCCTTTTACAGCCAGTAGTGCTCGCCGCAGTCGAGCGACAGGGCGAAGCCCTCGAGTGAGCGAGGAAGCACCAGGGAACAGCACTTATATATTCTGCTTACACACGATGCCTGAAAAAACTTCCCTTGGGGTTATCCACTTATCCACGGGGATATTTTTATAATTATTTTTTTTATAGTTTTTAGATCTTCTTTTTTAGAGCGCCTTGTAGGCCTTTATCCATGCTGGTTCTAGAGAAGGTGTTGTGACAAATTGCCCTTAACCCTGTGACAAATTGCCCTCAGAAGAAGCTGTTTTTTCACAAAGTTATCCCTGCTTATTGACTCTTTTTTATTTAGTGTGACAATCTAAAAACTTGTCACACTTCACATGGATCTGTCATGGCGGAAACAGCGGTTATCAATCACAAGAAACGTAAAAATAGCCCGCGAATCGTCCAGTCAAACGACCTCACTGAGGCGGCATATAGTCTCTCCCGGGATCAAAAACGTATGCTGTATCTGTTCGTTGACCAGATCAGAAAATCTGATGGCACCCTACAGGAACATGACGGTATCTGCGAGATCCATGTTGCTAAATATGCTGAAATATTCGGATTGACCTCTGCGGAAGCCAGTAAGGATATACGGCAGGCATTGAAGAGTTTCGCGGGGAAGGAAGTGGTTTTTTATCGCCCTGAAGAGGATGCCGGCGATGAAAAAGGCTATGAATCTTTTCCCTGGTTTATCAAACGTGCGCACAGTCCATCCAGAGGGCTTTACAGTGTACATATCAACCCATATCTCATTCCCTTCTTTATCGGGTTACAGAACCGGTTTACGCAGTTTCGGCTTAGTGAAACAAAAGAAATCACCAATCCGTATGCCATGCGTTTATACGAATCCCTGTGTCAGTATCGTAAGCCGGATGGCTCAGGCATCGTCTCTCTGAAAATCGACTGGATCATAGAGCGTTACCAGCTGCCTCAAAGTTACCAGCGTATGCCTGACTTCCGCCGCCGCTTCCTGCAGGTCTGTGTTAATGAGATCAACAGCAGAACTCCAATGCGCCTCTCATACATTGAGAAAAAGAAAGGCCGCCAGACGACTCATATCGTATTTTCCTTCCGCGATATCACTTCCATGACGACAGGATAGTCTGAGGGTTATCTGTCACAGATTTGAGGGTGGTTCGTCACATTTGTTCTGACCTACTGAGGGTAATTTGTCACAGTTTTGCTGTTTCCTTCAGCCTGCATGGATTTTCTCATACTTTTTGAACTGTAATTTTTAAGGAAGCCAAATTTGAGGGCAGTTTGTCACAGTTGATTTCCTTCTCTTTCCCTTCGTCATGTGACCTGATATCGGGGGTTAGTTCGTCATCATTGATGAGGGTTGATTATCACAGTTTATTACTCTGAATTGGCTATCCGCGTGTGTACCTCTACCTGGAGTTTTTCCCACGGTGGATATTTCTTCTTGCGCTGAGCGTAAGAGCTATCTGACAGAACAGTTCTTCTTTGCTTCCTCGCCAGTTCGCTCGCTATGCTCGGTTACACGGCTGCGGCGAGCGCTAGTGATAATAAGTGACTGAGGTATGTGCTCTTCTTATCTCCTTTTGTAGTGTTGCTCTTATTTTAAACAACTTTGCGGTTTTTTGATGACTTTGCGATTTTGTTGTTGCTTTGCAGTAAATTGCAAGATTTAATAAAAAAACGCAAAGCAATGATTAAAGGATGTTCAGAATGAAACTCATGGAAACACTTAACCAGTGCATAAACGCTGGTCATGAAATGACGAAGGCTATCGCCATTGCACAGTTTAATGATGACAGCCCGGAAGCGAGGAAAATAACCCGGCGCTGGAGAATAGGTGAAGCAGCGGATTTAGTTGGGGTTTCTTCTCAGGCTATCAGAGATGCCGAGAAAGCAGGGCGACTACCGCACCCGGATATGGAAATTCGAGGACGGGTTGAGCAACGTGTTGGTTATACAATTGAACAAATTAATCATATGCGTGATGTGTTTGGTACGCGATTGCGACGTGCTGAAGACGTATTTCCACCGGTGATCGGGGTTGCTGCCCATAAAGGTGGCGTTTACAAAACCTCAGTTTCTGTTCATCTTGCTCAGGATCTGGCTCTGAAGGGGCTACGTGTTTTGCTCGTGGAAGGTAACGACCCCCAGGGAACAGCCTCAATGTATCACGGATGGGTACCAGATCTTCATATTCATGCAGAAGACACTCTCCTGCCTTTCTATCTTGGGGAAAAGGACGATGTCACTTATGCAATAAAGCCCACTTGCTGGCCGGGGCTTGACATTATTCCTTCCTGTCTGGCTCTGCACCGTATTGAAACTGAGTTAATGGGCAAATTTGATGAAGGTAAACTGCCCACCGATCCACACCTGATGCTCCGACTGGCTATTGAAACTGTTGCTCATGACTATGATGTCATAGTTATTGACAGCGCGCCTAACCTGGGTATCGGCACGATTAATGTCGTATGTGCTGCTGATGTGCTGATTGTTCCCACGCCTGCTGAGTTGTTTGACTACACCTCCGCACTGCAGTTTTTCGATATGCTTCGTGATCTGCTCAAGAACGTTGATCTTAAAGGGTTCGAGCCTGATGTACGTATTTTGCTTACCAAATACAGCAATAGTAATGGCTCTCAGTCCCCGTGGATGGAGGAGCAAATTCGGGATGCCTGGGGAAGCATGGTTCTAAAAAATGTTGTACGTGAAACGGATGAAGTTGGTAAAGGTCAGATCCGGATGAGAACTGTTTTTGAACAGGCCATTGATCAACGCTCTTCAACTGGTGCCTGGAGAAATGCTCTTTCTATTTGGGAACCTGTCTGCAATGAAATTTTCGATCGTCTGATTAAACCACGCTGGGAGATTAGATAATGAAGCGTGCGCCTGTTATTCCAAAACATACGCTCAATACTCAACCGGTTGAAGATACTTCGTTATCGACACCAGCTGCCCCGATGGTGGATTCGTTAATTGCGCGCGTAGGAGTAATGGCTCGCGGTAATGCCATTACTTTGCCTGTATGTGGTCGGGATGTGAAGTTTACTCTTGAAGTGCTCCGGGGTGATAGTGTTGAGAAGACCTCTCGGGTATGGTCAGGTAATGAACGTGACCAGGAGCTGCTTACTGAGGACGCACTGGATGATCTCATCCCTTCTTTTCTACTGACTGGTCAACAGACACCGGCGTTCGGTCGAAGAGTATCTGGTGTCATAGAAATTGCCGATGGGAGTCGCCGTCGTAAAGCTGCTGCACTTACCGAAAGTGATTATCGTGTTCTGGTTGGCGAGCTGGATGATGAGCAGATGGCTGCATTATCCAGATTGGGTAACGATTATCGCCCAACAAGTGCTTATGAACGTGGTCAGCGTTATGCAAGCCGATTGCAGAATGAATTTGCTGGAAATATTTCTGCGCTGGCTGATGCGGAAAATATTTCACGTAAGATTATTACCCGCTGTATCAACACAGCCAAATTGCCTAAATCAGTTGTTGCTCTTTTTTCTCACCCCGGTGAACTATCTGCCCGGTCAGGTGATGCACTTCAAAAAGCCTTTACAGATAAAGAGGAATTACTTAAGCAGCAGGCATCTAACCTTCATGAGCAGAAAAAAGCTGGGGTGATATTTGAAGCTGAAGAAGTTATCACTCTTTTAACTTCTGTGCTTAAAACGTCATCTGCATCAAGAACTAGTTTAAGCTCACGACATCAGTTTGCTCCTGGAGCGACAGTATTGTATAAGGGCGATAAAATGGTGCTTAACCTGGACAGGTCTCGTGTTCCAACTGAGTGTATAGAGAAAATTGAGGCCATTCTTAAGGAACTTGAAAAGCCAGCACCCTGATGCGACCACGTTTTAGTCTACGTTTATCTGTCTTTACTTAATGTCCTTTGTTACAGGCCAGAAAGCATAACTGGCCTGAATATTCTCTCTGGGCCCACTGTTCCACTTGTATCGTCGGTCTGATAATCAGACTGGGACCACGGTCCCACTCGTATCGTCGGTCTGATTATTAGTCTGGGACCACGGTCCCACTCGTATCGTCGGTCTGATAATCAGACTGGGACCACGGTCCCACTCGTATCGTCGGTCTGATTATTAGTCTGGGACCACGGTCCCACTCGTATCGTCGGTCTGATTATTAGTCTGGGACCATGGTCCCACTCGTATCGTCGGTCTGATTATTAGTCTGGGACCACGGTCCCACTCGTATCGTCGGTCTGATTATTAGTCTGGGACCACG